>Ga0209635_10001301_pt1 | contig 18505 bp, 13 predicted proteins | sample DeeMarSWOR230_32_FD_187463 | JGI IMG/M metagenome (GOLD analysis project Ga0209635, IMG submission 187463) | Marine sediment microbial communities from White Oak River estuary, North Carolina - WOR-2-30_32 (SPAdes) (version 2) | ecosystem: Environmental > Aquatic > Marine > Intertidal zone >... | reverse complement strand
AGAAATTTTACTATGCCTTGCAGCATTTCGGCATGCTGGACTTAGCCGACGTCGTTGTGCCCCGGAGCAACATAGCAGAGTTCGTGGAGACAGCACACCGGATGGGAGAAGAGCACCAGATACCCATTATCGCCCTGGGCCACGCCGGGGATGGCAACGTACACCTGAATCTGATGGGCCAGGCAAGAGGCGAAGATGAGCCAACGGTAAAAGAGCTTCTCAACAAGCTCTGTCAGGTGGGGGTGTCGCTGGGTGGCACGATATCCGGGGAGCACGGCCTTGGCTTTGCCAAAAAAGATTATCTGCCTATAGCTGACAGTGCCGGTAAGATAGAGTTAATGAAAAGAATCAAGAGGGCGTTTGATCCTAACGGTATTATGAACCCGGGCAAGATTTTCAGCCCGGAGTAACCGGGCAGAATGGAGACCAGCAATGGGACTCTCCGACAGAATTAAGGCAAGCATGGCCGAGGGTTCCTGGATAAGGCGCATGTTTGAGGAAGGGACAATCTTCAAACGGCAGCACGGCGACCAGAATGTCTTTGACCTGTCCCTGGGCAACCCGGTGATGGAACCACCACCCCAGTTCCACGAGGAGCTGCGGAAGTTGGCCAACAACCCCCAGCCGGGAATGCATCGCTATATGCCCAATGCCGGCTACGGAGAAACCCGCGCTGCTGTGGCCGAGCATTTCTCACAGGAGAGCGGCGTCAGCTTCTCAAGCGATGACATAATTATGAGCTGTGGTGCCGCTGGTGCCTGCAACGTTGCCCTGATGACCCTGCTCAATCCCGGTGACGAGGTCATCATCTTTGTGCCCTACTTCGTGGAATATAAGAACTACATTGAAAACTACGGGGGCATCCCCAGGCTTCTGCCCACGGATGAACATTTCCTGCCTAAGCTTGACGCTTTTGAGGCTGCCATCGGCCCCCGAACCAGAGTGGTGATAGTCAATTCCCCCAACAATCCCACCGGTGCGGTCTACGATGCCGGGCTCCTTCAAGCTCTCAGCGACAGCATCAGAAAAAAGGAGGCCCAGTTCGGTGCCCCCATCTACATTATCAGCGACGAGGCCTACCGCCGACTTGTCTACGATGGCATAAAGTTCCACTTCCCCCTGCGACACCATGCCAACTGCATCACCATAGCCTCGCACTCAAAGGATCTGGCACTGCCCGGTGAGCGAATCGGCTACATAGCGGTACACCCCGAGTGCGTCGATCATGAAGACCTGCTCAACGGCCTGACCTTCTGCACCAGAACACTGGGCTTTGTCAATGCCCCGGCACTGATGCAGAACCTGCTGCGCCATCTGCAGGGCGTCAGTGTTTCCATTGCCGAGTACCAGAAAAAGCGCGACCTCATCTACAACGCGCTTAGCGGGATGGGTTATTCCATAGTCAAGCCTCAAGGGGCCTTCTACGTTTTCCCGCGGACTCCCATTGCTGACGATGTTGCCTTCGTCGAGGAGATGCTGGAGCATCTGGTGCTGGTGGTGCCAGGAAGTAGCTTTGGCTCGCCCGGCTATTTCCGCGCCTCCTTCTGTGTTGACAACGATACTATAGAGAGCTCACTGGACGCCTTCAGTAAGCTTGCCCGCAAATACCGGATTGGCTAACGCCGTTATAAAATATTGCCAAAAGAAAAATAAGGCCAGGATATTAGCAGCAAAGAACTAAAAAGGCTCCTTAATCTCCTTAAATCACGCCCAGCCCTGCTGGCACTCAGCATTGAATAGTAGCGCGTCCAGATAGAAGGCCTAACGCACTTCCCTGTGACAGATGACGTTAAGCGTCAACCGGTGGACGCTGGTGGCGTTCCCGCCGAGTGGATTACTGCACCGGGCGCTGCCAAAGAACGAGTTATCTATTTCCTCCACGGCGGCGGCTATTCAGGATTTCGTACGCAAGGCACTGATATTGGAGTTTCCCTCCCTGATGTCCCAGAAAGAGTTGCTCACAGTGGCATAATTGCATCCCACAGACTGCCAACAGCATACCCACCACTTACGCGACTATTGGCATCAACCGCCCTGACGAAGATTATGTGGGGCTTTATGTTGGAGAAAATTCTAATAACTTTCAATTCATTCTTTTAGGGGAACACAGAGGCCAAGATTGTTGGCGATAGGCTGGAGATTACCATAGGCTCTCAGACTTTAATAATATCGTTGCCAGAGGTAATAGGAGGTCAATCTATGGCTTCGTCATAGTTCCCTTGAGATACGCATAAACATAAACTGAGGTTTTATCCCTTCTCCCTGGCGCACCATCGCAACCCAGTTCAAGTAATGCGTTTTCTACGGATGTAGCATCGTCACTGGTATAGCATTGGCGGGCAATATAAGGATGACCTTCTTTGGGAACTTTGTGTTCTATAACTAAACAATTTACCCAATTAGATGTGATACCACAATACCAAGCTGAGTATGAGCCACCCAGTTTATTTATATGCGCTAAGATTTCCTCATATACATCTCGTGCTGCTAGTGGTAGCATAATCCACCTCCTTTGATATGGATTATAACACTGGGGTAAAGGGTGTCAATGACTATAGAGGATAAAAACAAACAGGCTAGGGTAAGTGCTCACCTTCAGCCTGTTTGCGATTGGGTTCCTCTACCTAGTTGATTGAGTAATGATAATCACGATAATTTTTTATAACCTCCTTAGCCCTGGCTATGATTTCCTCGTCGGACACTCCGTATGAGGTTATGGCAAAAGAGCCTGCTACCTTGCCCTGGCTTCTCTCTATTTTAGCCGTTATATTCGCCAAAGCTTTCTCTGCATTGTTGCCACCCATGGTAAAGAACGGAATAACACTCCGGCCTTCAAAATTTGTTTGGTATATAAATGAGTTAATAGCCGGCGCTGGTCTTGAGTTCCAGATTGGAGAACCAATAAATATCGGTTCATATTGCTCTAAATCGACATCTATGGGATTTATCTCACTCCCCCTGTTTATTGTAGCGGCGAAGCTGCCAATCAAATAGACGAGGGGCCCTAATTTTCTGGGCTTTGTCTCCTTAATCTCCACTAGCGTTGCATTCAGGGCTTCGGCAATTACTTGAGATACCAGCTTCGTTTTATCTGTCAAAGAATAGTAGACTACTAATGGTTTCATGCCCTCTCCAATTTGACTAATTGAATTATACATCCGACCAAACCCGGATGCATCAACTCACTGAGTTTCAGGATAGCTTGAGGCTTTATCGGTCAATAACATGTAGCAGCTTTTACGAAGAATTACGCTCTGAGAGGCGATATCGGCCTGGCAAGGACCAAAGCCTTTTGTAAGCTGACCAGTATCAAGTCTGCAGGGGTAGGAGAAAATTCAGGGAGAATTCAGGGAGAGTTCATGGAGGGTTCATAATTGAATGGTAGAATATAATAGCCCGACATAGGATGGGCACGATAGCAAGGTTTCCTTAGCTATTGTCTTCACTCTTCTGCTCCTCCCTCCTGGGGGTCCCGGTTAGTCGAGCCGGGACCCCCGACTTTATGATAAAACACGCGACTGGTGGATTTTCGTGGTAGTATTCCATCCTCTCTTCGCCCTCAGTGCTATAATTCTTGAAAGCTTTTACTCTGCCATTTCGCCTTCGTATTCTCCTCTCCAGACCCGCTGGCTAGATTGGCATTCCCCATAATTTGATCCTTAGCTCCGGGTTCTATACCATCGTAATAATCTAGTTTCTTTGCACAACCAGCAGCACCACCTCCTGCGCATGCACAAGCACAGGCACAAGCACATGCTACACAAGCACAGGAAACGGCAATGCAAGATGAACCGCCTCTAGTTGCTGCACCTCTCGTTGTAGCTACATGCATATTAGGTTTATGGTAAGAACGACTAGTTAAAGCCCAGAATAATATCCAAGGGTTAATAAAGTTACCATTATAATAGTAGTCTCCATTAGCATCAGGTTCTAACTTTTTCTCATCCACAAACTCATCAAATCTAGTTTGTTCTATATCAGAGAACCCATAATCTTTCTTATCTTTATCCCACTTCTCCTTTGCCTCTTTTAACCTATAGTCTAAATTACCCTTCTCATCAAAGATATACTCTTCCGAAGTAAGAGATTCTTCTCTTTTCCTGCTGCGAACAAATACAACAACGAAAAGACCGACTACAAAAACGGGTATTAATACCCATAACCAACCAAAACTGGGACCAGTGGGTTCCGTAGGTTGAAGAAAACTTCCATCAGAGGATACCATTGTAACGTTAAACCTATCTTCTCTAGCTAAACTGGTTTGCCAGGTGACGATATTATCTACTACTTGAGCAGGTTGAGGTGTAAAACTATATGAGCTAACTGGCACTGGCGAGTTTAATGTAATAGTAAGGCTATCTGTAACGCAATTATCATACCACCCGGGGGTAAAATCTATCCTCCACTTTCCTTCATTGGTTAACCTTTCTAAGAGGTTTCGCTGGATTATTGAAAAAGATATAGTAAACTTCTCGCCAGAAGTATAATCTTTGTCTAGTGTTAGGTAAACTCCTTGCCAAGCCCCGCTACTGTTGTCTCTGGCAGATTCAACATTGTCTCCAGTACTTACTATATCAAAATTACTATTTGCAGTACCGACTGTCACCCAAGGTATATGCCCCCCGGTGCATAGCCATTCTTGGTAGTATGTCATATTTACATTACCATCACTTAAAGGAGTTAATTCCACTGCGTAATTTAGTATTTCATAAGTACCGGTATCAGCGTATATCGGAATAGGCAGCAAATTTAAAGTAATAAGAAATATAGCAGCTATCAATAAGACTCTTCTCATTTCAATTCCCCGGTTGCCAAGGGACAGCTACCCCCGCAACTTTCCAGAAAATTACAAGACTTACATTCATCACTAATGAAGTAGTGATTTCTAATCTTCCTCGCAAACTTGTTGCCCCAGATCTTTTCCCAGCCATCCTTCATAATATGCCCCATTTCGTGATTGAAGAGCGACTGACATGGAATGACAGCTCCATCTGGTTCGATGGTTATATTATACTGAGCAGCTGAGCAGCTCTTTATTCCTAGGCCCAAATCTATGGGATTCAACTTCTTATAGCAGGTAGGTGTATACCAATTAAACTCTATCTTTAACTCTCTGGCTTTTTCACAAGCATTTTGTAGGATGCCCTTTAACATTTCCTCACTTAGCCCATCCTTTTCAATTGCCTTACACCCTAAGCCACTACATATTAGACTATTGCAAGCTATACCTTTAACCCCTAGGGAGGCTAAAAATTCTATCGTAGAAGTAAAATGGTCCGCATTATGCTTAGTAAGGGTAGTATTGGTATAGACATTTAAACCTTCTTTTACTGCTGCCTCGATCCCATTTACAGTCTCTGCCCAAGAGTCGGACACACCAGTCATCTCATTGTGTATAGACTGGGAATTGGATTCAATACTGACTTGAACATAATCTAAGCTTACCTCCTTTAAGCTTTTGGATAGCTTATGTAGTAAACGTCCATTTGTCACTAAACCAGTCACAAACTCTTCAGCATGACTTACTAGCGGGACCAAGTCATCTCTTAATGTAGGCTCTCCACCGGTAAATACTACTTGAGGTACCCCAGCTTTCCAAAGCTTATTAAGTATGTGTCTCCAATCGATAGTGTCTAATTCCTTAGTTTTAAGCGAGCCACCTGTATAGCAGAACGAACATTTATTATTGCATCTATAAGTCAGTGCTAGGTCTACTCTTGGTGGTGCGGTTAGTTTATTTATATCTATAACTTGCTGTCCAATTCCCAAGTCATAAACCGGACATCTGTTCTCAGCTATCCCAAGTATTTGAGCATATAAAGTATCAAAGTCGCTAAGTATTCTCTCCTTAGTAGCTGTAGGGTATTTCTCTTCTATTACTTTCATGATCTTAGACTTAACTACCCCCTGGTCAAATTGTGAGGTAGAACGCATAGCATCAATATATGCTTCAACATAATCAGCTGCTGTAGTGTTAAGTATTAATACTTTTTGGCTGTTTATCCAAAGAATATTGTGGTTATCATCCCTTCTTAGATGTAACCTAAGTCCTGGTACTGTTATATGCTTAATTCCTTGTTCAATCATTTATAGTCCTCTCTTTTCATAACCCCAAACTATCTTATGAATTTGTGAGCTGAATCTTACTCTTAATTATACCACTTGCTAACTCAGTGAAGCTTTAGATGGCTTATGGGTTCACTGGAGGATTGGCAAGGCCATTCATAGGGTAAAGATACGGCTAGATGAACTAAGGGCTTAGGAAGCCCTTAGCTGCTGGTTAAAGTCACGCTGCCAGTTTTTATATCGGAGGCCCGGAAGAAAAAGGTTGACATCTGGGGCAAAAGCAGGTGCCACGGTTCCGCACCAGGACCCGCTCGATGGTGCTGCCGCAAACGGGGCAGGATTCGCCTCCACTGTGAGCAACCTTAAAATCGAAATGGGCTGTGCCTAGCTCACCTTCGGGGCGGACGTAGGTATCCACGCTGGCGCCTTTACTGCCGATGGCCGCCCCAAGAACTCTGCGGATGTTCTGGTATAGAGTTTCCACTTCTTCGGGCGACAGGTCATCGGCTTTTTTCAGGGGGTGAATGCGAGCGGCAAAGAGGGCTTCATCGGCATACATATTGCCGATTCCGGCGACAATACACTGGTCGAGAAGCGCTGCTTTTACGGGGATATGATGCCGGCTCAATCTTTGCTCCAGAATGTCCGGCGTAAAGCTTTCATCCAGCGGCTCGGGACCCAGCTTGCCGACCACAGTGTCGGCATCGTCTACCAGCCATATCAACCCCAACCGGCGCCGGTCGCTGAAAACAAGGCAGTTGCCGTTGGAAAAGTAAAAAACCGCCCGGGCATAGCGGTCAACTCCTCTGGGATTTAACAGCAAGACGCCGGTCATCCTGAGATGCATAGTCAGTGAACTGCCATTCGATAGGTGAAAGATGAGATATTTTCCCCGGCGCTCCAGGCTCTCTATCTTCTGCCCGACTAATCCACGGCGGATTTCTTCAGCGGAACCACCGCACACCAGATCGGTATCCAAGATATTAACTTGTGTGAAGCTTTGCCCCACGACCCAAGGCGAAAGCTCGTTCTTAATCGTCTCTACCTCAGGCAGTTCAGGCATCAGGTGTTTCTCCTTCCAGAGATGAGTAAAGGTCTTGACTGTCTTTCTGGGAGCTGAAGATTTCCTCCAGCAGCATTATCTGCCCTCTGGACTTGAGTTTAGTTAGTCCTTCGAGGCATTCGGGCTTGGAAAGGCTGGGGGTCCATTCCCGGCAAGCTTTGGGACGGGAGGGATGTATGGTGCAGCGGGCTTTCCCGTCCGCATCCCAGGCCAGGAAGACACAGCCTTTCTTGGTGTGCTTGAGCAGGTAGCCTTCCTTTATCGGTGCCTTCCGAGCATACCTTGAGATGCACTTCGAGCGAGATATTCCCAGGGCTAAGGCAATGTTGTCTATTTCTTCGTTGGTAAGTGGAGCCTGGTAGGAGGTGCAGCAGATGCCACAGCGAAAACAGGGGATGGGAGTTTGTTCCGTTATGGTGATCTCTTTTCCTTCCAGTGTCTTTATTATCGCTTTCTCTGTTGACATAGTGCTATCTTCATATCACTGAGAAGAAAGCAAGCTCAATATCCTCTCGTGAAGCTTTTTGTTGGAGAATAAAAGGTCGTTTGTCTGGGGCCTCCAGGGGTTGCCCTGAAAATCGCTGACCTTTCCACCAGCTTCTTGCACTAGCAAGACGCCGGGGGCAACATCCCAGGGCTCAATGCTGGTGGAGAAGTAAGCCTCTCCTTTGCCGGCGGCAACCCAGGCTGTTTCCAGCCCAGCCGAACCAAGCTTGCGTATGTCCGTAACCCGGGGGTAAACTTTGTGCAGAAGCTCGCCTGTTCTTCCCCGGTCTTTATCTCCACCTTCACAGTAGAAAATGTAGCTCTGGCTGAGGTCTGATACGTCGGATACTTGAATCTTTACCCCGTTTAAGTAGGCACCTTGGCCCTTTTCAGCAAAGTAAAACTCATCAATCGCCGGGGCGTAAATCGCCCCCAGTAGAAGCTCGCTCTGGTGCATCAAGGCTAGGCACACGGAAAAGAAAGGGTTGAAATTGGCAAAATCACCTGTGCCATCCAGAGAATCTACAATCCAGAGCCAATCGGGGTCATCCTGGAAAAAACCGCTTTCCTCGGTGAGCAGGCTGTGGTGAGGATAATTTCTCTTAATCTCTTCGACAATTAACCTGTCCACCTCTTTATCATATTTGGTGACAGCTTCCTTAGCCGTGCTTCGCTCTTTAAGCAAAGACCAATCCTGGCGAAAATGCTTCATCAGGGTATCGCCAGCCTTTCTGGCCAGGCTCTCAATTAGTTCCTTCATAATATTTCTGGTTATTTTATCATTGCTGCTAAAATAGAACTAAACGCAGAGGTCCTACAATGAATAGGGTGGAAGGGACTCTGTTTAATTGACATAATATATAGCACTGAGGGCTCCGATGAAATCGGAGCAATTACAAAGAATCCAGATGTGTAAGGAGGTGAGAGAATGGCAATAGCCGAAGTAAGCGTTGTCCCGTTAGGAACAAAGACTCCCTCAGTCAGCCAGTACGTGGCACGGGCGGTCAAGGTCCTGGAGCAGGAAAAGGACATAAAGTACGAGACAACCGCAATGGGGACGATTATAGAAGGTGACCTGGACAGGATTGTGGCGGTGGTAAAGAAGATGCACGAAGGGACCTTCGGGGAAGGGGTTGCCAGGGTGTTGACCACGGTTCAAATTGACGACCGCCGAGACAAGCCCCAGGGCATGAAGGAGAAGCTGGATTCGCTCAAGAAAGAGCTGTAGAATTTGCTTAATGGGGTCTCGCATTCTCCACGCACCCTTTCTGAGAAAATCAAAAAATTGTTTGTGGAAAACTGGCCAGATTTCCTTAAAACCACTTGGCAGAATCTTAATGAATATATGCTATAATCATTATTGACACACAACCGGTTGGCGAAAATATTCGAGGCTAGTCAGGAGTGTGGGTGCCCAGCAACCGGGCCTGATGAGTCAGGCAACTATGGAAATCTGGTGGTCGGAGGAAAAAAGAGTCAGGAACGGAGAGAAGAGCCTCTGAAGTACAATATGAGCCATGATTTTGGAGAAACCAAAATGTTCCAGAGGAGGCGAATCATGAAGACAAGACTAAGCATCTTCCTAATTATGGTAGCCTTAATTGCCGGGATGGTAAGTTGTGGTGGCGGCGGTGTTAAGTACCACCTCGCCATCTCCAGTACTGCTGGAGGCTCAGTAACCACTCCGGGCGAGGAGATTTTTACCTATGACGAGGGTGAGGTAGTCAACCTGGTAGCTGTGGCTAATGCAGGCTACCTGTTTGAGGAGTGGGTTGGTGATGTGGGCACCATTGCTGATGTAGAGGAGGCTACCACCACTATCACCATGAACGCTGACTACATTATCACCGCTAGCTTTAAGAAGTTACCGGAACAGCCAACCAAACTCGTAATTGGTACGGCAAGAGATACGGACGAGGGTCTGGCTATTTTTGAAATGGCACACGCCGGACCAGTCATGAGGGAATTCGTTGAGCAAGTCAACCTCACGGGCGGGGTCCACCTCAGCGCATATGACACAGCGTCGGGGGATTGTTATGTGCCTCTGGAAATAGATAGGCGTGAAATTAATGTTGCGACAGGGGACATAGGGGACGTGACGGCAGAAATTTGCGCCGACATAAACAACGGTGACGTTCACTTTCTGTTTGGTGGACCTGGCACTGATTGTATTTACCTTCAAGCTCCTATCGCCAATGAGGCCGGGGTGGTACTATTGACCTTCGAGGGTGTTGCTGCCTCCATCGCGAACGATCCAGATAAACTTGCCCAGTGGCCCTATGTGTTTATCACCCTGAGCTATTCCGACTGGTACCAATTGCCAGTTCTGTCTGACACGCTCGAGGCTGAGCTCGGGAGAACCCCGAAGGCGTATGTAGCTCATATGGTGGGTGTGCACGGCGAGGAGTATCTCGTCGTGGCCGAAGATAACTTCGACGTCCTTGGCGATGTTGAAGTCCCGCTTACAATAACCCAATCGGAGGCAAACATTGTGATTCAGAATGCGATAGCTGCTATGGGCAACCCGGCAAACCCGAATTATGACATCTTCTGCGGTTTCGGCTATCCTCAGATTGTCGAAGCCCTTACTCGAGCAAGCATAGACAACAACTTTAACCCACCAGCTATGGTATTCGGAGCGGGCGCCAACTACAGATATTACGCTCACACTTTCGGCGACCCACCAGACCCGGCTCTAGTGGAAGGAATAATGGGTTTAACGGCTGCCGCTTACGACGCAAAGCCGGAAATCACAGCAGTATATGATGCAATCGCGGAACGGATGGACGACGATGAGGGCGATCCGCTATCAGGTATAGCAGGTTGGTCTGGCATTCTGTCCCAGGATTATTGGGGAACTATTTGCTACTGGGCAGGCATGGAGATGTGGCTGGAGGCTGTAGAGAGAGTTGGATACGTTGACCAGGAACTGCTAAGAGACGCCCTTGCTGGTTTAAAGGATGACCCGGCAGATACGATTCTGGGAGACTGCTGGTTCCGCATGTACGGGGCTCCTGGTGAAGGTGGTGGAAATTTGGATTACCTTTGCCACCTCGGTGAGATTGGTCAGTGGCAAACCGGCGTCTTTGAAACCGTAGGATACGATGGGATTACGGATGACCTCCCGAACTACGTGGTTACTGGAGATTTTATGTTCCCCATGACGGACCAGTGGAACTGGCTAGAGGATTAAGACTAGACAGAAAACAAGGAATCTGGATATGAAGATAATACTTAGTTTGAAGAGACATCATTATGTGGCAATGTTTAGCACCTTTTTAATTACGGTAGCCTTAATTGCCGGGATGGTAGGTTGTGGTGGTGGCGGTGTTAAGTACCATCTCGCTATCTCCAGCACTGACGGGGGTGAAGTAACCACCCCTGGAGAAGACACGTATACCTATGACGAAGGTGAGGTAGTCAACCTGGTTGCGACTCCGGATGCTGGCTATCAGTTTGTCAACTGGGCTGGCGATGTGTATGACATTGCTGATGTTGAGGATGCTGCAACTACCATCACTATGAATGATGACTATTCCATAACAGCCAACTTTGTCAAGCAGTATGACCTCATCATCTCCAGCACCGTAGGTGGGGAGGTAACCGCCCCTGGCGAGGGGATTTTTGCCTATGACGAGGGAACAGACGTCGATTTGGTGGCTGTGACTGATGAAGGCTACGTGTTTGACGGGTGGGTTGGTGATGTCGATACCATTGCTGATGACAAGAACCCTACCACTACCATCACCATGAACGATGACTACTACATCACGGCTAACTTTGCGATGGCAATATGCGATTGGTATGACTTGGATGCCATCAGAAATGACCCGGACGGGAGTTACATCCTGATGAACGACCTTGATTCCACTACTGCCGGTTATGCCGAACTGGCGAGTCCGACAGCCAATGGTGGAAAGGGCTGGGAGCCAATTGGAAGTCTTTTTGTTGACCCATCTTCGTCCCATGCTGTCGATCCCGCTGACCCATTTACCGGTAATTTAGATGGCCAAGGATATGAGATAAGAGATCTGTTTATTGGCCGCCCTGGCGAAGATGGTGTAGCGCTTTTCGGTTCGGTTGATGAGGGAGTGATCGAGAATCTTGCTGTGGTGAATGCAGAGGTAACTGGTCATCTCTATGTTGGCGGTTTAGTGGGATGTGCTTTTGGTGGCAGCGCTATAAGTAATTCCTATTTCACTGGCAGCGTAACTGGCTACGAATTGGTTGGCGGTCTGGCGGGAGAGAGTCGGGGGGGCATTATGAGCAGTTCCTATTCCACAGGTAACGTGACTGGCGAGTTCTATGTTGGCGGTCTTGTGGGGGGGAATGGTGGCACTGTGAGCAACTCCTATTCCACAAGCAGCGTGACTGGCGGTGCGCATGTCGGTGGTCTGGTGGGAGGAAATGGTGGCAATCTAAATAACTCCTATTCTACAGGTAGCGTGACTGGCGATGGGAGTGTTGGGGGCTTGGTGGGATGGAATGGTGGCACTCTGATCAATTCCTATTCGACAGGCAGTGTGACTGGCAGCACTGCTGTTGGTGGTCTGGTGGGACAAAATCATGAGGGCACTGTGAGAAACTCCTACTATAGCTACGATGAGGTTCTCGTCAATGGCAAGAACGTTATCACTATCGGAGCTTTGTCCAATGAGGAATTTGAGCAATGGCTAGCCGGCGATAAGTTTCTGGATATCAATGGGGTGCTTTCTAAAGAGAATGGTTACTATCTGATAAATGATGTCAATGACTTCAAAAGTCTGCTGGCATTCGGTCAAGATGGTTCATTGAAATTCAGACTGACAAACGACCTCGATTTACGCGGTGAGCCTAATTTCTATGTCCCTTATCTGGCGGGAGAGCTTGATGGAAATGGCCACAAGATCCGGGATTTAAGCTTCTACTTTGATTGTGTCACGCAAGTGGGATTAATTGGATACCTTGCCTCTGGTGGAGTGGTCACTGGAGTCGGTGTGGAGAATGCAGATATAAACGGCTTCGCGGTTGTTGGCGCTCTGGTGGGAGAAAATGAGGGCACTGTGAGCAACTCCTATTCCACCGGCAGGGTAACAGGCCATTCACACGTAGGCGGTCTGGTGGGATGGATCGGATGGCATGGGGGCACTGTGAGCAATTCCTACTACAACTATGACGAGCTTCTCATCAATAGCAAGAGTATGATCACTATTGGAGCTCTGTTCAACGAAGACTTCGACCAATGGCTGGCTAACTATAAGTTCTTGGATGTCAATGATAGGCTTACTCAAGAAGATGGTTATTATCTAGTAAATGATGTCAGTGATTTCAAGCAGCTACTCGCCTTTGGTCAGGATAGCTCATTGAAGTTTAGATTGAAGAACGACCTGGATTTGGGCGGTGACCCCAACTTCTACGTTCCCTATCTTGCCGGACAGTTTGATGGCAATGGCCACAAGATCCGGAATCTGAGGTGTCACTTTGATTCTGTTGCGCAAGTCGGGTTATTTGGGTACCTGACTTACAGCGGAAGAATTAGCGAAGTGGGTGTCGAGAACGTAGACCTAGCCATAACTGGAGGCGGTGACCAGCAGGTCGGGGGTCTGGCGGGAGGTAGTTCCGGCGCCGTGACTGACTCTTATTCGACTGGTAGCATGAGCGGCAGTCACCAGGTTGGCGGTCTGGTGGGATGGAATGCAGGTGCCGTAAGCAACTCCTATTCCACAGGCAGCGTGACTGGCCTCCGTGTCGGGGGTCTGGTGGGATGGAATTATGCGGGCACTGTGAGCAACTCCTATTCCACAGGGATTGTAACCGGTGAAGGGGAGGTTGGTGGTCTGATAGGACTCAACAATGTGATTGTGAGCAATTCCTTCTGGGATGTGGAAACAAGCGGACAATCTACTTCGGCTGGCGGGACGGGCAAGACCACTGCCGAAATGAATAACATCGCCACCTTCTCAGCTGCGGGCTGGAACATAGTTGCGGTCGGCAGTCTTAGCGAGCGCAATCTTACATATATTTGGAATATCGCCGACGGGCAGACCTATCCCTTCCTGAGCTGGCAGTCAATTTCCTGACACAGCTCGGGTCTGGACGGTAGAGCCCAAGCGATGATGTGCCTGATGGTGGAATTGCATAATTTCCCCTTCAAATTTAGGATACAATCTATATATGTGATCGCGTAGGTATCCGCCTTCGGAGTAAGGCGGAGATAAAGTCCGCCACTACACTTCCTCGTCAGAACACCTGGAATTTGAGAAGGTTTTAATTTGCATTCAGCGCGAACCTTTGGCTTGCCGGTCAAATTGGAAATGATTTATCGAGGTCACTATAATGATGCTTGAATGGCTAACGAAGGACAACCAATGAATCTTTCTATTTTGCTTTCTTTACTCCAAGAAATGCCTGCCTACAGGCAACTGGTGGGTGAGCTGTCCACAGCAAAAGGCGAGCATAAGGCAACCATACTTGATGCCGCCAAACCTTACTTGATTGCCGCTCTTTACGAAGAGCTTAATTTGCCCCTCATGGTGGTGACCGGTCAGCCCGAGAGTGCCAGAAAGCTTCATGAGCAACTTCGAGCCTGGTGTTCCCCTTCGGCAGAGTTGCATCGTCTCCCTGAGCTCGACTTCCTGCCTTATGAGAGTGCCCAGCTATCGGCTGTCAGCTATCAGATGATGGAGAGGTTGAGGGCATTAGCCACCTTGGCCCTTTACCAGCCCCTCCGTTCCCCACCGAAATTGCTTCGTCCCGATAAATTGGGACTCGCAATGATAGGGGAAAGGGTGGCTTTCAATGACGAAAAAGAAAGTGTGCCTTGCAATGACGGAAAGGGAGGCAAGTCTTGCGATAATGGAAAAGATAAGGTGATAAAACCTCCCCTGGTAGTGACCTCAGCCCTGGCAATCATGAGTAAAACCATCCCGCAAAGGGATTTTGTGGCTGCCTGCCATATTTTGAAGCCGGGCATGGCTGCTGAGCCCCTGGAGCTACTGCGCCGATGGCAAAGCATAGGTTATGAGGTGGAGGATGTTGTCGAGGTGCCCGGGCAGATGAGCAGGCGGGGTGGCATTATTGATGTCTTTCCCCCCTGCAGCCAGTTGCCAGTTCGAATAGAGTTCTTCGGCAACCAGATAGAGAGCATGAGGTGCTTCGACCCGGAAAGCCAGCGCTCAACAAGCCCCGTACCCTCGTTGATTGTCACCCCGGCCAAAGACCCAGCACTCAATCTGGTTGAGTGCTGGGTCTCTGAGGTGGCGGATGGAAGCGTCTTGGATTACCTTGGCAGTGATGCCTTGCTTGTTCTCGATGACCCTGAAGGAATTGAACTTACTATCACCCGGCTAAATGAGGAAACTCAGGAATTGAGAGCCACAAAGATGGAAAGAGGCGAACTGCCTGAGGACTTTCCCTCTCCCTACCTCACCTGGGAAGAATTAGAGTCGCAGATGAAAGAAAGGCATCGGCTGGGGCTAGAAACATGGGATGCTGCCCGGGGCCATGGACAGGCTCTGCCCTTCATCAGAGCCCAGAGTTATGGAAGCCAGCTGGAAAGGTTCCTCAAAACAGCCAAGCAAATGGTGGAACAAAGACAGCGCGTGTTCGTAGTCAGCCATCAGGCAGATCGTCTGGCTGAACTTCTTCAGAAAGAGGACATTCATACTTCGCCGGCATCACAGATAGAACAGATACCTCCGCCCGGTTCAATCACTGTGCTCCAGGGCTCACTGGACGGAGGCTGGCTACTGGATGACAGGTTGACCCTTATTACTGATGTCGAGCTCTTCGGCTTCGTAAAACAGCCGCGAGCAGGCAAGAAGCGGCCAATACCTCACCAATGGTTTCTTCCTCAGTTGGCCCCCGGCGATTATGTCGTCCATGTCGACCATGGCATCGCCAGGTTCCACGGTCTGGCGCGAAGATCCTCCGATGGAATGGAGAGAGAATACCTTGTTTTAGAATATGCCGCTGGTGACAAGCTCTATGTGCCTACTGAACGGATAGACCGCGTCAGCCGCTATATCGGTGCCCTGATGGTATCGGGGGCACCACACTTGAGCCGGTTGAGAACCCCGGAATGGCAAAGGACAAAGAAACGGGTCAAAGAATCAGTAACGGAAATTGCTCATGAGCTACTTGACCTTTATGCTGCCCGGGAGGTAGCTCCTGGCTTCGCTTTTTGTGAAGATTCACTATGGCAGCAGGAGCTAGAGGCATCGTTTCCTTATATGGAAACACCAGACCAGATTGAGGCAATCATGACGGTTAAAGAGGACATGGAAAAAGCCAAGCCCATGGACCGGCTCATCTGTGGGGATGTGGGCTATGGCAAAACCGAGATAGCCTTGCGTGCTGCCTTTAAGGCGGTTATGGATAATAAACAAGTAGCTATTCTGGTCCCGACCACCGTGCTGGCTCAGCAGCATTTCATTACCTTTACTGAGAGGTTGCAAACTTTTCCCTTAAGAGTAGAAATGCTGAGCCGCTTCTGTCCCCCGGAAAAAGAGTGGGAAATCCTGGAAGGCTTAGCCAATGGCACTGTGGACATATGCATTGGCACTCATCGCCTGTTGCAAAAAGACATCACATTTAAAGACCTAGGGGTGGTAATAATCGATGAGGAACAGCAGTTTGGCGTGGTGCAGAAGGAAAAACTCAAGCAGATAAGGAGGGAAGTGGACACCCTAGCTCTTAGTGCTACTCCTATCCCGCGCACCCTTCACATGTCTTTAACCGGAATCAGGGATATGAGCATCGTGGAAACGCCTCCTGAAGAAAGCCTGTCTGTCCAGACCTATGTCGGGGTTTATGATGGCACCCTGGTCAGGCAGGTGGTATTGCGTGAACTGGAGAGGAATGGCCAAGTCTTCTTTGTCCATAACCGCGTTCAAAGCATTGCCTGGGCTGCCAGTAAATTACAGGATTTAGTGCCCGAAGCCCGAATAGCCATAGCTCATGGGCGAATGCCTGAAGAGCGATTGGAAAAGGTGATGACGGATTTTATCGCTGGTAAGTATGACATCTTGGTGACCACTACTATTATCCAGTTAGGTCTGGATATGCCTAATGTTAATACGCTGATTATCGACCGGGCTGATAGGTTCGGCCTGTCTCAGCTTTATCAATTGAGGGGCAGGGTGGGTCGCGGTATCAACCAGGCGTATGCTTATTTCTTCTTTGACGAGGGGAGGCAGCTAACCCCCCAGGCTTATAAGAGGCTCAGGACTATCTTCGAGGCTACTGAACTGGGTTCGGGATTTGGTATCGCTATGAAGGACCTGGAAATTCGGGGGGCGGGCAATCTTTTAGGTGTCAAGCAAAGCGGACATATCGCTGCCCTGGGCTTTGACCTTTATTGCCAGTTGCTTGCTGAGGCAGTGGAAGAGTTGAAGGCAAAGCAAGCTGGCGAAGCGAGGAAGAGCGTTGTTGCCGGGGAAGCAAAGGAATTGCCCAGTATATCCTTGCCCTTAGACGCCCACATACCGGAGGAATATGTTCCCAATCTAAATACTCGATTAAGCCTTTACCACAGACTGGCCAAGGTGGAGCATATCGAGGAAGCAGAGGACGTGGCCCAAGAATTCAAGGATAGATTCGGTCCTTTGCCCTGGCCTGTGGAAAATCTTCTTTACATTGTGAAAATCAAGGTTCTGGCTGCGAGGGCCGAGGTGAGCTCTGTTTCCACACAGGGTAGGCAAATTGTAATAAAGCCACAGGAAACTGTCATTGCGAGCGTAGCGAAACAATCTCTAGACAAAAGTTATGACGGCGCAGTTAAAATAGGCGCCACGCAAATCAAGTTAGACACCAGGCTCCTGGGGGATAAGTGGAAGTTGGTTCTGGAAGAGATACTGAGCTCTAGTTGCGATTATATGCACCTATAGTCCTTCGCATAATCTCGAATAGAACCCTCTCCCTCGAAGGGAGAGGGTCTCGGTGAGGGTGAATTTCTCCCTCATTCTAACTCTCTCCCGCCAGGGGAGAGAGGATTACAGTGATTCACGTAGTCGACTTTATCATCCCTCAGTTCTGGTACTATTTTCTACCCAAAACAGTACCATCTGGTGATTGTATGCCTGGATGGGGTAGGTTATAGTGGGATAGGTTGATTAAATAATAGATGGAGTAGGAAATGATGGATTATGACCGGATGGACAAAATGCTTACGCCAAGGGAAGTAGCCGAGCTCCTCCACATCCACACCAATACCTTGAGGCGCTGGAGTGATAAAGGAAGAATAGTAGCCTATCGCATCAACCCTCGGGGTGACCGAAGATACAAGTTACAAGACATAGAATACTTCCTTGCCCAGTTTAACCTGGCCAGGGGCAGCGCCCACAGGGTCCGCTGAACCGGGGAAAACCGCAGGTAAGTTGCCCAACTCTTCTTGGGAAAGAAACAACTGGTTCTGGCTGCAGGGCCGAGGTAAGCTCTGTTTCCACACAGAAAAGGCAAATTGTAATAAAGCCCCAAACCATTGATTCCCCTCTTAAGATAATAGGGGCAAAAGGAGTTATGAGTAAATATCTTGATGGCGCAGTTAAAATAAACGCCACACAAATTAAGTCAGACACCAGGCTCCTTGGGGACAGATGAATAGAGGTACTGGAGGAGATACTGAGCTCTAATTGCACCTCAACCCGCCTGAAAGCTATCTATATTTATGCTTTCAGTAAGTTGCTGGGCAGAATAGCGGAACTCATCAATTGTAACTGGGCGCAGCATCTTCAATTTCCAGGCTACCTCATCCGATATCTCGATTAGATTTTAGATGATTTAAATGGTTCTTTTCCACTTTGGTTGACAATACGTGCAAGGCGATTTAACATAAGCCTATGCCAAGGTCTCGTGCAACCACGAAGCACCATCCTAGAGAGAAAACCTTTCGTATTAGCCTTGGAGTGTTGT
>Ga0209635_10001294_pt1 | contig 18584 bp, 20 predicted proteins | sample DeeMarSWOR230_32_FD_187463 | JGI IMG/M metagenome (GOLD analysis project Ga0209635, IMG submission 187463) | Marine sediment microbial communities from White Oak River estuary, North Carolina - WOR-2-30_32 (SPAdes) (version 2) | ecosystem: Environmental > Aquatic > Marine > Intertidal zone >... | reverse complement strand
CCCGCCCTTACGCTGAGAGGATGGTGCAGGTTCTAGCCGACCTCGCTGCCCAGCGCCAGGAGGGCGAGGAGATTCACCCCCTCCTCGTTAAGCGGCCGGTGAACAGAATCGCTGTCATCCATATCACCCCTGACCGTGGCCTTTGCGGCGGCCTTAATGCTAATATCAATCGCAGTGTGGCGAGCTTTGTCCTGGAGCAGAGCGTTCCAGTGACCATAGTCGCTGTAGGTAGAAAAGGAAGGGATTTCATAGTGCGCTGCGGGCAGGAGATTCGTGCCGAATTCACCCACATTGGGGACAAGCCTTCGATGTTTGATATCCTCCCCATCGCTCGCATCGTCATTGATGATTACACCGATGGCCTCATTGATGAAGTATATCTATCGTACGCTCAGTTTGTAACCACCATGACCCAGCGGCCGGTGCTGTGGCAGATGCTTCCCATTGAGCCAGCGGCGATCGAACCGGGGCGAAATGTGGAGTATATCTATGAGCCTTCCCCCTCTGCCGTTTTGGCTGAGCTTCTACCCCGGTTCGTGGAGATGGAGATTTACCATGCAATTCTTGAGTCCATTGCCAGCGAGCAGTCGGCGAGGATGGTGGCGATGCGCAACGCTACCGACAACGCCAACGAGTTCATTGAGCACCTTACCCTCACCCATAACAAGGCTAGGCAGGAGATGATCACCAAGGAGCTCCTCGACATCACCGGGGGAGCGGAGGCTTTGGTGTAAAACCGAGGAGGGTATGATGGATTTTGAAAACATAATTGTGGAAAAGAAAGAGGGGATCGCCAAGATAATTTTAAATCGCCCCCAGGTGCTCAATGCCCTGAACTTACAAACCTTCTCGGAAATCCAGGCGGCGCTTGAGGACATACAGAGGGATGATAGCGTGGGGGTGGTGTTGATCACGGGGGCGGGACGTGCCTTCTCCGCAGGGTTGGATATTAAGGCTATAAGCGGGCTTGTAGAGGAAGGGGATGTTGGCGCCGAGATCAATAGAATGGCATGGCGAACCATGGAGGCGATAGAAAGCCTTCCCAAGCCAGTGATAGCAATGGTAAACGGTTATTGCTTGACTGGTGCCCTTGAGGTGGTTCTTGCCTGCGATATGATAATCGCCTCAGAAAACGCCATATTTGGGGATACCCATGCCAGGTGGGGGCTTCGCCCAACCTGGGGACTTTCCCAGCGATTGCCACGGGCAGTTGGGGTTATGAAGGCCAAGGAACTCTCCTTCACTGCCGAGACGATATCTGCTCAGCAAGCAGAGCGAATTGGTCTAATAAATCAGGTGGCACCAGCGCAGAGGTTAGAAGAGGTAGCACAGGAGCTGGCAGGAAAGATGCTGAGCAACAGCCGGGGCTCCCTTGCCGCCTACAAGACTTTAATAAACCAGGGGATGAAAGCAGACTTAGCAACCGGACTCAAGATTGAGGCAGAGACCATCACTATTATTGAAGATACGGTAGATCGGCTAAAATCGTTTGGCAAAAGAACGTGAGCTAAATGGCGAGTAAAGTGCGAGGAGACTATCATGGCCAAGGCGAAAGTAGTTCAGGTTATCGGCACGGTGGTGGACATCGAATTTCCCCCTGATGAGCTACCAGCGCTGAATAACGCTATCGAGATCCCCCTTGATGGGGGGAAGATCCTTCTCGAGGCGCAGCAGCATATGGGGAACAACTGGGTGCGTTGCCTGGCTATGTCCCCCACCGATGGGCTTGAGCGAGGTGCCGAGGCTATTGACACCGGGGCACCGCTCACTGTCCCCGTCGGGCGAGCCACCCTGGGAAGGCTGTTCAATGTCCTTGGTGAGCCTCTGGACAATCTAGGGCCGGTTAATGCTGAGGAGCGCTGGCCTATCCACCGTCCCCCTCCCTCCTTCCAGGAACAGGAGACCTCTACCCAGATGCTGGAGACGGGGCTCAAGGTTATCGACCTGATTACCCCCTTCACTAAGGGGGGGAAGGTGGGCGCTTTCGGAGGCGCTGGGGTTGGTAAGACCATTATCATCCAGGAGCTCATTCGCAACATCGCTACGGAGCATGGTGGCTTCTCCGTTTTCGCTGGGGTCGGGGAGCGCTCCCGAGAGGGCAACGACCTATGGTATGAGATGAAAGCCTCTGGGGTTATAGATAAGACGGTTCTCGTCTTCGGGCAGATGAACGAGACCCCAGGGGTGCGCGTGCGCATTGGCTTCACCGGGCTCACCATGGCGGAGTACTTCCGCGACATTGAAGGGCAGGATGTGCTGCTTTTTATCGATAACATATATCGCTATATCATGGCGGGCATGGAGGTCTCGGCGCTGTTGGGTCGCATGCCCTCGGCTGTGGGCTATCAGCCTACACTAGCCACCGAGATGGGCGACCTTGAGGAGAGGATTACCTCCACCAAGAGGGGCTCAATTACCTCTTTCCAGGCGGTCTATGTCCCCGCCGACGATTACACCGATCCCGGTGTTGCCACTGTCTTCGGTCACCTCGATGCCGTGATCGCTCTGGAGCGCTCCCTCTCTGAGCTGGCGCTTTATCCCGCCGTCGATCCCCTAGCCTCCACCTCTCGCATCCTTGATCCCCGGGTGGTGGGCGAGGAACATTACAGTGTGGCGCGTGGGGTGCAGCGGGTGCTCCAGCGCTACAAAGACCTCCAGGACATAATCGCCATCTTGGGCATTGAGGAGCTCTCGGAGGAGGACAAGCTCACTGTAGCGCGCGCCCGCAGGATCCAGAGATTTCTCTCCCAGCCGATGTTCGTCGCCGAGGCGTTCACCGGCAGGACAGGAAGGTATGTACCGGTGAAGGAGACGGTGCGTGGCTTTAAAGATATCCTTGATGGTCAACACGATGCCCTGCCTGAACAGGCATTCTACATGGTGGGCACCATCGATGAGGTCGTGGAGAAGGCGAAGGAGCTAGAGGCTTAGACGGTATTTCTTCCGGGTTGCAGTGGTGTTCTTAAGGCGATTTGTCTTTTCTCTGTGGGGGTTGATGACAAGTGGCACGGCTTAAGTTCGAAATCGTAACTGCGGAGCGGGTGGTCTACTCCGATGATGTCGATATCGTCGTCGCCCCTGGCATCGTGGGGCAGCTAGGTATTCTCCCCAGCCATGCCCCGCTCTTAACCACGCTTCAGCCCGGAGAGCTGGTGGTGAGAAAGGATGGCGAGGAGACGGCGATGTTTGTCAGCGGCGGCTTCCTTGAGGTGATGCAGAACCGGGTGACGATTCTTGCTGATGTCGCTGAGCGGGCCGAGGAGATCGATATCGCCCGCGCTGATGCGGCGAAACACCGCGCTGAGGATAGGCTTAGGGAGCACCCCCCTGAAATAGACCTTGCCCGTGCTGAGGCAGCGCTGCGCCGCTCCCTGGTGCGCCTCAAGATTGCGGAGCGCCGGAGAAAGAGGCCCGGTTCAGGAGGAGCCCAGGCACTTTAGATGATAGGTCATGGCTTGCAGGGCGAGCACTGGGTCGATCTCCCGGAGCCGTACATCTTTGGGTACCCGGGCAGTGAGGGGTGCATAGCTTAGGATGGCTTTGATGCCGCACTCCACCAAGCAGTCGATGACCTGTTGGGCTTGTGATGGGGGTGCGGTAACAATGCCGATATCGATGCCCCGATTTTTCACCGTATTGGCGAGCTCGGCGACATCTTGAATCACCACCCCGCCTACTTTTTTACCAATTTGCTGAGGGTCTATATCAAAGGCAGCCGCAATCTTGAATCCTCGGGGAGTCAGCTCACCATAGTCTAATAGTGCTCTACCCAATCTTCCCACCCCGATGAGGGCCACCGACCATTCCCGGTCAAGCCCCAGGATCTGACGCAGCTCTCCCAGTAGCTTGCTCACATTGTAGCCTTTCCCCTGCTTGCCAAACTTGCCAAAGTAGCTTAAGTCCTTTCGGATTTGAGCAGGGGTCATCTGTAATCGTTTCCCCAATTCCTGCGAACTCACAACCTCGGCGTTCTCCTCCTCGAGGAGTGACAGGACGCGAAAATATGAGGGCAAACGAAGTATCACCACCTCTGGGATTTGACCTATCATTTCTAATTCTCGCTTCGGGGTTACGCCTTCTTCTGAAGCAACCCCTCGATCACCTCAATAACAATGCGCCCCTTCTCCAGGTCCACCGATTTCACCACATCCTCAATGGCGGGGATAAGCAACTCTCCATGCCTGGAGGGCACTATATAAACATCGTTACTCCCTGTAGGCAGGATGTGGGCGATTCGCCCCAGCAGATCTCCCTCAATGGTCCAGACTTCGAGGCCTAGGAGTTGAAACTGATAGTACTCATCTTTTAGCAGGGGGCGAAGTTGTGACTGGGGAACCTCGAGGAATCGCCCGCGAAGCGCCTGAGCAGCCTCCACGCTATCGATAGTGGCTAGCTTGAGGATTACCCTCCCCTGATGTCGTCTGCTCCTTTCGATGGTCATTGGCTGTCCGTCGATATAGACCTCCTCATGGGGGGAGAATCGGTCAGGGAAGTCTGTCATCACCTCCACCTTTATCTCACCCCTCGCTCCCCAATGGGTAACAACCCGACCAACCACGATGAACTGAGAATCCATAGGCCCCTCTAAGTAGAGGTTAGATTATCTCAAGGTCTACTCGGGTGCCCTCCTTTACCGCAACCACCCTGAGCAGGGTGCGCATCGCCTGGACTACCCGCCCCTGCTTGCCAATCACCCGCCCCGTATCTTCCTGGGCAACCTGAAGCGTTAACACCACCCCTTCTTCGCTCCGCTCCTCGGTTACCACCACCTCCTCTGGTTTAGTCACAATTGACCTGGCGATATACTCGATGAGTTCTTTCATTTCCTCTCCTCTGTTTATTACTTTGATCCCTTCTTAGGGAAGGGTCGAGAGTTATCCTTCGCTTTTAGTCGTGGTCTCCTCGGTAGTCTCCTCCACGGGCTTCTTCTTAGGCTTCTCTACGGGTTCCTCCGCGGGCTCCTCTATAGGCTTCTCCTCCGCTAGCTCCGTGGTAGTCTCCTCCATGGGCTTCTTCTTAGGCTTCTCTACGGGTTCCTCCGCGGGCTCCTCTATAGGCTTCTCCTCCGCTAGCTCCGCTGTGGGCTCCTCTGCGGGCTCCTCTATAGGCTTCTCCTCCGCTAGCTCCGCTGTGGGCTCCTTCGCGGGCTTCTTCTTAGGCTTCTCTACGGGTTCCTCCGCGGGCTCCTCTATAGGCTTCTCCTCCGCTAGCTCCGCTGTGGGCTCCTTCGCGGGCTTCTTCGCTGGCTTCTCTGCGGGCTTCTTCGCTGGCTTCTCTGCGAGCTTCTTCGCCAGCTTCTCTGTGTGTTTCTTCGTGGGCTTCTCTAGGATGCCCAGCTTAGCTAGCAAGATGGCCACCCTTTCTGTAGGCTGGGCACCCTGACGAATCCACTTCAGTGCCTTCTCCTCGTCAATAACAATTGTGGGTGGGTCGGTGAGGGGATTATAGTGGCCAATGATTTCAATAAAGGCACCATCGCGGGGGGCTAGAGCATCGGCGACCACCACTCGGTAGCTTGGCCTTTTCTTTCTCCCCACACGACGCAATCGAATCTTTACCATTGTTACCCCCTTAATGTCGCTATTATGGGCGATAAAGTTGAATGTGTCAATGGTCTAGGTTGCCAGTGGATATTCAAGGGGATATAATTGGCTGAAATGAGGTGGCATAATCTTCACACATGGCAAGTAAGCGTGGTTGAGGCTAAGGAGATTCAGCTGGCTCTTGCGTCTCAGGTGGTGAGAAGGAACGAAGTTGGCGGCCCTCGTCTCATCGCTGGCGTGGACATTTCTCGCGAGGACAGTAGTGGAATGGCAAGAGGGGCGGTGGTGGTGCTCCGTTTTCCTGAGCTCTTAGCGGTGGAGCAGAGCGTGGTCGAGCAGAAGATCAGCTTTCCCTATGTACCCGGGCTCTTGTCCTTTCGAGAGACGCCAGTGATCCTGGCCGCTTGCGAAGGGCTAACCCTGACCCCCGACCTCTTCATAGCTGATGCTCAGGGCATTGCCCATCCGAGGAGATTGGGGCTAGCCTCCCATCTCGGGCTTCTGCTGGATGTGCCCACCATAGGGTGTGCCAAGTCCATCCTGTGCGGTCGGCACGGCGATTTGGGTGAGGAGCCTGGCTCTTATGCTCCTCTCTTAGTTGACAGCGAGGTCATTGGTGCGGCGCTGCGTACCAAGCGAGGGGTAAATCCTGTTTATGTTTCCATCGGACACAAGATTGATCTTGATGCGGCGCTCCACTGGGTGATGGCGTGCTTGAGGGGCTATCGCCTCCCCGAGCCAACGCGCCTCGCCCACCTCGCCGCAGGGGGACAACTGATCGCCCCGGTAAGAGCAGAGCAGGGGAGACTGCCACTTTAGGCTAATTAGGAGGGAGAAATGGAGGAACAAAAGGGAAGGCTTGAGGAGCTGAAGGAGCTCATCTCCCATGTCATGGTGCGCCTTTGACATCGTACAGAAGGAAGGGGAGATCGCTGAAATAGAAAAGGAATCCTCCCAGCCCGATTTCTGGCAGGATCAGGAGAGGGCGCAGAGACTGATGCGTCACCTCGGGGCACTTAAGGGGGAAGTTGAGAGGTGGCGCAGTATGGAGCGAAGGGTTGCTGAGCTTCTGGAGCTAACAGATTTGTCTATCGAAGAGGAGGAGCCTTCCTTGAAACAGGAGATCGGCGCTGACATCGATAGGGTAGCCGCTCAGTTTGAAGAGCTGGAGTTCAAACTGTTGCTCCGTGGCGAGTACGAAGAAAGGAATGCCTTTCTCGCTGTTCACGCCGGCGCCGGGGGCACCGAGGCTCAGGACTGGGCTGAGATGCTTCTCAGGATGTATCTGAGGTGGGCGGAGCGCCGTGGCTATCAAGCGGGGGTGATCGAGGTCTCCCCAGGGGAGGAGGCGGGCATAAAGAGCGCCCTCATCCAGGTTATCGGTGATTATGCCTACGGCTATCTTAAGTCGGAGCGCGGGGTGCACCGCTTGGTTCGTCTCTCTCCTTTCGATGCCGCCCATGCTCGCCATACCTCCTTCGCTTTGGTTGAGGTGTTGCCCGAGGCGGAGCGGGATCTAGATGTCAGGATAGATCCTGATGACCTGAGGATCGACTTCTTTAGAGCCTCAGGACCTGGGGGGCAGCATGTGCAGAAGACCAGCACTGCGGTTAGGGTGACCCATCTGCCCACGGGGCTGGTTGCCACCTGCCAAAATGAGCGCTCACAATATCAGAATAAGGAGATAGCGCTAAAGGTACTCCACGCTCGCCTCCTGGAACTGGAGCTGGAAAAGCAGGCTGAGGAGCAGGCCAGGCTCAAGGGGGCATATGTCGCCGCCGGCTGGGGTAACCAGATCCGAAGCTATATCCTCCATCCCTACAAGATGGTTAAGGACCATCGCACGGGGTATGAAACCAGCGACCCTGGGGCAGTGCTCGATGGTGATCTGGACGAGTTCATCGCGGCCTACTTAAAGTCCACCATCGGGGAGGACAGATGAAAAGGCTTTGCTTTCTACTCGTTGTAATCCTTGTCCTCCTCGCTATCCTTCCCAGCACTGGCCTGGCCCAGGATGAGATCACCATTATATCCAGCGGTGCCCAGGCGCAATTTCCTTACACTATCACCTTTGACTTGGAGGCGGAGAGTGCCACCGAGATCATCGACATCGACCTGGAATACAGGGTGGAGAGGCAGAGCCTCGTTCCGTTTAGCTGTCGAGTTAATGTCGATTTTACGCAAGGTCAGAGGGTGGTGGCAAGCTGGACATGGGACATGTTGGAGACGGGGGGATTGCCGCCGGGGGTGATGGTGGAGTACTGGTGGCTAATTGAGGATGCCGCAGGTCACCAAATTGAAACCTCACCAGCCACCGTCAAATTCGATGATCTGCGATATAATTGGAAATATCTCAATAGCGATCAGGTGACCCTTTTTTGGTATGATGGCACCCTGACCTTTGCTCAGGAGCTAGTCGATGCTGCCGATGAGGCGCTGGAGAGCCTAGCCGGTGAAGTCGGGGTTTCTCTGGAGCAGCCTGCCAAATTCTATATCTATGCCAGCCCTGGGGATTTGCGTGGTGCTTTGGTATATCCCTACGAATGGACCGGGGGTGTCGCTTTCCCTGACTATGGCACCATAGTTATCGGGATCGCTCCATATGACCTTGCTTGGGGCAAAAGGGCCATCGCCCATGAGCTGGGGCACTTGGTGGTCCATCAAGCCGTATACGGCCCCTACGGTGATCTCCCTACTTGGCTCGACGAAGGGCTGGCCATGGACGCTGAGGGGGAGCTCAGGTCAGACCTGCAGAGACAGCTAAATGAGGCCATCGCCCACGATGCCCTCTTCTCGGTGCGCAGCATTGCCAGTTCCTTTCCCACTGACCCCGAGGAGGCCAGGCTCTGTTATGCCCAAAGCTATAGCCTGGTGCAGTTACTCCTCGATAACTATGGTAGCGCTAAGATATTAGCGCTGCTGGATGCCTTTAAAGCGGGGAGCACATATGATAGTGCCCTACTTGCGGTTTACGGCTTCGACATGGATGGCCTCAACGCCTTGTGGCGAGTCAGCCTTGGCCTGGGGCCTGAGCCTACACCAAACCCTGCGGAGGCAAGCTCGGGCATCTCTTCACCCTACATCGCGCTCATCGTGGTAATGACAATCTTGGGGGTACTGATTATCTATTTAGCGCTCTCTCTCTTCCGCCGCAGGCGATAGCCGCTTACTCCGGCTGCCCTTTCCGGGTCTTCCACCATACATAGATAAGGCGATGTGCTGCGGTGAAATTGGTGAAGATAGCCAGGATCCAGAGGGCTACGAGCAGGGCAGGTTCGATGGGGCTTAGTATAAGTCCTATGGCTAAGGTAACAATCCTCACCGTCCTTCTCATTATCCCCACCTCGGCATCCAGGCCCAGTCCCTCTGCCCTAGCTCTTATATAGCTGATGAGCATCGAGCCCACGATAGTAGCAAAGATGAGGATCATCTCCAGGGTGGCATCCAGCCTGGCAAAATAAAAATAAACTAGAAGCCCGAAAAGTAGCACCGCCTCGGAATAGCGGTCGATGGTGGAATCCAGTAGGGCTCCAAATTTAGTGCTCCTCCCGGTGACCCTTGCCAGCGCCCCGTCAAGGAGGTCAAAGATTCCAGCAAAAAGCACAAGAAAGCCGCTAAGAAAGAGATGCCCGGTGGCCAGCAAGCAAGCTATGCCAATATTGAGCGCAAAACCAAGAAGGGTTATCGCATTGGGTGTCACCCTCGTTTTGGCGATTACCTGGGCCACAGGCTCAGCAAGGTGATGCAATCGGTCGCTTATATTTGAAGGTCGCCACATTTCTCCTCCTAAATACTTCAAACCCATGGCTTCCTTCGCCATGGGGTATTAGAATGTCGTCCTCCTAAATGGTTATTAGCTATTGAGCAAGCTCGTATAGTATTCGCTCACCCTTCTGGAGACGTTCGGCCAGCTGCATTCCTCAGCTTTTAGCCTTCCCCGGGCGCCCATCTCGCGGCGCAGGGGTTCATCGCTCAGGAGTTGTGCCAGGGCGTTGGCGAGGTCCTGCTCATCTCTTGGGCGCGCCATTAGCCCCTCAACGCCGTGGCTCATCACGCTAGAATAGCCCTCAATCGCGGAAGCGGCGATGGGCTTTGAGGCGGCCATGGCCTCCAGCAGAATAATGCCAAAGCTCTCGTCTCCGGTAGCTGGAGCGCAGAAAACATCGGCCGTTCGATAATATGTAGGGAGCTCTTCATTAGGTACATAGCCAGTGAAGACCACATCCTCCAGGTTCGCCTTTCTTACCAGCTTTTCATATTTGCGGTGATTCCCCGGTCCCACCACAATTAGCCGAGATTTGGGCAGTTCCTGCTTCACTATTTTATAGGCTCCCAAGAGATACCTAAGCCCTTTACGCTTTTCCAGGCGACCAACGAAGAGGATGTTCAATTTCCCATCACAGAACCTCTCGATAGGGGGAACCTCAGCGGAGAAGTGCTCTAGGTCGATACCATTGGGGATTATCTGGTAATCGCCGGGGAAGTGCTTGCCTATGAACTCCATTGCCGGCTTGGAAACAGCGATCTTGCCATCGAGTTTCTTAAACCATCTCGTGACAAAGGGTCGCATCATTTGGTAGCCTCTTGGTTCGCCGTGACAAGCATGGAAGGTGCCCACATTAACCGAGTGCGATACGCGAAGCACGGTGAGAGGTAGTGTGGAGCCTAGCGGCTCGTGAAGATGGATGATATCAAACCTTTCCCGCTCTAGGATAGCCCGCAGCGGGGAGGATAACATCGGCGATAAGGTAGCCCTGGCGATCGAGCCGCCTGATGGTATAGGGATCGGTCTACCTATGGTAATGATGTTCCGGTTATCAAGGGAGGTGCTGCTCCCAGAATAAGGGCTGATGATCCTGACGTCGTGCCCCAACTTAGTGAGCTCCGCATAGAGGTTGGAGATATGGATAACCACTCCACCAGGGTAAGCATAATCATAGGGGGAAACAAGAGCGATCTTCATTTAGACTGCTCGAAATAGTTCCTCACGATCCTACGAGGAGAAAACCCTCCGCTCTTACGCTGCTGCCTAATGAGCTGAATTAATCCGATGTCGCTGAGTCTCACCCGTGTGCCATTGCACCCGTGGGTCCTTCGCTCTAAAAGGCTTTCTCTCAACTCCTCAGCACTTCGGCCTGGAAACGAGGTGAAAGCGCTGCCTACGGCGATCAAGAAGTGGGCATCGCTGCCCCCAGTTTCGGCAAGCCTGTATTTCTCACTAAACATTCTCGCCTTTCGATTGGAGACCCGTCCCGCAATAGTAGAGTTGATCGTTTCAATGCCATCAAGGTAGAGGGCTTGCTCACCACTGTTGACTATTTTCTCCAGGCTCTGCTGAGTGACGCTATCTGTCAGCCAACTCATGGGATGGGGCGCGATACAAAGGCCACCCTGGGCGTGGATTGCCTCGATGGTGTTTGCCAGGGGCTGGAGGCTGGCGACCGGACTTTCCATGAAAAGAGCTAGGAGATGCCCCTCAAGGGTAGTTACCTCCATTCCGGTCACCACTTCGAATTGGTAGCCGCGCTTTGCGACAAGCTCCCTCGCCTCATAGCCGCCCTCAATCCTATCGTGGTCGGTGATGGCAATGACATCGATATCGCCCCGCTCTGCTACGAATTCGATGATCTCAGGGATACTCGCCATGCCATCGCCTACGCTGCTGTGGATATGTATATCCGCCGCCCCGTATCCCTTTTCTTTTAGGGCATGCTCATCATGGGTTTTCGCCTGCGATGAACTCCTCAACCATTCTTTTGGCTTCATCGTCTTTATATTGGACCGGGGGCGATTTCATAAAATATGCTGAGGGCCCAATGAGTTCCCCGCTGATGCCGCGGTCCATAGCCAGCTTGCAGCACCTGATGGCATCTACCACCACCCCTGCTGAGTTAGGGCTGTCCCATACTTCAAGCTTTAGCTCGATATTTAGAGGGACATCGCCGAAGGTGCGGCCCTCCATGCGGATGTAGCAGAATTTGCGGTCGCCGAGCCAAGGAACATAGTCGCTGGGGCCGATGTGGATGTTCCCGGGCTCCATCTTGTAGTCCAGTTGCGAAGTTACTGCCTCGGTTTTAGAAGTCCTCTTTGACTCAAGCCTCTCCCGCTCTAGCATATTGTAAAAGTCGGTGTTGCCACCGAAGTTCAGTTGATAGGTTCGCTCCAGCTTGACACCGCGGTCGCGGAAGAGGTTGGTGAGCACGCGGTGTGTGATGGTGGCCCCAACCTGTGACTTTATATCATCGCCAATTATCGGCAAATCCCGCTCAGCAAACCTGTTCCGCCAGTATTTCTCCCGGGCGATGAAAACAGGGACGCAGTTAACAAAGCCACAACCTGCGGTGAGCACCTGCTCGATGTACCATTTCGTGGCCTCTTCACTTCCTACCGGGAGGAAGTTAACTACCACATCGGTCTCTGTTTCTTTAAGGATATTAACAATGTTTTCTGTGGCACCTGGGGCCTTGGTGATTACCTGAGAGAGGTATTTGCCAAGCCCATCGTGGGTCATCCCCCGCGCTACCTTTACCCCTGATTGGGGCACTTCGCAGAACTTGAAGGTATTATTTGATGGGGTATAAATCGCCTCAGCAAGGTCCTTGCCTACCTTATTTCGGTCGATATCGAAGGCAGCAACGAAATTGATGTCGCTGATGTGATAGCCCCCCATGTTGACATGCATCAGCCCCGGAATAAGGTTTTTCTCTTCTGCGTCGCGATAGTAATAAACGCCTTGCACCAGTGAGGAAGCACAATTCCCTACGCCAATAATGGCCACATTTATCTTGCCCAAATTTACCTCTTATCCTATAATACTCTCCAGTGAGGAGGTGAATTTTGGTCTACGATTTTCACACCCATACATTGCTTAGCGATGGTTACCTATCACCAATAGAATTGATCCGCCGAGCGCTGGTAAGGGATTACAAAGCCATTGCCCTCACCGACCACGTCGGTATTGGCTATCTTGATAGAATAATCAGAGAAGTTACTGCTGATTGCGCCCTGGCCAGAGCGCACTGGGACATTATCGCCATTCCTGGCGTAGAGCTTACCCATATCCCTCCCCAGGCCATCGATGAAGCGGCCAGACGTGCCAAAGAGCTGGGGGCCTGGCTGGTTGTCGTTCACGGTGAGTCCATCATCGAGCCTGTAGAGCAGGGCACCAATATAGCAGCGCTTCAGTGCCCCTATGTTGATATTCTGGCACATCCTGGACTCATTACCCTTGAGGAGGCTGAAATAGCCGCCGCAAAGGGCACCTTTCTTGAAATCACTGCCCGAAAGGGGCATTCGCTGACCAATGGTCATGTAGCTCAACTGGCACGACTTGCTGGAGCCAAGCTCCTCCTCAATTCTGATGCCCACGACGAAGCAGATCTTGTCACCCCCAATTTAGCTCGGAAAATCGCCCAAGGGGCTGGCCTTAACGAAAAAGAGATCACTGAAGTTTTGGCAGATAATGCTCATGCCTTATTAAAACGACTATCCCTACCATACCAAGGTTAAACCTCGCATGGCGTTCTTGCCCCTTTATGGCGACTTGGCTGTGAAGTACCAACTAAGCCTTGCCAATTCGGAACACTTTTGTACCACATGTAGGGCAGACCCCTCGGGTCGCCGGCCTGCCATTCTTTAAGGTAACCTTTTGTGGATTTTTAATCTCTTTTTTCGCCCTGCATTTGAAGCAGTATGCCTCCATCCGTATCACCTCCTTTCAATCTTGTTGAACTATAACCGCTATCTAGCTAACTGTCAAGCCTTTTCGAAGCTAAGTTCCATTATTGCTTAGGAAAACCTTTTGTGGGTGCCACAGGCCATTCTCTGGCAGGAAGCGTAGCACAGCTAGGAAGCGCCCGTCAAGGGAATAGGCACGGCAGTGAGCTTTATCCTCACCGTCTCCGAGAGCCAAAGGGCGACCGTTTTTAATGGCGTGCTCATTCTCTTTGCTCACGATAACGGCGAGCCAATGCTCGAGTACCGCATCCATAGGGTAAAGGAAATCCTGCCAGTAGTTATGCTGAAAAGAGTCCTCAAGCTGGGGAAGGGTGAGGCTATCGTGGATATCAAAAAGTCCACACCTCAGGCGAACCAACTTGCTAAGGTGGGCACCACAGCCGAGGGCCTGGCCTAGATCGTGAACCATGGAGCGTATGTAGGTACCCTTGCCACACTCCACCTCGATGGTGAAGAGGGGAGGCTGCCATGCTAAGAGCTCTAGCCGAAAGACCTCAGCCCTTCTGTCATCTCTTTCCACCTCGATACCGGCGCGGGCAAGCTCATAGAGGCGTTTACCCTGATGCTTCAGGGCGCTATACATCGGGGGCTTCTGAAGGATGGTACCACGAAGAGATGGGAACACTCCCTCCACTTGTTTTCTGGTGATGTGGGCGGGGTTAACCCTTTGGGTTACCTTCCCCTCCGCATCGTAGGTATCGGTGGATACACCCAGCTCAATCTCAGCCTGATAGGTTTTATGAGCCTCCACTATAAAGGGGCTCAACCTTGATGCCTGACCGAGGCAAATGGGTAACACCCCTGTTGCCCCTGGGTCTAAGGTGCCAGCATGCCCAACACGCCTATGCCTGCTGAGCCGCCTCACTAGATTGACAATCTCCGCAGAGGTTCTACCGGCGGGCTTATTGATGTTAAGGATCCCGTTAATACTCAACCTCAGTTTCTAAGTTACTCGTGACCTCTCTCATCAGATGAAGGACTTGAGAGCCCCGCTCGATGGAATCATCCTTATGGAAGCTTAACTGGGGCATGCGGCGCAGTGAGAGACGACCCCTCAGTTCTCTGTAAAGGAAGCCTGAGGCGGAGGCCAAACCCTCCATCGCCTTCTCCTTCTCCTCCTCTGTACCCATGATGCTGATAAAAATTCTGGCATACTTCAGGTCTGGCGAGGTGTCTACCCGGGTTACGGTCAGAAAGCAGCCAAGCCTTGGGTCTTTAGCTTGGCGGCGAATAAGTTCGCTTAGCTCCTCTCGGATCAGGTCGTTGAGCCGCTCGGTGCGTCTGGTCACGCTCTTTCCTTTCTATAGAACTCGATGATGTCCCCGATCTCGAAGTCGCTATATCCATCGATGCCCACGCCGCACTCGAAGCCGCTAGCTACCTCTTTGACGTCGTCCTTAAACCGCTTCACACTGTTGACGCTGGATTCAAAGATTGCCTCGCCATGGCGCATGATCCTGGCCAAAGCGCCACGGGTTGCTTTGCCATCAGTAACATATACCCCGGCCACCTTGCCCCGTCCTCGGATGGGGAAGGCGGCACGCACTTCAGCGTGCCCCTCCACCACTTCAACATAGGTTGGTTCAAGCATTCCCTTCATCGCCTTTTCCACATCGTCCACCAAGTTATAGATTACCTCATAGCAGTGGATATCCACCCCCTCGCTGTCGGCAAGCTGCTTGGCCCCTGGCTCGGTCCGGGTGTTGAACCCAAGGATGATCCCTTTAGAGGCCAGAGCAAGGAGCACATCGCCTTCGGTGATGCTTCCGCTGCCCGCGTGGAGGATATTCACCTTGACCTCGTCGATGTTCAGGCGCTCCAGGGAGGTTTTTATCGGTTCGATGCTTCCCTGGACATCGGTCTTTAGGATTATATTGAGCTCCTTCACCTGCCCGTCACGAATTTGAGAGAAGAGCTCGCTCAAGCTAACGGATTTCATCTTTGTCGAGGCAAGACTCTTCTCCTGCTGGCGCGTTTGGGCCAAGCTGCGCGCCTCCCTTTCGCTAGCGGTCACGGTGAGGGTATTGCCAGCTTGGGGAACGCTCTCAAGTCCCAGGATCTCGGCAGGCGTCGCCGGTTCCACCTTTCTAAGGTGCTTACCTTTGTCATTGAACATTGCTTTCACCTTGCCCCAGGTATCGCCTACAACGAAGGAATCGCCCACCTTTAAGGTGCCTGTCTGGACGAGCACAGTGGCTAGCGGCCCCTTGGTCTTATCTAGCTTTGCCTCAATGACCACGCCCACCGCACGGCGCTCCGGATTCGCTTTGAGTTCCTCAAGCTCGGCAACAATGAGCAGGTTTTCCAGAAGGTCGGAGATGCCCTCCTGCTTTTTTGCGGAGACAGGTACGCAGACCACATCGCCACCCCACTCCTCAATAAGCAGCCCCTGGTCGGCAAGCTGCTGTTTCACGCGCTGTGGGTTGGCCTCAGGTTTATCCATCTTGTTGATAGCGACCACAATGGGCACAACGGCGGCGCGAGCGTGATCGATGGCCTCAATGGTTTGGGGCATCACCCCATCGTCGGCGGCTACCACTAGGATGGCAATGTCCGTTGCCTGAGCCCCTCGCGCCCGCATCGCAGTAAAGGCTTCGTGCCCGGGGGTGTCGAGGAAAGTGATCTTTTGGCCATGGATATCTACTTGATATGCGCCGATATGCTGGGTGATCTCGCCAACCTCGGTGGCGGCCACGTTGGTCTCGCGGATGGCATCGAGAAGTTTGGTCTTGCCGTGGTCCACATGCCCCATGATGGTGACTACCGGGGGGCGAGGCTTTTGCACACTGGTATCGTCTTCTTGAAACCGCTGATACCTTTTGGCTCTCTGGGCGGAGACCGATTCTGGTCGTTTCTCCTCCAGAGCCGCATAGCCAAAATCTGAGGCTACAATAGCTGCCGTATCGTAGTCGATAACCTGGTTAATGTTGGCCATGATGCCATTTCTCATCAGTTGCTTAATCACCTCAACGGCGCTCACTTCGATGAGATCGGCTAATTGCTTCACGGTCAGGGAAGGGGGGATTTTAATGCGGTGCTCTCCCGCCGATTCCGTGGGTGGGGGCTCAGGGGCAATTACCCCCTGAGGTGCTTGCTCGGCCCTATCGATTTTTTGCCTTTTTGTGCCCATTTAACTACACTAGCCAGGGAGCATCTCTCCATAGTGGGCAAGCTCCCTTCGATTCTCCGCGGTGATCGTTGTTCGCAAGGCACGGTCGAGGCGCTCTTTTCTCAGACCTGCCTCCCAACAGCGTTTTGCTTTACATAAATAGGCTCCCCGCCCAGATCTCTTCCCTGTAGAGTCGATCGCCACCGCGCCACTTTCGGTGCGCACAATACGGATGAACTCCCGCTTCGGTTTTGTCTCATGGCAGCCGATGCAGGTGCGCTGCGGGATGTGTTTCGGGCGAGGTTTCCTCTTCAATTGGGTTCTGGTAGTCATATCTATTTTTTCAGCAGTTCCTCAAACTCATCTTCCTCGGTATAGACCTTCTGAGCGCGGCGAGCCTTCTTTGGCTTGACCGCACCTTTTGCCTCTTTTTCCTCTCCCACCTTTACCGCGCCCTTCTTTGCCTTTCTATCGGGTTTAGGTGCTCTCGCGGGGAGGATATCCTCGGCAAAGCGAAGCTGAGGGGTCGGCTCGGCAACCGGCATTTCCTCTATCGGTGCCGCCTCCTCAACGGGTAACTCCTCCTCTTTCTCCTCTGGAGCTAGCAATTCAACGAATTCCTCGGGAGCTTGGGCAACAGGCTCTTCCACAGGCTGTTCTGGAATAGGCTCCGCTACCGCTTCTTCCACAGGAGGAGCCTGGGCCTCCGCAAGGGCCTTCTCCGCCTCAGCGGTGGAGGCGCTCTTAATGTCGATTCGCCATCCAGTGAGCTTGGCAGCGAGCCTGGCATTCTGCCCATCTTTGCCGATGGCCAGGGATAATTGGCGGTCGGGTACAACAACAGTGGCTGTCATCCCCTCCGCATTGACCTCCACAGCGGTCACCTGAGCGGGGCTCAAGGCATTGGCGATGAAGGTCGCTGGGTCGGCATGCCACTCCACAATATCGATCTTCTCCCCGTTTAGTTCGTTAACGATATTTTGGATTCTGATGCCGCGCAGCCCGACGCAGGAACCGACGGGATCGATGCCCTGTTGACGTGCTGCTACGGCGATCTTGCTCCGATATCCCGCTTCTCGGGCAATGGACTTCAATTCTACAGTGCCACTATGGAGCTCTGGGATCTCGAGTTCGAGGAGGCGCCGTAGCAGGTTTCGATGTGTGCGCGATACTAGAATCTGGGGTCCCCTACCGGTGCGGTATACTTCAATAAGGTATACCTTAAGCCTCTGCCCCACTCGATACTGTTCGATGCGCACTTGCTCCGAGCTGGGGAGGATGCCCTCGGTCCTGCCCAGGTCGAGGATGATCTGCCTAGGCTCGATTCGTTGCACAATCCCGGTGACAAGCTCACCTTCCCGGTCGGAGAACTCTTCGAAGACCAGTTCACGCTCCGCCTCGCGCAGACGCTGGAGCACCACTTGCTTCGCCGTCTGAGCGGCGATTCGCCCGGCATTCTTAGGGGTGGCCTCAACTTCGATTAGCTCACTGAGCTGGGCGTCCTTACTTATTTTACGTGCCTCGTCCAGCGATAGCTCGTTGCGGGGATCGGTTACCGTTTCCACCACCGTCTTCTGAGCGAAAACGGCTACCTCCCCGGTGTTGGGATGGATCTTCACCGCGATATCCTGGTTTGCCGCGAAGTTATTTTTCCTGAAGGCGGAGACAAGAGCAGCTTCCACCGCCTCAAGCACTACCTCCCGAGGCAGGTTCTTCTCGGCAGCAAGCTGAGTGATCGCGAGCATAAATTCGCTCTTCATCGTCCCCAATACCTCCTCCTAAACAATAAAAAAGTGGGGAGCAACACCCACTTAATCTCTTAACTCTCTTGTTTTATTAATATAGCACAACTTGAGCGATGATGCAACCCCTTAAGCGAGGCTATTAAGAGCGAAAAAAGGCCTTGAGACTCTCTGATAACCCATCAAGAGGCAAGAGCGTTGCCTCTTGCTCCCTTCGTTGCTTTACCTCTACACTCGCTGACTTCAGGCTTCTGGGGCTGAGTAAGAGTCTTAGGGGCATGCCCAGAAGATCGGCGTCGTTAAGCTTTACCCCGGGCGATTCGGCTCGGTCGTCGAATAGCACTTCAAGTCCTTCCGCCTTGAGATCAAGATAGAGCCTTTCCGCAGCCGAGGCCACTTCTTCGTTGTCCATGGATAGTGGGCAGAGGTGAACCTGATAGGGTGCGATATGGG
>Ga0209635_10001293_pt1 | contig 18593 bp, 18 predicted proteins | sample DeeMarSWOR230_32_FD_187463 | JGI IMG/M metagenome (GOLD analysis project Ga0209635, IMG submission 187463) | Marine sediment microbial communities from White Oak River estuary, North Carolina - WOR-2-30_32 (SPAdes) (version 2) | ecosystem: Environmental > Aquatic > Marine > Intertidal zone >... | reverse complement strand
AGCCCCTTAGAGGCGGACGCCAGCATGACGTCACTTTCGGTAACATTGCCGGTGGCAATGCGGATAATCCTGACTTGGACTTCTTCGGTAGCCAGTCGTTCCAGGGAAGAACGGATGGGGGCAATGCTACCCTGGACGTCGGTCTTGAGGATAACGTTGAGCTCTTTGATTCCGCCGGTACTTATCTGGTCGTAGAGATTGACCAGGCTAACCGCTCTCGGCCTTAGTGAGGACTCTCGTTCCATGGCTAGATTACGCTTCGCAATTAGTGCCTGTGCCAGCCGTTCATTGGCCACGGCGGTCAGTATGTCGCCGGCCTGAGGGACACTGCTCAAGCCCAGGATCGCTACCGGGGTACTCGGCTCAGCCTTCTTCACCGGCTTACCGGTATCACTGAACATGGCTCTGACTCTACCCCAGATATTGCCAATCACCACGGTATCGCCCACTTTCAGGGTTCCATTTTGCACCAGCACGGTGGCTAAGGCTCCCTTGGACCGGTCCAGTTCAGCCTCGATGACCACCCCTTCCGCGGGTCGGGAGGGGTCTGCCTTGAGGTCTTCTACTTCCGCCACCACCAGCAGATTTTCCAGTAGTTCGGCGATACCTTTTTTCTCTTTGGCTGAAATGGGGACACAGACGGCATCACCTCCCCATTCCTCAATAACCAGCCCGGCATCAGCCAGCTGCTTTTTGACCTGTTCCTGGTCAGCATTGGGCTTATCAATTTTATTGATGGCGACCACAATTGGCACCCCGGCGGCGCGGGCATGGTCGATGGCTTCCAGGGTTTGCGGCATTACTCCGTCATCGGCGGCTACCACCAGAATGGCAATATCAGTTATCTGGGCGCCATGAGCCCGCATTGCGGTAAAGGCTTCATGCCCCGGGGTATCCAGAAAGGTGATTTTCTGCTCGTCGGTGGTTACCTGATAGGCGCCAATATGCTGGGTAATGCCCCCCGCTTCAGTATCCATTACGTTGGTCTGCCGGATGGCATCAAGCAGTCTGGTCTTGCCGTGGTTAACATGCCCCATAACGGTAACCACCGGCGGTCGGTGCTGAAGACCTTTTAGTTCTTTCTCCTCAAATTGCGGGCGCCGCCTGGTCTCGCCAATAACCTGGGCTGAAGTTCGCTCAGCCCGGGTGGTCGGGGATGAGGTATAGCCAAGGGCACCGGCTACCGTGGCCGCGGCTTCATAGTCAATCACCTGATTGATGTTAGCCATAATGCCATTTTTCATAAGCTGTTTGATAATGTCTATGGCGCTAACCCCGAGCAGTTCTGCCAGTTGCCGCACCCCTATGGAGTGGGGTATCTCAACCGAGCGTTGCTTGGTTGGGGTGGGGCTAGTGTCCGGGGCTCCACTCGGAGATGCATTTGTTTTAGCTGGTTTAGGGTCATTGTTCATTGCTTAATTCCAGTCAGGCTCCTGCCAAATTCAATAAGCTGATGGCGATTATCCTCGGTGAGCTTAGTTCGCAGGGTGTGCTCCAGTTTTTTGTTCTTCAGTCCCGCCTCCCAGCAGTCCGGTGCCGGACACAGGTAGGCACCGCGACCGGCCTTCTTGCCGGTAATATCAACCTCCACACTGCCATCAGCCATGCGCACCAGGCGAATTAGTCCTCGCTTGGCGCTTACCTGGTGACAGGCAACACAGGTGCGGCGGGGTATGTGCTTAATCGGGCTAATACTCCTCTTCATCTATCTTGATTTCCTGCTCTCGGCGCTTCCGGCGCCGGGTGCCCTCTCCAGTCTCCTCCCTTTCGCGAGTGCCCTTCTTTTTCCTCTGTTTTGATTTGGGCACCGGCTTGGTGGGCATAATATCCTCGACAAAGCGAAGCCGGGCTTTCTCATCTACTTCTGGTTCGGGAGCAACTGGAGGCGCAAATTCAGAATCCAGAGAAGGTAGCAGCTCGGCATCAGCCTCGGTCTCGGTTACTTCTGTAGCCGCCAGAGCTGGCTCCTCAGCCTCAGGCATTTCGGGGGCAAGCTCCTCACCGGTCAGTATCTCTTCTTCCAGCTCGGCGGGTGGTTTGACCTCTTCTGCCTTCTGTGTTTCAACTTCGGCTCTTTCTATCTCGGCTTTGGAGGCACTCTTGATGTCGATTCGCCACCCGGTGAGCTTGGCAGCCAGCCTGACATTTTGCCCTTCTTTGCCAATAGCCAGTGATAGCTGCTTGTCCGGCACAACGACAGTAGCCGCTTCTTCGGTCTCATTCAGTTCAACATGTACTACCTGAGCGGGGCTGAGCGCGTTGGCAATAAAGGCGGACAGGTTTGGCTCCCACAGCACCACGTCTATTCTTTCCCCGTTTAGCTCATTGACAATATTCTGTATTCTGATGCCACGCAGCCCAACACAGCAGCCAACCGGGTCAATACCGGGCTGGCGTGAGGCTACGGCTATCTTACTCCGCGAGCCAGCTTCACGGGCGATTGATTTTAGCTCCACGGTGCCATTGGCAATTTCGGGAACCTCTAGCTCCAGCAGCCGGCGCAGCAAATCGGGGTGAGAGCGTGACACGACTACTTTCGGTCCCCGGGCAGTTTGGGCTACCTCGTAGAGATAGACCTTGAGTCTTTGGCCTACCCGGTAGCGCTCACTGGTTACCTGCTCGCTTGCCGGTAGCACCGCCTCGGTCCGGCCTAAGTCAATAAGTGTCTGCCTGGGCTCGATGCGCTGCACCATCCCGGTAACAATATCGCCTTCCTTATCGGTAAATTCCTCTATTATGGCACTGTGCTCGGCTTCATGAAGCCGTTGCAAAATAACCTGCTTGGCGGTTTGGGCGGCGATGCGTCCGGCATTAGCCGGGGTGACCTCTACCATCACCGTATCCTCAATCTCTACCTCTGGTTTGAGCCGTTGTGCCTCCTCCAGAGATATCTCACGGCGGGTATCCTCCGGTTTTTCCACCACGCTCTTCTCCGCCCATACCGTAACCTTACCCGTGCCCGGGTTAATCCTGACCGAAACGTTCTGGGAAACGGCAAAGTTGTCCTTCTTATAGGCTGATACCAGAGCTGTCTCTACAGCGGCAAGAACCACCTCTTTAGGCAGGTTTTTCTCTGCCGAGAGCTGGGTGATTGCCAGCAGAAAGTCGCTCTTCATTCAGACCTCCCCACATTATAATTTCCCCGACAATAAAAAAGTGGGATGAAACCCACTCAAATAACTCGCCCGTATTGGTAATAGAGTATAGCACAACTGGACTCAAGATGCAATAGCCTGGCGATTTATTACGCCTATTTTGGCTAATTCCAGCCTTAAAATTAATGCCTGACCCCTTGCCAAACCGGTGAATTTCTGCTAGTATCTATACATAGATAGTCTAGGTATAGAGGTGGGGGAGGTATTGAAATGGCCACCGGACCTGAGTTAATGAAGGGTAGTTCGGAATCTTTGCTTCTCTGCCTTATTGGTCAGGAGCCGATGTATGGCTATCAGATTATTAGAGAGCTTGAGCAGAGAAGCCAGGGCTACTTCAAGTTTAAAGAAGGGACCCTCTACCCGGCACTCCACCGTTTAGAGAAGGCAGGTCTGATTACGGGTAGATGGCAGACGCTACCCGGCGGGCGATACCGTCGCTACTATTATATTACCGAAAAGGGTCGGCGGGCACTGGCCGAGAAGATGAGCCAGTGGCGCCAGTTTTTGGTCGCCATGAACCTGATTGTTCCCGCCAGATGTCTCTAAAAGGGCAGGGGGAGCTTATGGGGAAGAAGGTAGCCATAGTAACCGACAGTGTGGCTTGCCTGACCAGGGAATTAGTGGCGCAGTATGGTATCAGGATTCTGCCCATTAACTTTTACCTTGATGGCCAAATCTATAAAGATTGGGTGGACATAACCCCCTCTGAGGCTTATGAATTATTCTTAAAAGACTCCGAGTCTTTTAAGACAGCGGCGGTTTCCCCCGAGGACTGCCTGGAAGCTTATCGCCAGGCAAGCCGGCAGGCCAGAGATATCCTCTGTATTACCCTTTCCACTAAACTGAGTGCGGTCTATAATGTTGCCCGGCAAACTAAGGAGCGGGCTGAAGCTGAGCTTCCGGGGGTTAAGATAGAGGTGTTTGATTCGGGGACGGTTACCGCCGCTGAGGGTTTGGTCGTTCTAGCGGCAGCCCGGGCGGCCCAACAAGGGAGGAGCTTGGCTAAGGTAATCAGTGCCGCCGAGGCGATGCGGGAGAAGGTGGGCATGCTTATGCTGCTGGACACGATTCGCCATGTTTTTCGCTCGGGACGGATACCCAAGGTGGCTGCCCTGGCCGGCTCCATGCTTAACATCAGACCGATTCTCACTGTCTCTTCAGGGGCGGTTCGCTTCCTGACGGCGGTGAGGAGCCGGGAGCACGGCATAGACCGTATCCTGCAGATGATGAAGGACAAAGTGGGGCAAAGCCCGGCGCATATTGCGGTGATGCACGCTTACGCCCCGGATGAAGCGGAAAGATTACGGCAGCGGGTCTCTGCTGAATTCAATTGTGTTGAACTCTGGCTTACCGAGCTCAGCCCGATAATTGGCTACGCCTGTGGTACCGGCGCCTTGGGGTTAGCCTATTACGCGGAAGACCAGGGGGAAGCGATTTAATGTTGCCGCAACCCCTAGTCAAGTCGGGGAAAACACTCTATAATTAGAAGGTGGCAGAGACTCGGCTTGCTTCCGATGTAGAGCGGCTGACCGATAGCCTGGGGCAACTTCCGGAGCCGGTAGTTAAGCCGGCCTTTATTGTGGTCAGTGGCTTGCCGGGCACGGGCAAATCTTACTTCTGCCGTAAACTGGCGGAGAGGCTGCATTTTGTCATCCTGGAAAGTGACCTGTTACGCCGGGCACTTTTCCCGTCACCAAGTTATGACCCAACGGAAAGCCGGCGTCTTTTTCAGGCTATTCACCTTCTTATTGAGGGACTGCTGAAGAGAGGGATGCCGCTTATTCTGGATGCCACCAATCTCTCGGAACGTTATCGGGAACATCTTTATAGTATTGCCGACCATCTGGATGTCAGGCTGGTTCTGGTTAAGGTTGAGGCACCACCCGATGTCGTCCGCGAGCGGCTGGAAGCAAGGCAGGGAGACCCGCAGCGCAAATCGGATGCTGATTGGGGGGTGTACCAGAAGATGAGGTCATCGGTTGAGAAAATCTGGCGCAACCATTATGTGGTGGATACCTCCCGGGATATTACCCCCGTTCTGGATAAAATTGTCCGCGCCGTGAGGCGCTAATCAAGCGAAAGGAGAATCAGGTGGAAATCAAGGCAATAATCGGAGACATTACTCAGATTAAAGCCGGCGCTATCATGGTCAGCTTTTTTCAGGGGACGAAGCACCCCGATGGTGATACTGCCCGGGTGGATAAGGCTCTGGATGGTGCCATTAGCCGGCTGATTAGCCAAGGCGAAATCAAGGGTAAGTCCGGTGAACTCACCGTTATTCACAGCCTGGGCCGGCTGCCGGCAGAGCGGGTGGTAGTAATTGGGCTGGGGAAGCCCGCCGAGCTCACTCTGGACAGGGTTCGCGGCAGCGTGGCTGAGGCAAGCCGCTTTTTGCGGCAGAAATATGTCCCGGATATTGCCACCGTTGCCCAGGGCGCCGGCACGGGTGGCATCAGCCTGGAGGGTTCGGCTCAATCCATCACCGAGGGCGCTTTGCTCGGTCTCTATGCCTTTCGTCCGCACATTACCGAGGCGGCGGAGTATGGCGAGATTAAAAAGCTATTTATAGTGGCCGGTGATAAGGGCAGTCTGCCTTCTCTGGAGCGGAGCATTAATAAAGGTATGATTCTGGCGGAGGCAGCCAACCTGGCCCGGGATATGGTCAATGAGCCGGCTAACTATATGACCCCCAGCCATATGGCGGAAAGGGCGACCAAGCTGGCTGAGGCTTACCGGCTTGAAGTCAGTATTATGGAGCGGGAGCAGATGCAGGCGCTGGGGATGGGGGCACTATTAGGCGTGGCTCAGGGAAGCCAGCAACCGCCCAAGTTAATCGTGCTCGATTACCGGGGTAGCGATACTAAAGAAATCAATCTGGCTCTGGTCGGCAAGGGGATAACCTTTGATTCCGGCGGTATTTCCATAAAGCCGTCGGAGGGGATGGGGGAGATGAAGGGAGATATGGCTGGCGGGGCGGCGGTTATGGCTGCCCTCAGCGCCATTGCCCGGCTGAAACTGAAGATTAATGTCACCGCCATCATACCGGCTACCGAAAATCTGCCCAGCGGCAATGCGCTCAAGCCGGGGGATATCGTAACCGCAATGAACGGCAAGACGGTTGAGATTATCTCCACCGATGCCGAGGGCAGGCTGGCTTTAGCTGATGCTTTAGCCTATGCCCAGAAACTGGAAGCCAAGCGTATTGTTGATGTGGCTACCCTGACCGGCTCCTGCCGGGTAGCCCTGGGTGATGTTTATACCGGTGTTCTGGGTAATAATCAGAAGCTGATAGACAAGGTGGTCAGCGCCGGTCAGCAATCGGGGGAGCTTATCTGGCAGCTGCCGATGCACGAGCAGTATAAAGAGCAGAATAAAAGTGATGTCGCTGATATCAAGAATGTGGGTGGTAAATACGCCGGGGCAATTACGGCCGCCCAGTTTCTGGCTGAGTTTGCCGGTGATGCCCCCTGGGTTCACCTGGATATTGCCGGCACCAGTATGACCGATAAAGAGCGGGCCTATCAGGTTAAGGGGGCTACCGGAGTACCGGTACGCACTCTGGTTAACTTTGTTGGGGCGCTTTTAAAGTAGAAATTTAGCCTGAATCATTGACTTATTATGGTAAAATTAATAGTTAGAGGGGCCGGGGAATAAGCCTTGGCGATAAATGGCATTGTTCTGGCTGGTGGTAAGGGCTTACGCCTGAGGCGGGATAAGGCATTAGAGGCTGTTGGCGATAAGAGTCTGCTGGAGAGGGTAATTTCCACGCTCAATTTGTTTCAGGGCGATATTATTATCGTCACTTCCCGGCAAAAGTCTCTGCCGCACTCTATTGATTACCCCAAGTTGAGAATAGTCGCTGACGCCTATCCCGGCAAGGGCGCTTTGGGCGGCATCTACACCGGCTTGATGGCATCAACTTCACTCCACAATATCGTCGTCGCCTGCGATATGCCCTTTCTGAGTCGCGACCTGCTGGACTATATGATCCAGCTTGCGCCGGGCTACGATGTGGTTGTCCCCCGTTTGGGGAAAATGGTGGAACCCCTGCACGCCGTCTATTCCCGGAGCTGCCTGACGGCTATCGAGTCTTTGCTCAAGCAGAATAGCCTGAGTATTACCAGACTCTTTAGTCTGGTCAGAGTCAGATATGTGGAGGCTGAGGAGATTGACCGGTTTGACCCGCGGCACCTGAGCTTTTTCAATATCAACACTGAGGCTGATTTAAAACAGGCCCGAGAGCTAATTAGGGAAGAAAGTTAATGATAAGCGTTGACCAGGCATTGGACAAGATACTGGGCTCTGTATCCGTTCTGGAGGCAGAGCCGGCGCCCATTCTGGAGACGGTGGGGCAGGTTCTGGCCGAGGATATCTACGCCAGTTTTGGTATTCCGCCGCTGGATAATTCGGCGATGGACGGCTACGCCGTCAGGGCAGAAGATACTGCCGGGGCCAGCCCGCAATCACCCCGCTTGCTGCGGGTGATTGACACCGTTATGGCCGGCTCTATTTCAGAACGTGAGGTGGTGCCGGGCACGGCGGTTCGCATTATGACCGGAGCCCCCATACCCCGGGGGGCGGATGCCGTCGCCAGGTTTGAGATTACGGATGCCGCGCAGCGAAAAGACGCTACCAGAGAAGTAGCTATTTTGGCGGAAGTAAAGTTGGGCAATGACCTGCGCCGTGCCGGTGAGGATATAGCCAGGGGGGCCAGGGTGTTGGGCAGGGGGACGGTAATCAGACCGGCCGAGGTTGGTGTTCTGGCCTCTCTGGGGCGGACTGAGGTAGCCGTCATCCGCCGCCCCCGGGTGGCTATCCTGGTTACCGGTGATGAATTAGTTGACATAAAAAAACCACTGCCGGCGGGTAAGATATATGACAGCAACACCTATAGCCTGGCGGCGCTGGTGCGCCGCTACGGGGGTATTCCCCAGGTTCTGGGGTTAGCCTCGGATAGTGAAGACTTACTGCGAGCCAAACTTAACCAGAGTCTGGATGCCGATATGCTTATCACTACCGGTGGCGTATCGTTAGGCGACTTTGACTTGGTCAAAGATGTCCTGGCCAGGGAGGGGGAGCTGGTCTTCTGGAGGGTCCGGATGAGGCCGGGTAACCCCCTAGCCTTTGGCCGGATTAAGGGGCGGAGTAAAAAGGGGGTGGCTAAAGAAATAGTCCACCTCGGCTTACCGGGCAACCCGGTAAGCGCCATGGTTACTTTTGAGGTATTTGCCTGCCCAGCGATGCTCAAGATGATGGGCCGGCAGAATCTGGCTAAGCCAACCATAGAAGCCATAATAGAAGAGCCGATGGACAACGGTAGCGGCTTCCGTATCTTCGCTCGCGCCATCGTGGAGGAGCGTAGCGGGCGGTACTTTGCCCGCCTGACCGGTCCTCAGGGTTCTGGGATTCTGACCTCAATGTCCCGCGCCAACGGGCTGGTGGTGGTTCCCGAGGACAGGCTCAGGGTGGCAAAGGGAGAAAGTGTTCCGGTGATGATGCTGGACTGGAACGAGGAGAGATAACAGCTTGATAGTTGACGCTAAAGAGTTTGTTTTTAAGGCACCGCCGGCTATAGCCCGGGCGCAGCGCGTTTTGATTAAGCCCAGCGCTGCTTATCCCGTGCCATATCCGGTGACGACCAGCCGCAAAATGCTGTCGGCGATAATAAACGGCATCCGGCGGGTCAGTGATGCCGATATTCTCGTGCTGGAAGGCGCCCCGGAGGGGAGTCCAGTCCGCCCCATATATCAAGCCCTGGGTTACGACTTCCCCCGCGTATTGATGCCCGATGTTAAAGATTGTATCTGGGTAGAGGTGGATAATCCGCTGACCAAGCCCCTGGCCGTGCCTACTTTCTGGGTGCCCAATATCATCCTGTCCAGTGATTACCTGATAAGCGTCGCCCCGTTAAAAATTATCAATGGGCAGTGTAATTTCAGCATAATGAACCTGCTTTCCCTGCTGCCCAGCAGCAAGTATGGTGGTAGCGAGACGGGGGGGTGGGGGGCTCTATATAGCCTCGGCATAGACCGGGTGGTGGCTGACCTCTATTTTACGCTACCCTTTGACCTGGGGATTATTGAAGCTCGCCAGAAGTTCACCAGTGGGGGTGACCCGGCTCAGGGTGAGATTGAGGAGTGCGGTAAGGTGTTCGTGGGCGAGCCCTATCAGGTGGACCGGGAGGCCGCCGAGAAGCTGGGACTTAAAGCCGGCTATCTTGACCTGATTGAAGAAGCCCGGCTGGACTTTGAAGCCTAATAGCGGACACTAAAACCGGTGTAGTCTCCGGTGTATTTTGACCAGACGGTTATTACCTTTTCCACTCTGGCTCCGGGTGGCCCAGCCTGAAGGGAGACGATTAGCTTCTCCAGTTTGTCTCTTTCCCCTTCGGCCTGAACCTCAACCATTCTTTCCGGCAGGTTGCGCACATAGCCGGTCAGCTCCAGCTCTCTCGCCCGCCGGGAGACGAAGGCACGAAAGAAGATACCCTGAACCAGACCATAGACTACGGCACGCAGTGAAACTAGGTCACTCATCTTAAAATAAACCTCAGTGGCGGTGAGGGGCGGGGGTGGTCTAGTCTAACCAAGCCCTGCTGGTGAGCCAGGTCAACGGCTTCCTGAAACTCGTCGCCGGTTATCGGGCGGGAAATGGGGCGGATAGCCGAAGCCTGGTAACAGGGGTGATACTGATTCATAATGTTGAGGTAGGTATTGGTCGAGACCTCCCGGGCGAGGAAACGCACTATTTCTTCTGTCCCCGCCAGGTGGTTGGGCAATACTAGGTGGCGTACTAGCAGACCGCGCCGGGCAACCCCTAGCTCATCTATCTCAAGGTCGCCGACCTGGCGGTGCATCTCCTTGATGGCCGCCCGGTTTACTTCCGGGTATTTTTTTATCCCGGACAGCTTTTCTGCCGTCTTTTCATCGGCATATTTCATATCGGGCATATAAATATCAACAATGCCGTCCAGCAGATGCAGTGTCTCCACTGAGTCATAGCCACCGGAGTTGTAAACCAGGGGTAACTGAAGCCCGTCATCTAGGGCTAGCACCAGCGCTTCCAGGATATGGGGCGCGACATGAGTCGGGCTTACCAGATTTATATTATGGCAGCCCTTTGCCTGCAGGGAGAGCATCATCGCGGCTAGTTCCCTGCGGTCGACCGTATCGCCTTCACCCAGCTGGCTGATGGTATAGTTCTGGCAAAAGCGGCAGTGCAGGTTACAATAGGTAAAGAAGATAGTACCTGAGCCGTGCCTGCCCACCAGGGGTGCCTCTTCGCCAAAGTGGGGACCGTAGCTGGAAACCATCACCTGAGCCGTAATCTGGCACTCCCCGCTTTCCCCAGCCAGGCGATTTGCCCGGCACTGGCGCGGGCACAGGCGGCACTCGGCCAGCATTGCCCGGGCTTTGGCGACTCTAGCTTCTAACTCCCGGCGCTGAAGCTGTTGATAAGCGGCGATTATCCTACTCCTTTTCCCTGGGCTCTTTCTTGCCTTTTTTGATTACCTCGACTTCGGTGGTGGGTGGCATTATGGTGAGCAGTGGCGCTTTCTTGCCACCCCTTTTGGCTTTCTTTGGCTCTCGTTTTCGGTAATCTCGACGTCCCATGTCAGCACCTCTATTCTGAGACTTCAGCGGTGGCTAACTAGAGTTTAGCAGAGGCAAATTAGAGTGTAAAGTTGACCCCAAGGCGCTCCAGTGCGGAGCGGGCGGCTTCAACATCGGCTGCCTTCTTGCTCTTCCCGGTCCCCCTTCCCAGCAGGGTATCGCCTATTCTGACCTCAACGGTGAAATTCCTCTCGTGGGCTGGCCCGGTGGTGGCGACTACCCGGTAGACGGGTATCTTTTTAAGCTTGGCCTGAAAATATTCCTGAAGCTGTGATTTGTAATCAACCATTACCCCCTGGCTTACCGTCTTTTGCAGCGCTTTAGAAAATAGCTTCAAGACAGTGTTCTCGGTGGTAGCCGGACCCTGGTCCAGATAAATAGCCGCTATCGCCGCTTCCAGGGCTCGGGCCAGGTTGGCCGGCTTCTTTCGTCCCCCGGTGGCTTCTTCGCCTTTACCCAGATAGAGATAGTCGCCCAGCTTGATGGCTCGGGCGACACGGGCGAGGCTACCCTGGCAGACCAGGGCGGAGCGCAGTCGGGTCATTTCCCCCTCACTGAGGCGGGGGAAGTCATGATATAGTTTTTGGGCAATTATTAGACCCAATACTGCATCACCCAGAAATTCCAGCCTCTCATTGGAGGTGAGGGGAAAGTTGGGGTTCTCATTGAGATATGAGTCGTGCACCACTGCCTGCTCAAGAAGAGACGGGTTTTTAAGTGAGATGTCCAGGGTCTGTTGCAGTGCGGTTAAATCAACCAAGGTTATGGCGCCCTCTCTGAAATAATCTGAAGTCCAGCATAAATCTCTGGCTCTGCCTTGTCAACTGTGGGCCTCTTCAGGCACAGCCGGCACACCTGATTGTCGTAGCTGTAGCCGGATGTTATAATTCAAGGGCGAGGTAATATGCCATGACCGATGAAACCAGGATTCAGGACACAGAGTTATTCCAGATATCAGACAGCATGATGAATGAAGGCGAGCTGGAGAGCTTTCTCCATAATTTGGAGGCGGAGCAGATTTTCTGGAACTCGGGAGTGGTCGGAGTAACCAAATTTATCGGTTTTTTCACCACTGAGAGCAACCGATATGCCGACCCCGGACTCAGGGAAGTATGTGATAATGTGTGCCTTGCCTTGATTGAACTCGCCGATTTTCTCGTCTGCCAGTCTCAATCCATGGATACCCTGGAGTTCACTGCGGATGATACCAAATTTGGCCTCTCTATGTGTGTTGATGCTGACACTCAGCAGTCCGGTATCGAGGTCAGCAAGGAACGGCTTCATAGCCTGGCCAAGGCTTCTCGGGAAGCCTATGCGGCTTATCGGGCGGCAGTAAAAGAGACACTGTCGCTATAATAAGCCGAGATACCGGAAAGAGTCTATCTGGTTCCACTTAAGTGACAATATCGCGCCCTTGCCGTGGCTGGGGGCTGGATGCTATAATTTCAATACGCTGGGGAATCGTCTAGCGGTAGGACAGCGGACTCTGAATCCGCCAGGCCAGGTTCGAATCCTGGTTCCCCAGCCATTTTTATTCCTCCCCGTAGAAGATCTGGGGGTGGCACACCAGGTACAGCAGTGAGCCGATAAAAGTAACAAATATAATCAATATTGCCCACGGTGCTTTGTGTCCGCCAATCACTTTATTTCTTCCCGCCAGATCCTGTAGCAGCATTAAGGCCAGCACTATGTGCAGGATACCAAACAGTAAAAGGGCTAGGTACCACTCCAGGTCCATATTATTCCCGCCGAAGATTTAGCCTATATTATAAGCCAAAACCGCTGGTCAGGCGAATTCTGGTATCAGTTTATCAGTTTCATAATTTCTTGAACAGGGCGAGGCACTGGCGGAAATTAACTTTTAGCCGGCTTGATGCGTCGGAAGGTGGTCAGCTGGCAAATGGTGCCATCTAAATCAACATAGGGAGAAGCCAGCACCTCGTAGGTCCGGCCATCGGGGAAGTGGTATTGCCATCCCGAAGTTGCCCCCTCGATAACACCGGGCAGTTTACAGTTCCGGCAGGGCTTATCAAGCTGGTGAAGATACTGGTAACAGTAAGCACCAGCACCTTCACCAAAATGGCTTATCATATTGAGATTGGCTAATCTTATCTTATAGTCGGGACCAATAACGATGACCCCGTCCGTCAGCTCTTCCAGCATTCTCAGCATGGCTTCTTTTTCGGCGAGCAACCGGACCTCAAGCTGGCAGCGTTGTTCCATTTCCTGGTGTGCCGTTGCCGTCAGGTAACCCAGACTACCGCCAATTAGCGTAAAAATTACTATCCTGAGCAGCGGGTCGGGGAAGGGAGAGACAAACAGAGCACGGGGCAGGAATGTCATTAGGGCGATGATGGTAATCATCATCGCGGCCCTGACCCCGAAGACATAGCCAGCGTAGACGATAGGAACCAGAAACAGGAGGCGGTGCACATCATGTACGCCGTAAAGAAAGCCCCAGCGCAGGGCTTCCCACCCTGCCAGGTCAATTATTTCGCCGAGATAGTAGAATAGAGTGCAGAACACTAGCATGGACAAAAGAATATAGCCACGATAGGCATCGTGCCTTATCGGTGCGGGTAGGCTGATTTGGCTGGCATCAGGCTTATCCATTCCTTCATCCTCCCAGCTTCTGCCATCAGCTTATCACCGAGCGGGTAATTTTGGCTTCCGCCGTGATACCTATTTCGGGCTTCCCAAAATACCTAGCCTGGCCCCGGTGCATAACGCTTTACACCTACTCATGATAGTGTAGAGCTAGGTAAATATGCCTAATGAAATAACAGGCTGGAGCTTCAATTACTCCAACCCGTTACTTCGTTTCGCTTAGCCTTATTCCGCTACCGCTTCTTCGTGCTCGGCAATGTGCAGGAACCGGTAGGATAGCCAGATGACAAGTAGCGCATCGGCGACCAGGGCTACTGAGATGGCAATCTCCATCCAGTGGGGGAAATAGTTGAAGCCCGGCCGCATACCCAGGGCAAGCATGCTGACGTTGAAGCGGTTGAGAACCAGGCCGAAGATAACCAGCACCGAACTCCAGAAAACCCCACGCCGGCTCTGCCTGATGGCGGGCCGGGAAAGTAGAATGATGGGCGTAACAACACCGATGATAATTTCTGTCCACCACAGCAGATTTATGGGGTAGGCGGTGAAAATCAGGCCCAGTTCGCCAGCTACCAGCAGGTCCACCAGTTTCAATAGCAGGTAAAGGCCGAGGATATAGGGAATTGCCCTGCCCAGGCCACTCAGGACATCTATCGCCAGCTCATGACCGAAGACTCTGTTGCTGAGCGTGGATTCAAAGATTACCATGGCTGGGCCGACCGCTATTGCCGAAAGGAGGAAGAGAAGCGGCAAAACTGGCGTGTACCACAGGGGGTGCAATGATTGCGGCATCATCAGCAGCATTGTCCCCAGGGAGGACTGGTGCAGGGTGGAGAGGGCGATACCAGCAATAACCAGAGGGATCTGAATTGCCCGAATAACTCGCAGCGGGATACGCCAGTTGAAGCGCCTGATGACGGGCAGGTTAAGTTCGCTTAAGCGCTCAAAGACAGCGGGGCTGAATTCAAGTGCCAGCACTGCAGTATAGGTCATCACGCATATGGCGACCTCGAACAATGGGGAATGTATATTCCAGTAAATGATGGCGTGCCAGATATACCAGGGTTGTCCCAGGTCTACCAGCAAGGCAAGAATGACCAGCAGGTAGCCCAGAAATGCGGTCAGAATGGCCGGTCTAGCCACGGAGTGGTATTTCTCCCGGCCAAAGATGTAGACGACCCCGGCTAGAGTGAAGCCGCCCGCCGCCAGGGCGACACCGCAGTACAGGTCAAAGCTTATCCAGAACCCCCAGGGACGGCCGTCGCTCAGGTTGCTGATGGCGCCCAGTCCATTGATGTAGCGAAGCACCATCGGTATCAGGCCCAGGATAACCAGGCAGCCCAGGATGAAGGTACCGGTAGGTAAGGACTGTCTCAATTGTCTCATTTTACCTTCTCCTTTTGCTTCTCTTCTTCACCGGCTTTTTGGCCTATCTTCTGCTGGCGCTGGACAAGCCAGTAGATGCCGGCCATGGCTGCTGCTACGCCTACGAGCACGGGGGGCACAGCAGCCATGGCTCGCTCCGCATTGATGGTAACCGGTGCGGAGGGGAGGGTGGGGAAACCTATTTCCTCAAAAGGAACCGGGGAGAGATATAGCCAGGAAGTGCCCCCTACCTCATTCTCTCCGTAGATATGGTTTACGTATGTGCCCGGGTGTTCGGCAATGCGCCTCCGGGCTTCGGCGATGAGCTCATCTCGGTTGCCGAACTTAAGGGCACCAGTAGGGCAGGTGGTCACGCAGGCTGGCTTTAGACCAGCGCCCTGCCGGTCGGCGCAGAAGGTGCACTTACGAATCCAGGGAAGGGGCTTGTCCCATTCAAAGTTGGGTATGCCAAAGGGACAGGCTACCATGCAGTAGCGGCAGCCGATGCATTTGCCTTCGTCGTAGGTTACCGGACCTTCTTCTGTTTTTACTAAAGCACCGACAATACAGGCTTCGGCACAGCCCGGCTCCTGGCAGTGCATACACTGCTGTTTGTTGAAGACCCATTGGAACTTGCCGTTATGCTCCAGTTCAGTAAAGTTTATCTTGGTAAAGGTATAAGCCGACATTCTGGGTGGGTTCTCATAGGTCCCTGAATTGGTAGTCGTCTCGGCAGGCAGCTCATTCCACTGCTTGCAGGCCACCTGACAGGCTCTACATCCTATGCATTTGGTCGCATCGTATAGTACTCCTTTACTCATCTTATACCCTCCTCACATTGCACAGGAATGTCTTGTATTCCGGAATGGCGGTGTTGGCGTCACCCACGTGGGGGGTAAGGATATTGCCGCTATCACCGGTGGCCATACCGCTGTAGCCGAAGTGCCATATCACGCCGATTTGGTGAATTGTTTTCCCGGCTACGTTTAGCGGCCGGAAGCGTTTGGTGACCACCGCCACGGCTTCAATGTCCCCCCGTGCTGAACTTACGATAACCCTGTCGCCATTATTGATGCCCTTTTCCGCCGCCAGCTCCTCACCCATCTCCACGTACATTTCGGGCATAAGCTCCACCAGCCAGGGAAGGTTACGGGTCATGATACCGGTCTGCCAGTGTTCCGTGCAGCGATAGGTGGTGCCTACGTAGGGGAACCTTTCCGGGGTGCCCCGGTTGTTCATAAAGCTGCCGACAAAGGAACAGGGGTTATTCTTGGTGTGCGACATCAGGTTTTTATCTAAGGGGCTCTCCCAGGGTTCATATACCTCGGGTACCGGCCCCTCGACTAGCCCATAACCCCAGAGACGGGCAACCCCTTCCGGCTTCATAATGAAGGGCAGGTACTTCTCTCCCGCCTTAGCCTGATTTATCGGTGGCCAGCCTCCATCGGGCACATCACCCTGCCATTTGGTATCGGGAGTGTAGTTAAGGATAACCGGGTGTTCGCTGTCAAAGGGCTTGCCATTGAGGTCAACGGAAGCCCGGTTGTAGATAATGCGTCGGTTGACCGGCCAGCACCAGGCCCAGTTGGAGTACAGCCCGATTTGCTCGGGATGGGCATCTACCGGGTCGGTCTTCTTGGCTTTATTGCCCGCTTCCTCGGTATACATGTTGCAGTAGAGCCAGTTCCCGGAACTGGTGGTGCCATCATCCTTGAGCGCACCGAAGCTTGCTGCCAGCTTGCCGGTGGTCAGGTCGTAGCCGTTTATCTCCTTGGCTACGGCGTCGGCAGTGATGTGTGCCCCGTAATTCCAGTCCAGGTTAGCCACGGCTTCGCGTGCCGGTGCCATGCTGTCGGCTTGATAGAGCTCCTTGAGCTTGAGCATGATAAGGTTCATCGCCTCAAGGTCAGCCATGGCTTCTCCGGGTGGGTTAACTGCCTTATAGCGCCACTGTGCCCAGCGGCCGCTATTGGTGATGCTGCCCTCCTTTTCGTAGGAGCAAGCCATGGGCAGGACGAATACTTCAGTCTTGATATCGGCCGGATTTACCCCCGGTCTCTTCCAGAACTCGGCAGTTTCATTCAGCCATATGTCGGCGCTAACCAGCCAGTCCAGGTTGCCCAGGGCTTCCCGTTCTCCGTTAGAATTGGGACCGCCGGCGGCCGGGTTCTGACCCCAGGCCCAGAGCCCCTTGATTTTGCCCTTACCCATTGCCTCAAACATGCTCATATGGGTGTAGTTTACGCCGGGGTCACACTTGGGTAGGTAATTAAAACCGAAGTCGTTAGCCCTGGTGGCGGCATTGCCGTACCAGGCTTTAAGCAGACTGACGATATAATTTTTGTAGTTACCCCACCAGTTAGCGCTCTTGTCTCCGGCTAGCCCCTGAGGCGTGATGGTGGCGGGACGGGCGCGATTGAGATAGGCTTCCAGACTAACGTCGCCTTCTTTGGGTACGGCGAGGTAGCCGGGTAAGATGTGGGCTAACAGGCACATATCAGTTGAGCCCTGAACATTGGACGTGCCGCGCAGGGCATTGATACCACCGCCGGCAACACCCATGTTACCCAGCAGGAGCTGGAGTATGCCGTAGGCCCTGATATTCTGGGTACCATAGGTATGCTGGGTGGCGCCCATAGCATACATCAGGGTGCCTGCCTTGCCCTTTTGGCCGGTGGCGGTATAGGTGCGGCAGACCTCCAGATAAACATCCTTCGGGGTGCCGGTAATATTGCAGACAGTATCCACATCGTAGCGTGAGAAATGCTTCTTGAGCAGCTGGAATACGCAGCTGGGGTTTCGTAAAGTCGGGTCGGTAGCGGGAGTAGTCGCATCAGCGTATTTCCATGTTTCCCTGGCCTCGGCACTGTATTTACCGTCTTTCACTTCACCAAATAGCCCCTCGTGGAAGGTAAATCCAGGGTTAACGATAAGCGCGGCGTTGGTATATTGCTTTACATAATCCATATTGTAGTTCTGGGGGTTTTGCTCCATGTCGTTGAGCACGTAGTTAATCATACCACCGACGAAGGCGATATCCGTGCCCGACCTCAATGGAGCGTAGATATCAGCTTTAGAAGAGGTGCGGGTGAAACGCGGGTCAACGTGAATAAGTTTGGCTCCCGCCTCCATTGCCCTTTCCACCCATTTGAAAGATACGGGGTGGTTCTCAGCGGCATTTGAGCCGATAATCAGAACGCAGTCAGCGTTCCGGATATCAATCCAGTGATTGGTCATCGCCCCCCTGCCGAAACTTTCCGCCAAACTGGCGACAGTGGAGGAATGTCAGAGACGGGCGCAGTGTTCCAGATAAACCACGCCCAGGGCGCGGTTCATCTTGGAGAGCAGATAGCACTCCTCGTTATCCAGTTCCCCACCACCAAGGCCGGCGATGGCATCGGTCCGGTTTGCCTTGGCATTCCAGTTCTGGTCGCGGGTGGATTTAACTCGGCGGGCGATGGTCTCTATTATCCAGTCCCACGATTTCTCTTCAAAGTCGGTTGAGTTGGGAGCCCGATACAGAGGCTTGGTAAGCCGGAACGGGTTAAGCTCACCATTTACCTGGTGAACCTGGGACATGGCTAAACCCTTGGGGCACAGCGCCCCCTCATTGATGGGATGGTCCGGGTTCCCCTCTATTTTGATGATGCCATCCTCATAGGCGTTGACGATAGCGCCACAGCCTACCGAGCAGTAGCAGCAGATGGTGCTGGTTTCCTTGACTTTCTTTTTTAGGGGAAACTCTTTGGGAGCCGCCCAGATGGTGGTATCGGAAAGAAAAGGAAAAGCCACCGTGGCACCGACGCACGCCCCGGACATTTTGAGGAAATCTCTACGGTTTAGTTCCAAAGTT
>Ga0209635_10001289_pt1 | contig 18618 bp, 18 predicted proteins | sample DeeMarSWOR230_32_FD_187463 | JGI IMG/M metagenome (GOLD analysis project Ga0209635, IMG submission 187463) | Marine sediment microbial communities from White Oak River estuary, North Carolina - WOR-2-30_32 (SPAdes) (version 2) | ecosystem: Environmental > Aquatic > Marine > Intertidal zone >... | reverse complement strand
CTCCGAGTCGTTCAGCATTTTTAGCGGAAAGAGAGATGGAATTGACATCAATGTCAACCCCTACTACATATTTTGCCCCAGAAAGCGCTGCACCAATAGCTAAAATTCCTGTTCCACAGCCTAAATCTACCACAGCTGAATCCTTAATGTCTCCATGTATCTCTTCTGTTAAGAATAGTATTCTAGCTGCGCTTTCAGAGTCAAGAGTGTAAGCTTCAAATCTTATTTTTGGTTGTTGATTTGGTTTTACTCTGGATAAGTACATTGCGAGGTGTTTTTGTCTCATTGGTCTTTCTTCTCAGCGTTCTAAGAACAGTTGAAGTAACATATATCGTTGTTAAGAGTCTCAACAAGGACAACGCTACTTAACAATAATTAATTGGAGGCTTCATGAAGCTCTATACGATGCTTAAAAGGAAGCTTTGCACCCGCTCTCTTTAACGCGATTTTTGCGTCATCTATCTTGTCTTCATCAGTGCTAATAGAGACTACAACTTGACCGTTATCGACACGAGAAGCTCTAGCTATTGGTTTTCCAAAAGCGTTTCGCATTCCTTGACTTAATCTGTCAGCGCCAGCAAAGCCCATAAATTTGTGTGATCTAATAATTTCATGTGGGTATACACGAATACGTAAAAAGTATCCGCTTCTACCATATTTTGTTTCCATGATTTTATTAGAGGCTATTCTGGCAGATTCTAGGGCTCGCCCTTTAACGATTGCTTTCTCTAAAGCTACTAGTTCAACATTGTATTGATAGTCCTCAGATGGCTCACCCATTGTAAACTTGACCACGCCTGAAGGTGGACTGCCACGGACGAACTTTTTGCGTGTATAAGACATGCCTTGTCTTGACTTTGACATGGTTATCAACTTCCTTTATCATTTAAGGGGAAACAATTTATCCGAGCCTATTAAGGCTTCTCTGATAGGGTATCTTTAAGTATTTATTATATTAATTTTCGGCAATAAAGAACATTACTAACCTTCAAGGATGTGACAAATTGGCTCTCTCTGACTTCGACTTGGAAAATTATATTCGAGCAAAACGGCTTGTGATAAATCCAATCCATCAGGATACAGTACGTGAAAATGGAGTTGACCTTCGGGTTGGAGATAATATTGCACGGCTAAAAAAACGAGAAAAACTGTTTGACACAAAAGGAGACGTTGAAGTAGAAGATTTCTATGCTTTTGAACGAGGAGACGCTTTCATCATTCAACCACGTGAAAAGGTTCTCATTTGTACAATGGAGTACGTCGAGCTTCCTTCAGAGTTGATGGGTTTCGTCGAGCTGAGGTCAACTTTTGCCCGTTGTGGTTTATTGCTTCCTCCTACAATCCTAGACGGAGGATTTAAAGGACAAATTACACTTGAGGTTGAAGGATCCTCATTTCCAATCAAATTGTACTGCGGAGACCGTTTTGCTCATGTGGTCTTCCTTAAACTAGCATCGCCCATAGGTAAGCCATACGCGGGAAGATATCAAGGTCAAACGGGAGTAACTCTGCCAAGATTCAATAAAAAGTAATACCATTTCTCCTTTATGGAAAAAGGAGTCTCAAATGTCAAGTATAAAAAGCAACTTCAATGTACGCAGCTACAATAAGAAGCAAAAAGCACACTACCATAACGATCAAGGTATTTCTCCCCTCAATATTTTTCCTCTTTGTTAACCATCCTAAGAGGAACATGATACCTTGAGTTGCTGCCAAACAGAATGCAATTACTTCGATCCAGAAAACAGGGTTACTAAGTAACATCATAAAATATGAAAGGTTACTGGATTCTGTTTGGAATGATACAGCTGCTAAGACTAATCCTGTATTATAGCCGCTGTATGCCAACAACAATACGCCTATACCAGGAGTAAAGAGGAGAAGATTATTGATAATGTTGTTGAAGGCTATGTTAGTAAAGGATTGTTCCAAATCTAAAAAGGGTTCAAGGATCTCATTTGCCTTTTCATTGCTCATCGGTGTATTATTACCAAAAATAATCCCCATAGTAAATAAGTTGATGCAGAGCACAAATGCTATTACACGGGTCATTCTCGGTCTTGTTATAGCAAATTGAAGTCTACCAAAATACTCCTCTTTCACTTCAGATGTTTGAGGTTTGGGTTTCAAGTCTGAGCCACAAATAGGACAATAAATAGAGTCTTCCGGTATCTGACTTCCACAGGCTCTACAGAATTTTCTTCGTTCCATGTCTGTCACTTAATGCCTATTACATGGAACACTACAGATTTTAACCTTCGTATATCTTAATTTTGAAAAGGGACTTTCAGTTAGTTATCTTGAATAAGGAAGTAAGATCTGTGAGCTATACACTAATAATATCAGAGAAGAGTGAAGCTGCTAGGCGTATCGCATCAGCCTTAGATGATAACGGCTCGCCAGAAGAGATGAAAGTTTATGGCGTTTCTTATTATTCAGCTATATTGGGTGGAGAACGGTTAATAATCGCTCCTGCTGTTGGTCACTTATACACTATAGCACCTGAAAGAAAAGGGAGAAATTTCTACCCTGTTTTCGACGTAAATTGGGTACCAGCATACAGGGTAAATAAAAAAGCGTCAAGAACAGAAAGGTGGATTAAAGCCCTTAAAAAACTATCTGAAGAAGCCACGGATTTTATCTCCGCAACTGATTTTGATATTGAAGGAGAGGTAATAGGATATACCCTTCTCAAGTACGCATGTGAAGGCAAAGAGAATATTGCGAAGAGGATGAAATTCTCAACTCTAACAGAGAGTGAACTAAGAAAGGCGTATCAGAACTTACATGAAACCATCGACTTCAATCTAGCAGAAGCCGGTGAAACCAGACACGTCCTAGACTTTCTGTGGGGAGCAAATCTTTCAAGAGCTCTCACGATAGCTTTGAAGGAATGGAGTAAAAGATACGCTACAATAAGCACAGGAAGAGTCCAGAGCCCTACTTTGAAATTTCTTGTTGACCGAGAGAAAGAGATCCGAAGCTTTGTTCCAGAACCTTATTGGGAAATTAAATCTGAGGTATTAGTGAATAATAGAGCTTACAAAAGTGAGTATAAGGAGAAGCGCATTAAAAGAAGGGCTGACGCTGAGAAGATCATTTTAGAATGTAAAAATTTGGAGGGTATAATTGAGAGCATATCAACCAGAACCTTCAATCAGAACCCCCCATCTCCCTTGAACCTGAGTGAGCTTCAGTCAGAGGCTTATAAACTCTTTAAGTACAACCCAAGTAGAACCTTAACAGGGGCTGAGAGTCTCTATCTCAAAGCGCTCATTTCATACCCGAGAACTAGTAGTCAAAAGCTGCCATCTTCAATAAACTACCTTAAAATTCTCAACTCGTTAAAGGGAATAACACGATATAATAGATTAGTTGAAAAGCTCTTATCAAAGGAAAAACTGAAGCCAACCGAAGGAAGAGGAGTCGATTCAGCTCATCCTGCTATATACCCTACAGGAAATCATCCTGAAAATAACATTACCGCATTGGAGAAGAGGTTGTATGACCTTATTGTTAGAAGGTTTTTAACGGTCTTTTCAGAGACAGCTACTAAACAGAGCCTCAAAGCTTCAATAAAGATAGGAAGACACAAGTTCTACCTTCGGGGTAGAAGAATTTTGAAGAGGGGTTGGATACGTTATTACTCACCTTATACAGAAACCGATGAGATTTTATTACCACCTATAAAAGAGAACCAACGTATAAAATTTAATAACATAGAGATTGAAAGCGGATTTACTTCACCTCCTCCCAGATACAATCAAAGTAGTCTATTGAAGGCGATGGAAAAGGAGGAGATTGGTACCAAGACAACAAGATCAACGATAATAGACACCATAATTAACCGCGGATACGTTAACTTTGAATCCATGGTTGTATCTCCCTTAGGTTTAGGTGTAATTGAAACACTTGAGAAATATGCGCCGAAAATTGTATCTATCGAATTCACACGCGAACTAGAAAAAGATATGAACTTAATAGAAGAGGGAAAACTTCGAAAGAGCCATGTTTTATTGGATTCAATTAGAAAGTTGAAACCAATTCTTGAAAATATGAGGGCTAAAGAAAAAGAAATTGGATCCATGCTTGATGAAGCAGTAAGAAAAGCTAGACTAGTAGAAAGAATTGTGGGCCGATGCCCGGTGTGCAAAACAGGAGACCTAATTATCATAACGTCAAAAAAAACGGGAAAAAGATTTGTTGGCTGCAGTAACTGGAGAAAAGGCTTATGTAATGCATCTTTTCCGCTTCCCCAAAAACCACACACGATCGCCACAGTTAAGAAGGCATGCCCCATCTGCGGATGGCCAAGGGTTTTAGTGAGATCAAAAAGGAAAAGGTATTGGACACTCTGCCTTAATCAAAACTGCCCCCAGAAAAAGGTAATAAAAACAAGTGCTTTAACGAAAAATCAAGGCGTATAAAGATCATGTACTATCGTAAAAGATGACTTCATACCAAAAAGAATTGAAAATAAATTTATGTGATTCTATGAGATGTAAAATATGTAATGAAGAGTCAACGGATAATTATTGTCTAGCACACAGAATAGCCATGAAGAACTTAAAAGAAACATATAAGATATGGAAGAAGGAAATGGATATAGACTGGAAAAAATACTTAGAAGCAGTGAGACAAAATAAGAATTCAGGAGAATGGGTAGTAGAAATTTGCAAACATCTACTTGAGAAGGAAGTAGTGAAATCATGAGTAAATTGCGAGAGAGTGTAAAAGAGAGAGGCATTATTAAACGCATAAGCAACATACGCGTATTTGGAAGCACTTTAAGTAGATCTTATAATATTTTTGTAGCTTTAATTTTAATTTTGATCTCAATATTCATCTTGGGAGGAGGCATGTATGATGTCATAATGAGACCTCTTATTCTGCTTCCCACCTCCACAGCTACGCAGTTTTTCTATTTTGGGTTACGCGATCAATCTTTAACTGAAAGTCTTGTTTTTATGTTTCTTCTTACTATAGGGATATCTGGCCTTTATCTGTCTTTCAGGAGTTCTAAGCTCATCTACAGGCCAAGAGAAGCCTCAATAATGCTCTTCATTGGTATAGCGCTAATAATAACAGCGTTCCTGTGTTGCGAATACATGCTCATTTTAAAACAAATTGTCTAAAAGCTACCACGGTATAGATTTTACCCCAACTAGGTAAGCAAAAACATTTGTTACAATGTGTGCAAGAGGAGTGAATAAAAACACGTAGTAAGCTATCTCAATGTCGACTGGAAAAATAAGATGTTCCATAATCAAAGCTCCAATCACGAAGTCAAGCTGATCCAACACGGGAAAAGGTGTACCTGGAGGGCGATCAAATCGACGTTTTATAAAGGCGCCCCCCAAATCACCCAATAACGCTCCTGAAGACAGGAGAAAGCCACGTAGATATTGTCCTAAGAATGCGCCAGTAATAGTTCCCACCACAATTCCTGAGATGAACCCTTTGATAGTTTTATGAGAGCCAAAAATCCTTCGTCCGTCTATGAATTTGAGATCAAAGTCGATAGGAGCTCCCCCGCCAAATATCGTTGGCGCTGCATTCGCAAGGAGTGCGGGAAGGAAACCAACAACGGAAAAGAATGCTAGATACCAATCAAATTCCAAAATATCTTTTCACTCTATTATATCAAATCAAATTTAAAAATCTATTAAGCCTTTCTCGCAAATTTTGTAAGAAGAAAACCGTCCTGCCACATTAGAGTCTGAGTCTTTTTCTAGAATAGCCCTAAAAATGTTCTCACCAGTAACGTCTAGTCGTAAGATATTATTCGCCCAGTATTTGACTACGCGAGTCGCGACGGGAATTATAGTATTATCGACTTCATCTTCAACTGAACTTCTCACTTGGCTAGTAGCTAAAACTGATAAATTTAACGTCTTTGCCCAGTGTACCAGATACGCTAGTTGTCTGTTCAATTCACGGTTTAAAGAAAACGCTTCTCCTATTGTGGAAAGTTCAAGAAGGTATAATGAGGTCACAGCATCAATTATAACAAGCCCAAAATTTTCATTAGTATATTGATCAAGATTCTCAATTATTAGCGATTGATCTTGAAATAAATGTGGCTTGATTATGATGATTTGATTTGAAACCTTTTCGAATTGTTTGCCAATAATTTGAGCAAGCCGTTTAGGGTGAAATGTGTGATCTGAGTCAATATAAAGAACGCTTTTTCCACTACTTGCACATTTTGAAGCACAGCTAATGGCAAGCGTTGTTTTTCCGGTTCTTGGCTTACCATATGCAATTGTTATCTGCCTAGAAAAAAGACCTCCATGAAGCAATCGGTCAATAGATTTGCTTCCAGTAGATATCGGAAAGGGAGGTCTGATCAAAAACACTACCGCCTTACGAGGTAGATTGCCTTTCTCATCCCTGAGATAAGGTCATTGAGTGCATTGAAAGCTCTTCCAACATCTTCCATTCTCAAGACAACGATAGTATCTGTATAACTGCTCATAGTCTCTTCTATGTTAACACCTCTCCTAGATATTGGATTATAGAAAGCGATAGCGCACCCAGGAGTAGCAATGATCTCTTTAGGGCTTTGAACGATTATTGCCGCTAAATCTTTCTTTTCATCTAAGATAGCTCTTTGTGGGAACTGAGGTTTTATTTTACTAAAGATCTTTTGGTCAATAATCAAGGTAATTGAAGACATACCTTCAAGTACTTGAAAAAAATCTGCAACATACTCCGTGAGAACGTTTCGAACTAAGTTGGTGGTCGCTCTCGTTTTCTCTATTGTGATCTTCGCGACGTCGGTTCTCAAATTGATGACACTTTCAGATATCACTTTACTAACGTTTCCTGTTGGAGGTTTGTAGTTGACGTTGCAGCGTTTTACTGCAGTTATAAGACTCTGCATGTTTACAGGTTCCTCTATTTGCTCTTCGACATTTGATTTTATAATTCTAGCAATAGCACTATAATTTGCGTAACCACGTTGAATGGCATCTTGAATTGAGGGGTCTCCATCGATTATGCTCTGAACGATTTTTGTTACTGAGATGAACATTACAGGTCATTTTCTCCTACTTAATGGTCTAATTTGACCAGAAACCATATATTCCTTTTTATAATCTTCAAAGCGAAAGAGAGAGAATATTACATGAAAGAGAAGATCGTACTTGCTTACTCTGGAGGGTTAGACACCTCAGTCTCCATAAAATGGATTCAGGACAACTATAATGTAGACGTGATTACAGTTACGCTTGAAATTGGACAACAAGTAGATCTCGAATCCATAGGAAAGAAGGCAGAGAAGATAGGAGCCTTAAAACACTATGGAATAGATGCAAGAGAGGAGTTTGCCAAGAAGTACGCGTTTCAAGCATTAAAAGCAAATGCTTTGTACGAAGGCAAGTATCCTGTAAGCAGCGCGCTTTCAAGACCGTTAATAGCTTCAAAGATTGTTGAAGTAGCAAAGAAAGAGGGCGCTATAGGTGTAGCTCATGGATGTACAGGAAAGGGAAACGACCAGGTAAGATTTGATATAACTATAAAATCACTTGGCCCCGATCTCCAGATAATTGCGCCTGTTCGAGAGTGGCAATTGACCAGAGATTCGGAGATCAAATACGCAAGTAAACATAAAATACCTGTTTCTGTAAACCTCGACAACCCATACAGTACCGACGAAAATTTATGGGGAAGATCCATAGAATGCGGTGTTCTTGAGCTACCAGACCATGAACCTCCCGAAGAGATTTATGAGTGGACGGTAGCTCCAGAAGAAGCCCCTGACCAACCTGAGTACGTCTCAATAGCGTTTGAAGAGGGCATACCAAAAGCAGTGAATGGTAAAGCTTTAGATCCAGTTACACTAATCACAACGCTTAACAAATTGGGAGGAAAACATGGCGTTGGAAGAATTGATCACATGGAGGATCGAGTCATAGGAATTAAATCACGAGAAACCTATGAGTGCCCAGGCTCAACAATGCTTTTAGAAGCGCACACTGATTTAGAGAAGGCTGTCTTAACTCGACATGAAGTGCTTTTTAAACAGCAAATTGACGCAATGTGGACCTATCTGATTTATGCCGGTCTTTGGATGGAACCACTCAAGACAGATTTAGACGCGTTCATAGATGAGACTCAAAAACATGTAACTGGCGAAGTTAAACTGAAACTGTATAAAGGAAGCGCACGTATAGTCGGTCGTACATCGCCTTTCACATTATATGACTTGAATCTAGCGACCTATGAAGGCGTGTCAACATTTGATCAAAGCCATTCACCAGGCTTCATAGAACTTTGGGGGCTACCTACAAGAGCTGCCAACGTGATGAAGCAGAAGAAATTAGAATAAAGCCCATTTTTTCCTTTTCTTTATTAATACCTCATATTCAGATTTTGAAGGGGTAAATTTTTTGTCTGATCTGATTCGAAAGGGAAGATTAGCGACTAGAAGAGACGATGTGCTAAGGTTCACTTCATCAATCAAGGATGATGCAAGGATAGCTTCAGCCGTTTTAGAGATAAATAAAGCTCATAGCTTAATGTTAGTTGAACAGGGAATCATTAGTAAAGAAGATGGCGCAGAACTATTAAAAGCACTGCTCAAAGTTACACTTAAAGCTAGATATGACGAGGAAATCGAAGACATTCACATGTACATTGAGGAGGAGATCTTCAAGATTATTGGCTTAGAGAAGGGGGGAAACCTCCATCTGGCTAAAAGCCGCAATGACCAAGTAGCAACCGCGATTCGGATGAGGCTTCGACGAGAATTATTGGAGGTTAAGAAAACAATTGTATGCCTTCAAGAGGCTCTGGTGAATCTTGCTAAAGAGAATGTTTATACGATTACTATCGGTCACACTCACATCCAACCCGCTCAACCAGTAACTTTTAGCCATCAACTAATCTCCTATGTTGATTCTCTCCAAAGGGATTTTGATAGGATAAAAGATGCTTATATAAGAATGAATTTCTCTCCTATGGGAGCGTGCGCGCTAGCCACAACCAGCTTTCCAATAAACCGTGAGAGGGTGGCTGAGCTTTTAGGTTTTGAAGGCGTTTTAGAGAATTCGATAGACGCAATTGGAACAAGGGATTTTTTAATTGAAGCCTTATGGTGTTATACTGCCCTCGCAATAGATGTCGGACGTGTTGTGGAAGACCTTTTACTTTGGAGCTCTTATCACTTTGATCTGCTCGAGTTGCCAAATGATTTCGCTTCTACTAGTAGCATAATGCCTCAAAAAAAGAATCCAGATCTTCTTGAAGTTATGAGAGCTAGGATGAAGTTGGTCGCAGGATACTTTACAACGTGTATTAATACCGTAATGGGGTTACCTTCAAGCTATAATCTTGACTTTCAAGAAATGACTCCTTTACTTTGGGCTTCAACAGACCAGATCCTTGAGTGTGTCTCGATGTTAACCAAAGTAATACCAAATTTGCATATTAAAAGTGATTCAGCATTGAAAAAAGCTGTTGAAAGCCTTTCAACATCAACCGAATTAGCGAACTTAATGGTCAGAAAATATAATGTTCCATTTAGAACTGCTCACAATATTGTAGGGGCTATCGCAAAATATTTGGTCGATAAAGGGTACAACCATTCAATGGTAACCCCAAAACTAATCTCGTCCATCTCTCAGGAGGTTTGTGGTTTAGATCTAAAAATGGATGCGAATGATGTTAAATACGCTTTGAACCCGACGGGATTCGTTGAAGCTCATAATGTTAAAGGTGGACCGTCCCCTAATGAGGTTAAGCGCGTGATTGTAATCAGGTCTGAAAGGATAGATTTTTCAAAGAATTGGATTAAAAAAGTTGAACATAAATTGAAAAATGCAAATGAAAAATTGGAGAGAGAGATTAATCTTTTAATTTAACGATTACCCTATCTCTGCAATCATTATCCCTAACACAACGAGAAACGTTCCAGCTAAAAAATTTAAGCTGGGTATTTCAAAGAGGAGGAGATTAGCAACTGCTATAGAAACTATAGGAATAAAGAAGAGAAACAGACCAACTTTTGACGTTTCCTCTTCTACCAATATTTGATACCACCAGAGGTAAGCTAATCCCGAACAGAAGACGCCAAGTATGATTAAATACAGCCAACTTATTGGGGTGGAAGGAATTATTGGGGATTCGGTAAACATCATAAAGGGTATTAACATGAATGTGCCAGACACCATCGACAGGCTTGTTGTTAAACGAGCACTGTGTGAGTGAAGGTATGCTTTTCCTAACGTAGAGTAAAGTGCCCAACAAAGAGCTGAACCAAGAGTGATGAGGTCTCCTATACTGCTCGCTGGATTCGTAATGCTCACGGCCTCCCCTTGCACGATGACGATAATGACGCCGAAGAATCCAAAAATGACGCCCACGAGCTTCCGGTGAGTCAATTTCTCGCCAAGAAGGAACTTACCAAAGAGAATAATCCAAATAGGGTTTGACGCAACAATCACACTGGAATTAGAAGCTGAAGTTGACTGTAATCCTATATTCTGAAATATTTGAGGAAGGGTAACCCCCGTTAAACCAAGTAGAACAAACGTTTTCCAGTCGTGTAATAAAGACCTCTTGAAAGATAATGGATTTTTAAAATATGTGTATATCAATAAAATAGGCGAAGCAATAGCAAAACGGATGAAGGCCAGAGTAATGGGAGGCGTCTGATCAAGCCCTAATTTTATTAGAGAGAAAGAGGACCCCCACAGTAGTACAATTACGAATACCATTAACAAGTTTTTTGTTTTCATATCTAAAGTTTTGAAAGTGCACTTAATATTAAGGTATTACAGAGATTTACACGTGTCTTAGTCATTCTATAACGTATTACTGTGAAATGGAGTATCGACCAGTCTTGCCTTCTTTCCATTTACATTTTGTGCAATGTCTCCCAACCTCTTGAAGTTCCCATCCGTGTGGTAGAAGGTCATAGTTAATCGTTACTGTACCTTTACCGCCACAGGAAGGACAATCATATTCACTCAAACATTTTTTTCCTCTCTTTTTATAATGAATACTTATGATGTTAAGAGAATAAATGATTTCAATCAGTCAATAGAATGTATCATTTGGATTCTTATTTCAGGTTTATTAGTCCTTCTAAAAATAATTTTTATTTAAAGGGTAATACCCCAGTTTTTTAATCAAATTAAAACTTATAAATTGACTTCCACAAAAATTGATGGCTTAATCTCTTTTAATTCCGAAATTTTACTCCTCCCTTTTTAGTCTCTCACTTGATTCTTCATTCTCTCCACAAAAGTTCTTTATAGAAGATACATTGTATACAGCTCCAACTTTTTGGCGTTTGAAGCTAAAAGTAGATAGGATAGTCTCGGCCGCATCGATTATCAAATCTCGATATTTCTCACGATCGTAGTAATCATCACGATAGAGGGAGGAGTGTGTGACCCTTCTCAAGGGATTGGGGTGTCTAGCATTGATGTAAACAAAGTTTATTGTCTCTCCCTCCCTTACAGTCTTATGCTGTTGTACTAGACTGACAGCAGCTGAGACATGAGGAAGAAGGCTATTGTATGAGTTAAGAGGTTTTCTTAACACATTAGAGACTATAAGTTTACTGATAGAAGACTCGCCGCTCTTTATCTCTTTAAGAAACTCATTTACGTACCTGACCGCCTTTTCATAGCCTGTAGAGGAGACTTCTCCTGCTGATTCGACGTCGAAAAGCACTCTTATCAGCTCCTTCTGAAAGAGCTTGACTAGGTCAGGCGTGTCATGTCGTCTGCCTTCTATTCCTTTCATTAAGGGTTCGCCGGTTGTCAACATGCCAATGTAGTGTTTCTGCGCTTCCATATTACCTGAAAGATCGGAATCTATCGGCAGTAGAAGAAGAAACTTATAGTGATTATCTAAGGCTATTGGAACCCCTACAGCGTCACCAATCTCCTCGGCTATATCCTCATATTCCTGCCTTGTGCAGTTAAGCCTCTTTATAAAAATTGAATCTGTATCAGCATAAACGACCTCAAAACCTCTCTGCTGGAGAAGGTTCTTCGTCTTCATGAGAACCTCTCTAGATCGCTTGTTAATCTCCTCGAAGCAGACGACGTTTCCAAATCTGTTCCAACAGCATCCACTTGTTCCATATAGACAAACAAGGATCATCTTTAAGGAGTTCTGTCTCTGATCGCACCAGATCCACTCCTTACTATCCTTAGAATACCTCCTTCTAAGCCTCTTGAATTTAAGTCTGCGATCGAGAAAGCTCTTTGTTACGTGTGGAAGAAGCGCTTCTTCCTCGTTCGTTACTACCCCTTGAGGTATTACAGTCTCGTAACTGAGCATATCTCGGACGATGAGGTGTGGGTATTGACTCTCAAAGTCGAGTTCGGCAACGTTTTCGTGAACAACACCGATCATCGAAGCGATTATTAGGCCTCCACGATCTCGATTAACAACGTCACTCACCCGTCTAACATACTCATATTTTCCAGTGTTCTCCGGGATCACATATCCCCTTTTTATTAGTTCATAACAGTTCCTGCTATCTATAACGCGGTTAGATGTCCATCTACTCGCGATTCCGAGGGGAAGAAAGCTGAATCTTGCCCGTTCAACCAATCCAGGTAAACCCCAATGCTCGAAGGAGCAGCCAAACGGCGAGTAGTCTAAGAGAACTCTCCCCTGAGTCCTATAAAATAGAGCGTTCCTTTTTAGAGATGAATTGGAGCCCTCTCTCCCCAATTGAAGATCTACGTCAAGGACCTCAGCTCTCTTGAGTAGGTATGGAATAACGAAGCTATAGCATTGAGGGCAAACTATGAGGTCGGGATCATTTTCTTTCACAATAACGTTGAGGCCTTGCAGAACATCTGATTCCTTGCTTTGAAGGAGAATTGTATCTTTTACGGTTTTGATCAGGATTTGATTTATTGGATCTTGTCTCGGATTGGGGATAAGACTTGAGCTGTCAACATGTATGTTAAAGAAGATCGTGGTGAAGGGGGGCGGTTCGATTTCATTTGAGTCGTCAATCATTATTACGGATTTGACCTGGTTCTTTGCATCATATTTGGCTTTGACTTTGCTTGTTGGCGCAATTTTAAGCTGTGTGAATAGGTACTGCTGAACAGGGATTAGATCACCGTTGTAGAGTTTCCCTGCTTGAGGAAGTTTCTTGGTTGCCTCTTTGATTTTGTTATAGTCGAGGTCGTCGTCTACAATAACGCGTAGCAGAGTCCTCTTTTGTGTGCTTCCCAATTTTGTGTATTTATCTTCAGAAAACACACTCTTGATGTTTTGGTGCTGTTGTAGAATCCAGAAAAGTTCTTTTTCAGAATCTTTGTCCTTTGGCAGGAGGTAGAAGCTGGGGGAATATGGTTCGTTCAGTCTCAGAGGTATGCCCTCTTCAGATTGAAGCCAAACCACAGCTTCATTTTGCAGGGTATAAACGTCGAGAATCCATCCCTCCACCAGTTTCACGTTCTGCCATCCTTCAAATATTGATCTGATACTTTTACCTGCTTCTTTCTTCCGTGTCCTTCAGGCGCGTCTCCATCTTAAGGCATCTCTCCCGAAGATCCTCAACACGCTTCTTGTTATGTACGTTCGCCATTAAGTTCAGAATGTCCAGTATACATGGCACTCCTGAATTCGCCATGGCGACGTTCTCCACAGACCAAGCCTCATTTAGAAGTAAATCAAAAGCCTCCCTGTGTTCAAAGCTGAGTAAGCTGTTCTGGAATCCGATCTCATTCTTCAACTCATCAATTTGTTTTTGAAAATCCTGTTTAAATAGGGGAACAGTCGTACCCACTAGATCGACGTTTCCTGATCGCGCATGTAAAACTATGGATTTAGGAGTCACCTTATAGGGATGCTTTACTAACGTAGCCCTAATGAAAGACGACTTCTCCCTCTTCACATTATCAAGGAAGACAACGAAGTTCGCCTCATGCCGTAAGAAAACCCCTCCCTTAGGCTTAGGTATTCTACTCCTAAGGTTCTTGGAAGCCGTGCATGTGACGACTAGGCTTATCCCCTTCTTGGATGCTATACGTCTCAACATACCGATCACTTGTCTCAGAGTTCTTCTAGCCTCCAAAGGTTTACGGGATGTTTCGATAAATCTGGTGAGGTTTTGAACGATTAAGAGACGAATGTCATCGTCATCTTCAACAATCCTTACGAGTTCTTTAGTTGCACTGATCTGTTGGTTTTCATTGAACGCGCTAACCGTATAGATGCCATCGAAGACCCTATTTGGGTCGACGCCAGCACACTTTGCAATGGTCGTCAGCCGTGAAGGATCTAATATCGTCTTTCCTTGATGGTAGTTGCAGACGTTGAAATAGATCCCTTTGACTCCAAAGCCTCTTTCATCATATGGAAGGAAGCAGTTGACCAGTATCCTGTGGACGAGTGTATCCAAGATCTTTTCGTCGTTACCGTATAAGAGGTAGAACTGGCCTTGTCGAATCCCGTCAATTAAATCATCTAAGTCTACGTTCCCTGTCCCAAATCGTAGCAGTGTCCGCTCTTCCTCTAATGCCTCAGCCGCTGTTTTCATCATAACCTCCAAAAATCGCTCACCTTGAAAGGGACCTGTAAGAGGAGGCCGCGTCTTTAACTTGAACAGAGACTCTTTTGCTTCTTTTTTCCTGCCGAACGATTCGCCATTGAAGTAAAGTGCTAGCTACACCTCTAAGAAACCTCAGGATCTGTAACGCCTGCTTCAGTTAGGGTAAATCTTGTGTCTGTGTATGGGTGATACGGACTGTCAACGATTGTAGCGATCCGATCTTTACCTGCTTTCTTAAGGTAGATCCTGTAGGTGCATGCATGAGCGATTACGTTTCCACCTGTTGGCTTAGTCGGATCTCCAAAGAAGGTGTCTGGTTGTGTCTGAACTTGATTGGTGACAACTACCGCAATGTTATATATCTCGGCGAAACGAAGAAGGCGATGGATAAGACTGTTTAAACGCTGTTGCCTTTCAGCTAAAGTGCCTCTTCCCATAAACTCGGCCCTGTGTAGACTTATTACACTGTCTACGATGACCAGCTTAGCACCATACCTTTCGATGTGTTTTCCGAGCACTCTAACCACCAACTCAAGGTGGCTGCTGTTGTAGACCTTACAGAACGTGACGTTGTTGATGATTTCATCTGGATCCAAGCCTCTTACCTGCGCTATCTGGTAAAGCCTTTCAGGCCGAAATGTTGACTCAGTGTCAATATATATTGCTCCTCCATCCAACCCCCCCTCTTCTGGTTGAAGCTGACAGGTGCAGCAAAGTGTGTGACAGAGTTGAGTCTTGCCACTTCCAAAGTCACCATACACCTCTGTTATCGCTTGAGTCTCCACGCCTCCACCAAGGATCTCATTTAAGTTGTTTGACCCCGTGGTACAGCGCATCATATTTCTACGCTTTTGCAACAGATCACCAGCCGGAATAAACTCCTTGTCAAGAAGACCGCTCTGCTCAAGCCATCTCTTCGCCGAGATGATGAAGGAAAACGCTTTTTCCTCTTTGCCTCCAAGTACGTCCTCAACCTCTCGAGGCAGGGCTACAGCCAGATCCATTATCGACTGTATTCCTCCATCGATCAATTTCTGCCTTATCTTTGGACCTATACCTTTTAAATTGCTTAAATCTATGTCAAGTGAGACCTCAGTCATATAACATTCCTCCCCATTTCAAGAGTGATTTCAGTGAGAAGGATTTGACGATTTGGAGTATTTATATCGCCATCGATGTTGGGGGGGAGGGGGGATTAGTTCATATAGAATAAAGTAAATACTGTTCAGATGTAACCTATATCTCTAAAGAAATTTGAAAGATGTTTAACAAGGTTATGGTCCATGTTAATCGAATATTTCTGAAGGTTTCCATATTTTAGTTCTTTAAGCCACCCGATCTCGAAGAGAGCGTAAAGATTATTTTTGATGTCTCTTGAGTTGAGAGGGATCTTTTTCCCTATCTCATAACGAGTAAAGGCATGGCTAGGCTCCTTCATTAGTAACCTTAAGATCTTCAGTTTACCCAGACTACTTAGAGCGGTCTCAATCTCCTCAACAACTCTTTTTTCACTTTCCGCTGTCATAGATTTCATACTCCAACCTCTTGATGATATTGTTTAAGTAACTCTCCAAGTCATTTGTTGATACGCCACTTATTCCTATTTTTAGAAGCGACTTCAAATCAATGATGCTTCTATCACATAAATCTTGAACGCACTCATCAACGTCTTTGATCGGTTTCAAGTCATACTCTTCACAAACTACCCCAACAATGGTCTTGATCTCTTTAAGCGAGGTGTATGATGATCGTTCACTCATTAAGGCTCTTACAATACCTAATAACACGATCTTATCTCTTATTGGTAGGTTTTGTATGTCTTCAGTCGTTATAAGATGATATGTTTCTCCATACACTTTTCTAACATGTTCCGGAAGTATGCGATTAGATCCTTGGTTTACAGCGAGGTTCCCTGAGTACAATAACAGATCTAAGGCATATCTCATATCTCCATTAACGATCGGATTAGCTGTAATATCTGAAATCAATTCTAAAACTTCGGATGAGTATGTCCCTGGGTTAAAAGCCTCTCTTGCTCTTCTTTCTAAGATGTCAAAGATTTGACTGGAAGTGTATGGTTTGAGTTCGATGTAGTTCCTTCCTAATGTGCTTAGATCTGCAACGTCAAGTAGATCGTGAAACGCCTTTTCGCGCGCAAGAAATATTATTCCGACGACACCACACGGTCTACCAAGTGTTAGTTCGTTTAACCGGGTTAGATCATAAACCACACCTTCATCACGAAAGTGTTTAACATAATAATCTATCTCATCTACAGTTAAAAGAACATGTCTACCACTTTTTTGTAGGAACTCAACAAAAATCCTTAGCATCTCACCAGCACTGTAGCTGGAGGATACCAGATTAGGATCTAATTTTCTAAGCAGGTTACGATATAATATAACCTTCCTTCCACCTTCTAATTTGAGGTTAATATAAATATGGTCAAGATTAACTCGATTTTTCTTAGCCTTTACTTCAAAGTCATCACCAAAGAATTTAAGAGTACAGGTCTTTCCTGAACCAGCAGGTCCAATTATCTGAAGACGCCTAAGAAAAGACTCACCTCTCTTCTCTATTATGTCTTCATGAAAGTTCCATAGAAGAGATAACTGATCAGTTCTATGCGGAATATTATCCCAATACTTTTCTATAGGGAAATTTGGTGATAGACTATCTCTATTCTTAAAGATTGACATACGTTTTCTAATCAAGTGTAAACGATAATAAAATTACTTTGGCAAAAGGGAAAAAACAAGAGAACAAGAATTTAAAATGAGGATTCGAGAGGCTTATTTTAGAATGGCTCCACATTTTACACACACTTTAGCTCCAACATCTCCACGGTAACCACACACAAAGCATACGGTTTCCTCTTCTGAATTTTCTAGATCTTTTCCTTTCTCGTCTTTGTCAGTAGTCATAGAAACCAATCCTTTCAATCATTCGTAATCTATTAAGATAAGGTTTACGTGAATGAATAAGAATATAGTGAAGATTCAGATGAGCGTACTCTCGGCTGACCAGATCATAAAAAAAATTCTAAGCGTAAGAACAGATCTTACAGTGAATAACATCAAAGAGATCATGGAAGAAAAGATCAAAGAAACAGGAGAACTACTAACCAGGGAGGGAGCAGCGTACATTGTAGCTAACGAATTGGGAATCAACATCTTAAATGATTATGACATAGACACGAATCTCAAGATTGAAGATCTTGTCTCAGGAATAGGTAATGCTACGGTTAATGGAAGGGTTTTAAAGGCGTATCCTATAACAACCTTCCTGCGGTCAGATGGCTCAAAAGGTAAGGTTGGTAGAATATTAATAGTTGATAATACAGGTACTGTAAACGTTGTTCTTTGGAATGGACAAACTGAGGTTTTGGAAGGGGGGAGGATAGTTAAAGGACAGATCATCAGAGTGCTTCACGGATACACTAGAACGGGTCTAGATGGTAAACCTGAGATCAATGTCGGATCAAGGGGAGAGATCTTAATTCAACCTTTAGATGTGAATCCTGAAGAATATCCTGAAGTCGCTGATTTAGATGAGGAAGTGTCAGAACCTATTAGAATTATTGATCTGAAGAGGGGTATGATGAATGTCGATGTCATAGCCAGAGTTATGGCTGTTGGCTTGGTGAGGGAGTTTAAACGAGCATCAGGTCAAGTAGGAAAGGTGGTTGATCTATTACTCAAAGACTCAACAGGGATGGTTCGCTTAGCAGTTTGGGACGAGCAGACAAGAGATGTTGCCATTTTATCTCCTGGAGATCTAATTCATGTAAAGAACGCTTACGTTAGAGATAGAATGGGTAGAATACAATTAAACCTCGGAAAACAGGGTACATTTGAAATCAATCCAATTAATATTGATCCGGAAAGGGTTCCAATTACACGTCAAAAAATTATACCATTAGGAGAGTTAATGTCTGATATGCAGAATGTTACAGTGCGCGGAGTTATAGCTAGCTCACCTATCTTAAGAACGGTTACTACCGCTAAGGGAAGAGATGTGAAGTTAATAGATTTTATGATTGAAGATGAATCAGGTAAGGTAAAGACAACAATTTGGCGAGG
>Ga0209635_10001288_pt1 | contig 18633 bp, 19 predicted proteins | sample DeeMarSWOR230_32_FD_187463 | JGI IMG/M metagenome (GOLD analysis project Ga0209635, IMG submission 187463) | Marine sediment microbial communities from White Oak River estuary, North Carolina - WOR-2-30_32 (SPAdes) (version 2) | ecosystem: Environmental > Aquatic > Marine > Intertidal zone >... | reverse complement strand
ATCAGGACCAGTTGGAGTGGTAAATGATCTTATTCCATTTCTACCTAAACCTTGTATTATAAAAACTAGTGAAGGAATTATATGTAAAAGTAATAATGAAAAATCAATAGGAAGGATAAAAGCATTTTGGGGTAATTTTGGAGTTATTATTCGCGCATACACTTACATTTTAGCATTAGGAAGTGAAGGTTTAGAACAAGTAGGTCAAATTTCAGTCCTAAATGCAAATTATTTACGAGTTTTATTACAAAAAAAATATGATCTTCCTTACAACAGAATTTGTCAACATGAGTTTGTGTTATCAGATAAAGGCTTACCAAATGAAGTAATAACTGAAGATATTGCTAAACGAATTTTAGATTATGGAATCTATGCACCAACAATTTATTTTCCATTAATAGTGAATGGAGCATTAATGATTGAACCTACAGAAACAGAATCTAAAAATTCTCTCGATAATTTTGTGGATATAATGTATAAAATATATGAAGAAGCTCATGGTGACCCAGAATTAGTAAAAAAAGCTCCATATAATACCTCTATAGGGCGTTTAGATGCTGTCCTTGCTGCTAGAAAACCAATATTACATGATTAGGTACAAATTGCTAAAATCTTACTTTATATTTTTTCTAATTCAGGAGGAATATATCCATAAGTTTTGAAAAATCTTTTTCTAACTTGATTTATATTAAAATTTTGGGTTTGTGCTCCGCTACTTTCTATTACAAATGAACCTAATATAGAACCTAATCTGCAAGCATCCAAAATTGTCATATTTAAGATTAACCCAGTTAATATTCCTGCTCGATACCCATCTCCTGCTCCAGTAGCATCTTCTATTTTTTCTGGAATTGCTATAGGAATATCTATATTATAAACCTTACTTTTATCATCTTTATAAATTAATTCTGAACCTTCTGAGCCCTTAGTTGTTATAATTGCCTTAACATATTCAATTAATTTTTTTTCTGTAAATCCAGTTCTCCTTTTTATTTGCTCTATTTCATAAGCATTTCCAATTAAAATTTCAGACTTTTTTATTATATTAATCAATATTTCTTTTGGAAAAAGTGGTGTAACTTGCCCAGGATCAAAAATTGTTGGAATCTTTAAATTATTTAGCTGCTCAGCAAAATTAATCATAGCTTCGATACTTTGTGTTGAATTAATCGCATAGGCAAACTCTTTTGGATTCTTGATCTTATCTTCTAAATTTATATTCTTACATTTATCTAGGGCACCACCATGAAATATAATCATCTGATTCGACCTAATATCATTGACTATATAGCAAGCAGCAGTGAAGAGATCATCATATTCATCAATTGACAGTTCAATATTTCCAAAACGTTGTATATGTTCCTTATATCCTAAACTTTCAAAATCTTTTCCCACTGAACCTACCAAAAGAACACTTACTATATTTAATAAACCTAGATTATAAGCAATGTTGCCAGCAGTCCCACCAAAATGCAGATGTCGACTATCTGCTGTAATTGTGCTTTGATATTCTTCTCTTTTATGATCAATTGATACAGCATTAACAAATTTTTCTTTAAAACCCATAATGTAATCAAAGGCTAAGGATCCAAGGACTAAAACTTTATTTTTTTCCATGAAACTTCAATTTATTTTATATTAAAAATAAAAAAAATTAATTAAATCTTTCAAGTTTTATTAAATAACTGCTCCCGTAAGAGTATGGTGACATCCACAATCTCGTTGAGTATCTATTTTAGGAATGACCATTTCTAATAATTTTTTAAGATTTCCTTCATTTTTTCTAACTGTATCGAGGATTTCTTCGATACTTACAGCTAGTTTCTCCAAAGATCCGCCACAATTTTCACATCTCTCTCCATATTCGATAATACCACAATTTTTACAGGATGCTGCCCAAACATCATAATCAGTAATCATAGCTATAGTACAATAACATATTTCCTTTTCTGCTGCAAGGACCACTTCAGGATAAACTGTCATGCCTATTATATCGGCATTCCATTGGCGAAATGTTTTAGATTCTGCTCTTGTAGAAAAACGGGGGCCTTCAATACACACATATGTGCCTCCATTTAAAATATTTAAACCTTCAATTTGCTTACCACTTTCATAAAAAAGATTATTTAAATATTCACAGAAAGGTTCGGCTTGTCCAATGTGGCATACTTGGCCTCCCTCATAAAAAGTATCTAAACGTTTCTTTGTTCTATCTATATACTGATCTACTAATAAGAAGTGTCCCTTATCCAATTCTTTCTTTAAAGATCCTACTGCTGAGGGAGAAATAATACATTTTACTCCCAATTCTTTCATAGCCCATATATTTGCTCTGAAATTTAGTTTATGGGGTGGTATCGTATGACCCTTTCCATGGCGAGGTAAAAATGCTACTTTTTTACCTTTAAAATAACCCACATTAATAAATTCAGAAGTTTTTCCGTAAGGGGTATAAATTTTTAAATCTTCAGCATCCTCTAACGCTATATCTGCACCTGTACCTCCTATTATACCGATTTCTGCATTTCCCTCAAATTTCATAAAAATATCACATTCAGATAAATTTAAAATATATCAATAAAAAACTTGATATTTCTTGATTGTTTTAAATATGTAAAAAGTTTTATGATATTTTTCATATTTTATAGAGATTAATCTTTCATGACAAAAATTTCGTTTCTAGGGGGTTGCAGAGAAGTAGGGCGTTCAGCAGTCTTAATTGAATCCAATAAAGGTACAAAATGTATTCTAGACTATGGTGTAAGATTCAGTGACAATGATCGATTACCATATGAGACAGATTTAAGCAATCTTAAAGCAATTGCATTAAGTCATTGTCATATAGATCATTCTGGAGGTTTACCTTCTCTATTCAAAAATTTTAATGTACCCATCTTTACTAATCCATTAACATTGAGAATTACCGAAATGCTATTAAAAGATATGATAAAAATTTCTAATTATCATTACCCCTTTGGATATAGAGAAGTAGATAAGTTAAGAAAAAATGCTCAATTTTTAGAAAATGAGAATAGAAAAAAAATTAATGAAGATTTTTTTATTACTTTTTATAACGCGGGGCATATCCCTGGTAGTGTATCAATTTTAATCGAAGTTGATAAAAAGAAACTTCTCTATACTGGAGATATTAATTTAATTGATACTAATTTAATATATCCTGCAGAAACTTCAATAATTCCAAATATTGATGCAATAATTACAGAATCAACCTATGCTCTTAGAGATCATCCTTCTAGGAAAGAATTAGAGCGAACTTTTGTAGAACGTATAATAGATGTAAATGAAAATGATGGTAGAGTCCTTATCCCCGCCTTCGGGGTCGCACGTTCTCAAGAAGTTTTATTAATTTTAAATAAATATAATATAAAAAACCAAATTTATATGGATGGATTAGCTAGAAAGGTAGGTGTAGCATACTACGATTATCCATCATTTTTTCGAGACTTCATTTACTATAAGAAATCAATGAAAAAAACTGAGTTTGTTTCTGATAAAAATCGAAAAAAAATTGCACAGAGATCTAATTCAATTATAATTTCCCCATCTGGGATGTTAAGAGGTGGAGCTGCAATTAATTATGTTAAAGTACTATTAGATGACCCCAATTCTGCAATATATTTAGTTGGATATCAAGTTGAGGGAACACCTGGAAGAAAACTATTAGATGAGAAGATTTTTGAATATCAACCAAATAATAAAAGTAAAAATCCAAACAGAAAAATAGTTAAAAACGCAAATTGTGAGGTTGATTATTATGATTTTTCTAGTCATGCCGATCGAAAACACTTATTCAAATATATCCATAATCTAAATTTTATTAATAATTCGAAGTATGTATTTTGTATTCATGGTGATGATAAGGCAACTACTTCATTTGCGCGAGGTCTTGCCAATGAAGGTTATAATTCTGTTGCTCCTGAAACTGGAGAAATTTACAGCATTTAGAATTTTCAATTATAATTCATTTTGAAAGTTGTTTTTCAACAGATTTATTACAATTTTCTAAAAAATCATTTACGCGATCTATTGGTATTTTGGTACCAGCAGCAGGTGGATGACCCCCCCCTAATGGCTCTAGATTTGTTAATTCTAAAGCTTCTCTTATCACTTCTGATAAATTTAGTCCTTCACTCACGAGTTTTTTATCAGCTCTGGCTGAAACTTTATACATGTTTCCATCTTCCCTTTTTGCAAATCCAAATATTGGTTTTGAGGTATCCAATAAATCACTTTTTTCAAAAATTAACATTGAGCTAATGGTGCCAATAATTTTCTCAGGTATAATGTCTTCTCCAAAAAAATATTGTATATAGTCTTTATGTCGAATTTTTTTCTTTTCGTGGATCCAAGTTAAAGCTTTAACAATAGATTTTTTATATATAATTAAATTTTCTTGGGCTTTTTGAAATGCTTTTTCTCTATCTCCCATCGCAACAACAATTCCTAATCCACCAACATCAGTTCTTCCACATGAGTTCAATAAATTAGAAAATCCATTCAAATCATGAAGTTCTGAAGCCTTAATTTCATTCTTCAAAATATAGCGATTAATAATTAATTTATCTAATATCTCATTAGGATCTACGTTCAATTTAAATGAAATATATCGAATAATGGCTGAGGTAATTTTTTGTTTATCACTTTGATTTAGATCAGTTAGAGCTTTTGTATTTCCATTTGCGTTTTCCATTAAAATACCTAATTTTTGTAGAAAAATTAATACTTTATTGGGATCTCCAGTTAAACCCGGTAAGTTAATGTCAGTTGAATAAGCAATTGCCTCGTTTAATGGTTTATTCGGTGAAAAATTTAAATCACTTACCATTTCAATATGATCTAATTGTATTGCATCATTTAAGATAAGTTTATTAAACCCTATAAACGACTTTTTAGATCCTTGATATTGTATATCTCCTGTTGCTCCAACTAAAGCAATAGGGGAAAGGTTTATATTTTTTTCATTTAAAGCTTTAGCAAAATAATAACACAATCCTGCTCCAGAAATTTCAGTGCTTCCATCAATATTATAGAAATAAGGATTAATATGCCAAGGCTTGGTTTCATTATATATATTAAAAATAGAATTATCTTCTTTATCGGATACATTTTGGGGAATATGGTGGTCAAAGATAATAAAGGGCTTTAATTCATCATTAAATTTCAATTTATCCATCAATTCTAAGTATTGGCCACTCCCAAAATCAGAAAATAAAACAAAGTAGTTATATTCTTGAACAAGTTCTTTAATTTTTAATATTTCTTCTCGTTCTAATTGCTTAAGAATTGATATTTGAAATGGAATTTTCTCTCTGTACAGAGCTTTCCCTAATATTGCACCCGAAGCCAATCCATCAGCATCTAAATGAGTAAAAATATGAATGGATGAATTAGTTTGGTTCAGTTTTTCAAAAAAAAAAGATTTAGTTTTGATCAAATCATTGGTTAATTTTTTTAATTTAGAAATTGATTCATCCATTTTTATAAAATTTTAATTTAAACTTAAGTTAATATAATAAAATAAGAATTTAATTTTAAATACCCAATAAAAATTGTTATTTAAGTGATAATAATGCACCACGTAAAAATAAATAATCTTGCTTTAAAAATTGTTGAAGATATCTTTGAAAATAAAGATTATTATAAAGCTGAAGTGCATAAATTAAGTAATGGTTCTACAATCTTAGATATGACGAATGCTTCGTGGATAGGTGGAAAATTAGTTGGAGAAATTTGTATGGGTGGCTTAGGAACTGTGGAATTTGCTTCTTTTAGTTTAGATGGGCATTATCTTCCTGCTGTTAATGTATATACTTCAGAACCAATTATATCATGTATGGCGTCTCAATTAGCGGGATGGTCTGTGAAATTAAAAAAACAAGTTGAAAAAGATGGAGAACTTAAAAAGAAGGTAGTGTTTCAATCTTTAGGCTCAGGACCAGCAAGAGCAAAAGCTAAAGCTGAAAAACTCTTTGATGAATTAAATTATACTGATGATTCTAACTGCGCTATAATAGTATTTGAGACGAGAAAGATGCCCAATGAAGAAGTATTAGCTATTGTGTCTGAAAAATCTAAAGTAGCACTAGATAATACATATGCTGTATGTGCTCCTACTGCCTGTTTAACGGGTTCAATTCAAGTAGCAGCAAGAATCGTGGAAACAGGGATTCATAAACTCCATGAAATTCATTTTCCATTAGATGTGATTAAAGATGGCTTTGGAACCGCATCAATTGCTCCAATTGCTAAGGATGATTTTACCGCAATGGGAGCCACTAACGATTCTATAATAGCTGGAGGTAAAGTTTTCTATACTATTGATGTTGAAAAAGAAAAAGAAGCAGATTTATTTGAGCTAATAAAAAGTGCACCCGCTAACCAATCCTCTAGCTATGGAAAACCATTTAATATAATCTTTAAAGAAGCAAATTATGACTTTTATAAAATTGATCCTGGTTTATTTGCTCCCGCAACTTATACTATCAATAACATTAGAACTGGAAGATTAAACACCGTTGGAGCAGTAAACTATGAATTATTAAAAACTTCTTATGGTTTAGATTAGTTTTATAAAAATCAAAATTTTTTTTCTTATTATTTTTAAAAGAAGAGAGATTAAAAATTAGTTAATTCTTCTTGATATTTTAAAACTTCTGCCGTTGAAATATCTCTATCAAATGTAATATCAATTTGAATTCCTAAATATGCACATGCAATTTTTGCTGCAGCAACAATCTCAGCTTTTTTGAGTGTAAGAGAATATTCATCAACAGCTTGAATTTTATCATCGTAATTTTGAACTGTATCATCTATATACATTCTCTCTTTAAACTTTGATTGTTCGAATTTCTTTTCATGCATTTGTAGTGCCCTCTCAGTTTTCATTTTGTAAAGTAGTGAAGCCATCTTATCTGCAACCTTAAATGGCAATTGATTTTTAACTATTAATCTTATTATATTGTTTATATCGAAATAATTCAGAGTGTCATATCTTGCTCTTAGATAACTTTTTAGATTTTCTGAATTTCTTTCACATTCTATTTCAGTCCAATCGTGAATAGCTAATTTTCTTCTGAAAAAGATTAATTCCCAATCAATACCTAAAGCCTTTAAGAATTCAAGCAATTTATCATCATTTTCTTTTCTTGATTCTATAACTAAAAATAGCTGAAGTCCGTAGTATTTATGCTCTTGTTGAAGAAAATATCCTCTTTGTTGTAAAGAAGCAAGTATTAGAATCTTTAAGGAAAATATATTGTCAGAGACATTTTTTTTTCCACAGCTCAAATAAATTACATTTCCCTCTTCACTTATATATTCACTATCAAGAAAACCTAAAATACTCTCTGTATTTTCCTTAATGAAATCTCTTAAACCACTTAGTGTTGGTTCAACATCATATTTTACCAAATCCTTTTCTCTGATTGTAACATAATCAGTATTGCTTCCTCCGATGGCCAATTTTATTGAATACAATTCTATTTCTTTTTCTTCACCAAAAACATTCTTAAATGCTTCACTTAATGGGAAAACCTCGTTCTCCAAAATTTTAAGATCTGCTATAGAATTTTCATACGGTTCAGGAGTTTCGGTCATTTTATTAAGGATTGGGGCTTCAGAGGCATCAACTTCAATTTCATAATCTTTAGCTAAATTCTTTTTTATAATACAAATAGCCTTTTTCTTTTCATTATACATAGATAATGAAGTTGAGTTATCTATTACAGCCCGAAATTTTTCCTTAAATTTCTCTTCAGAATTTTCTGATTTGATTTTTCTCCTTCTCATGAGTTTGTAAATTACTCTTCTTATTTTCTTTATCCTATGATTAATAAAAAAAATTACGATCTTATAATCTTAACTATGAATAATTTAAAGATTCAATAGATATTTAGCATTTATTATTTATAGACTAAATCGATTTAATGAAGATTTATTTCTTAAATTAAAAAACAAAAAACAAGATTAAAAAAGGATTGAGTTATTCAGCCTGAATTATTATTTTATTATTCACTTCTATAGTTCTTCTTCTAAAAAATAATTTTCTCCTTTTTTATAATATATAATTGTTGAACCAAAATTATTTCGAACAGTATATTTATCCCCATCAACATCTAGTATCTCTATTGAATGTGGTAACCTTCTATCTTTTAATATTTCCTCAATAATTTTTCTTTCTTCTTTAGCATCCATAAAGTTTAATTATATTTCTTATAAAAAAAATTTTTTTATTTTAGTATCTCAAATAATAAGCTAATTTAAATCTCTTTCATTATAAACTCTTTTTACCAGTTATTTCGATTATATCAAGTCGTAACAAACATGTATCATAATAAACAGTATCTTTTTTTAAAAATCTCTTTTTAATTTCATCAGGGTTTTCTTCTAAATGATTTAATAAGACATTAAATGCATGCTTTTTTTCTTCAAGGTCTTCTATTACAGATATTTTACCCCAAAAAACTATTGAATAATATGCATGAGAGCATTGATTCATTTTATAACCATGATCTTCAATTACTGTCCCACATATGTTGGGATTTTTTTTTATAAAATCAATTTTTAAACCTTGATTACCAGTATGAAGATACAATGAATTTTTTTTATCATCGAACCCATAACTTAGAGTTACTATATATGGTTCATTATCTAGACATAATGAAAGAATGGTATATTTTCCCCTTTTTAAAATATCATTTATTTTTTCTCTGTTGGTTATTTCTTTTTCTATTTTTCTCATATGGTATTTCTGCATTTAAAATCTCCTCTTAACTTTCAATAGTACAGAAATTATTCAGTTAATAAAAATAATAAAGGTTTCTGTTAGGTTTGAATTTACTTAATTATGAATTGAATCTAACTTAGAGTAAAAAATAAGCTGTAATTAATAGACTTTAAGGATTTAATGATGATTTTTAAGATTTTATTAAAAAATCACCAATTTTTTATTAAAAACATAGTTTTTTAAATAAAAATGTATCTAGATAAATATAATATTTTTCTATTTTTAGGATTAAAACCATGGTTAAGAATAAACTGGAAATTGGAATTTTCAGTAATATGTACAGTCAAATGAATGGTCTTGCACATGGTGTAAGATTTTTAAGTAATGCCATAGCAAAATTAGGACATAATGTACATATTTTTGCTCCCTGTATCCAGGACGGATATAAAAAACCAAAGACACTCCACTTTCACGATTTAGGAGGTGTTCAAATAGGACATAAGACCCAGTTTGTTCTAACTGTCCCAATACATAAAATCTTCCTTTGTCAAGAAGATTATTTGGATATCGCACATATTCATACACACGCGACAGTGGGAGCGATGGCCATCAACTGGGCAAAATATTTAGGAATCCCTATGATTGGTTCCCATCATAGTCCTATGCAATTTTATACAGCTCAATATATACCAATATTCGGCAAATTACTGGCCAAAAATGATATCATCTGGAGATATGAAAGGCAAGTCTTAGACAAATATGATTTGGTTCATGTTCCAACTAAAACAAAAAAAGATTTATTACTTAGATATAAGTTTAAAGAACCAATAATTGCTCTAAATACGGGAATTCCTGATTTTTACTTTAAAACGCTTAAACAAAATGGAATTAGAGAAAAATATAATTTAGGAGATAAAAAAGTATTATTATATGCTTCAAGATTATCACCAGAAAAACATCCAATTCGAGTTATAAAAGCATTTAGAGAAATTCATAAAAAAGTTCCTGATTCTCATTTAATGTTAGTAGGTAGTCCCGGTCCATCTACTGATGCTGTAGAGAAAATCGTTAAGAATAAGAAATATAGAGATTTTGTATCATATGAAGGGAGAGTACCGTTCGAGGATTTGTTAAAATTATATAATACTGTTGATTTAACGTGCCTATGGTCTTGGGTTGAAGCAGAGGGTTTAGTTTTAGCGGAAGCTATGGCTCAGGGAACTCCTAGTGTTGGATCTAATGGTTGTGGTATAGCTAATATAATAAAACATGGAGTCACAGGATATTTAGCTAATAATCTAGATCAATTCAATGAATATGTTATTAAATTACTAAAAGATGATGATCTTAGAGAAGAATTCGGTAAAAATGCGAAAAGAATCGCGGAGGATTATAGAATCGAAAAAGTAGCTAAGACTTGGATTCAGTTATATAAATTTACTATTGATAAGTTATATCCATTAAGATACCGTAGGGAAGAAAGAAGGCATAGAGTAAATTTATTGAAAGAATTTATACAACAGTTTCCAAATGTCTATTTTTAATAAAAATTGAATCTTTTTAAAAATTTAATTTTGCTCTTAACCGTTCTAATTCAAATTGGCAATTTAAACATAGGTTTAGTGATTTTTGGTCAATTGCATCAACATTTTTGGAGAAGCTCATAACACATAATCTATTTAAACAATGTCCAGCTCCTAAAATAACATGTCCAATTTCATGAATCGCTTCTTTAATCAATCTTTGATTGGTTTTATCCTTTTGTTGAGAATGGGGATTCAATTTTAAATTGTAAGAAGATACAATAGCACAATTTTGACGTAGATGTGCTTCACCATATAGAAATATCAAATTTTTTCTATTGCTTGAGTATATGGGTAAATCCGTTATCCCAAGACCTATATTAAAATTGTTTTTAATTTTAAAGTCAGAAATAATTTTATAAAAATAATTTGAAGGATATACAAAAACATCTTTATATAATCCTTTAACCTTAATTCTTTCAAGATTATTTATAGAGAAGGAATAATCATTTTTTATTTCATAGCTCATAACCCCAAAGAAAAAACGTTCAAAAACGTTATTAAATACTGTATTTAATTTTTCAAACAAATTACTATGATTATTACTAAAAAAAATAATTCCTAAATGACACGGAAATATAAAATTATGATAAATTTTTCTAATTTCAATATTCAAAAAATCTAAGTAAGATTTATTTAATTTTTTTTCAAAATTTTGGTATTTTGACATTATTTTTAATTATTTACATCGAGTTTCTTTATAATATTTTTCATAAATAACAGATATTTAAATTATTAATTATATTATTACCTTAAATAATTAATTCATAAAGAAAATGCTATAATAATATGTCAGAAAATTTTGAAAATTCACAGATTGACCATCAAAATCAACCAAATAACCAAAGAGACACAGAGGAAACAGAATCAGAAAAAAAAGTAATTGAAAAGGATTTTGTACCACATTTTTTACCTACATATAGAATTAGCTCTAAATTTTATGCTTTACCAATTATATTTGTTGTAATTATTGCTGGGATTTTATCATATCTTACATATATAGAAGCTGGAGTTCAATTCGACGGGGGTTATTTATCTGAAGAGGAGTTTGGTGCTTTAGGCGGAATATTAAACGGAGTTATTTTTACTATTATGGCTGCTGCTTCAGCATTTCTGATAATCTACTTGGTGAAAAAACGAGGGATTGATGTTTTAAAGTATATTTTTGGTTTAAGCTTTGGTTTTTTAAGCTTTTTCTTATCATTGTTTTTTAGTTCCATTATTGTATATTTATTTTTTTTACAATTTCCTGAATCTCCATCATTAGTTTATACTTATAATGCATTTATAAATATTCTTTTACCTATATATGTTGGAATTTTTACCCTCTTTTTACTTTATGGATATTTTACATCGAAATCAATATTTACTAAGAATATTATCGTTTTATACATGGGTTTATTGGTTGGAGCATCTATGGGAGTGCTAATGCCACTTTGGACTACATTAGCAATTTTAATTGGAATTTCTATATGGGATATATTTGCTGTACTCTATAAAAAAGGGCCAATAAAAGAAATGATAGACATCGCTTCCCAAGGGGATACCAATAACGATATGAATAAGAAAGATATCCAGGAAAAGATTGAAAGTGGTGAAGCTGTATATGACACTTCTAAATTAGAAATTGGAATTGGGGATTTAGCTTTTTATAGCATGCTTACTTCAAGTGCACTTATTCAAGCAAATAGCGTAATAGTAATGATTTTAACGGCAATTGCAATTATAATTGGAACAGGCATAACAATCATGGGGCTAAAACGAAATAAAATATTACCTGGACTCCCCATTTCAATATTTTTAGGAATAGGTACAATGCTAATATCATGGTATATAATATCAATAATTTAAATTGATTAAAACACTCCCTTAATAAAAATATTTTTTTTCATTATTTATCTCTATTTTATATCAATTTTTTAAAGGTGAATATTAGAATGGTCAATATTGATTGGATCAAAGAATTTGCAGTTATAGGAGCTGGAACCATGGGGCGCGAAATTGCTCAAGTTGCACTTATGGCTGGTTTTGAAAAAGTCGTTTTATATAGTAGATCACAGCAAACACTTGATAAAGCTTTAAAGTTTATTGAAAATGGTTTACAAAAAATGGAATTGAAAGGTAAGCTAAATGAAGATGCTGCGACAAATTTGTTGAAGAAAAATCTCTTCTTAGTAAGGGACGTAGAAAAAGCTGTTGAGAATGCTGATATTGTGATTGAATCTGTACCAGAAATCATGGATCTCAAGCAAGAAATTTTCAATAAATTAGGGAAATACGCTCCTAAGCATGCTATTTTAGCAACAAATACATCTACAATGAGTATTAAAAAAATAGCTGAAGCTTCTAATCGACCTGATAAAGTTATAGGAATGCACTTTTTCACTCCTGTGCCGGTCCTTAGGTTAATAGAAGTTATTAGAGGAGAAAAAACTTCACAAGAAACATTTGAGACTGCAGTAGAAATAGGTAAAAATCTACCTGCCCTGAAAGGAAAAAGATACATTGCCAAAATAGAAAAAGAAAGCCCTGGATTTATTGTTAACCGTCTAACAATTGCCTCAAGTCTCTTATTAAATTGGCTATTAGATGTGGCAACTGAAAAAGGAATTCCCTATGAAAAGATTGATAATGATTTTGGAACCCCACCAGAATTCGGTCCATTTGCTAAATGGGATTACTTTGGTCTTGACGTAGTATGTGATAGTATGAATTATTTTGCCAAGGAACTTTCACCTGAATTCGCACCAGGAAAAACTCTTACTAAATTACTCAAAGAAGGAAACTTAGGAAAAAAAACAGGAAAAGGTATCTATGATTGGAGTGAAGGAAAACCAAATATTAAAACTATAGAAAAAGTAGAATTACCTAATCTCGAATATTACTACGCTATTCAATTAAATGAAGGTTGTAGACTTCTAGAAGAAGGCATTGTTTCCAATTATAAAACTATTGACGATACAATGCTCGCAGGAATGGACCTTCCAGGACCATTTGGATCTGGGAAAAAAAATTATGTGAAGTGGACCAAAATGCTAGAAGAATTATCAGAAAAAACAGGATTAATATATATTAGACCGTGTGAGTTAATGAAATCTGGAGAATTTGTTAAGATGAGAAAATAATATTGATATGAAAAATAATTAATTTATAATAAATAACCAGGATAGTATGTCAGAAAAAGAATCAACACCTAAAACTGGCTTAGATAAAGTCATAGAATTTTTTAATAAGGATTTAGAAATTAATCACCCTATTGCGATTTCTGAAGTGGTTGAAAGGACGAATTTTTCTTGGAGTTTTATTAAAAAAACATTGAAAAGCATGGTTGGTAATTATGAAGGGCTCCATTTTGAAAAAAGTGGTGGAACTTGGTTAATTTGGAAGGACAGAGATCATATTATAAAGAAATTAAACGATACCTGTTCCCGTTTTCTTAAAGAAGAAGAAAAAAATGAAGAAGAAGAGTGTTAAATCTATCAAATTAATTTTTAACAAGATAGTATTTTTCTAGCAATTCTGTAAGGTACTGACTTTTTGTTTTTATGATTTCTGAACTAAAACTATGAAAAATCCTCACATTTTCTCCATTCTCTAATTCATCCCCAAAACGAGAAATAAAAATATCTGCAAAATATTCAAGCTCATCTCTCGCTTCTTCATTTTTAACAGCCATAGGAGATATGCCAACAAATTGACAGTCTTCTTTATTTAAAAATGTGATTCGTAGATTTTTGCCTTCAATTTGGTCTAACTCATCATTAAAAGCTAAAGTATAAAAACCATTAATTGCTTCAAGGAAACCCGTAAACAACGATTCATCCTTTATTAAATCTGAATTTTTAGAAAAAATACATTTACCGCCTTCCTTTAACACAAAAAATTCTTTTAAGTATTCAACCAAGGTTTTTTTCACCAGTCTTCTGATTCTAATAGATATGAGAGATAATTGCTTTCGAATCCTTTTCCCAAATAATCTTTCTTGGTTTTAATTATCTCTGAGTTGAACCTCTGAAAAATGCGAACATCATTTTCATTATCTTTGTTTAAGATTTCTGGAAACAGTTCAATAAATCTATTAGTAAAAAATTGTAGTTCTTCTATTGCATCATTACAACTAACATTCATTGAAGAAATGCCAACAAATTGACATCCTAACTTTGTCAAAAAAGAAATTCTGAGTACAATTCCCTCAATTTGCCGTAAGTCATCTTTAAGAGAGATGTTATAGAAAGAATTGATGGCCTCAAGAAATCCACCAAATAATATCTCATCATTAATTAACTCGGAGGAATTACAGTATAAGACTTTGCCCCCTTCTTTTAAAACTATGAATTCTCTTAAATATTCCAACGCTTATCCTCCAATCAATAATTTTTTAACTTTTCTGAAAAGATGATCGCTGGATATTAAAATAAGATTATAATTATTTAAATTAAGATAATATTACAGTGTTACCTCCCATTTTAAGTTTTAAAGTTTTTTTAATTTATATAGATAAAAATTCTTAATGATTAGTATGAGTTCAAGATTAACACAATTAAAACACAATTAAAACATCATTAAATCTTTAAGTTTTGACAATTTAAAAAATCCTTTCACTTGAAAACCATAACCAATCAGAATTGGAATTACTAAGAACCATAGATGATAAATTAAAGATCCCTTTCTCAATTTACTGCATCCATCGATAGAATCATTTGAAACTTCCCTCGGAAATAGATTAGCATTTTCTTCAAAAAAACTTCTTAATTCCTCCCAAGCTTTTGCCTCACTCACTGAGCCAGCAAATAAAATCATAATGCTACAAATCAGAATGATTAAAATATACCATGGATTGAAAAAAAGCGGGTTTCTCAAGGCAAATATAAATGCCGTTATACTTCCAGTAGTAAATAATAGCCCTATAACTCTTAAAACCGCAGAATATTTATATTTGGTATAAAACTCCAATAAATTTTTGTTATTTAATATTAGATCTATATTTTTTATATTCTTCAATAATTTACCTATTAAAACTAAAATTCCTATAATAAGGAAAGGAAATGGAAAAGATAGTATCATAAGAATGGCAAGAGTATGAATACTTTTCCCAAATTTTTGGAAATTTCTTGTTAAATTAATATCTGACATTTATAATCATAAGGTTTTTCTATAATTTCAAAAGTTTTTCTATCTTAAAAAAGAAAAAGGAGTCCATTTTTTATTGTTTTAATAGTTAAGAAATTATCTTTAAAGCTATACCTTTTGAAAAATATATAAAGTAAAAGTTTGAAAGGATAAGTTAATTATTACATTAGAGGATGATTAATTTAAGAAAGTTACCTAAACAACTAATTCAGTTTGGAAAGCGTGAATATAGGGAAAAAAAGCCATCAAGGGTGACAATTCTTAGAGTTAGAGATAAAACCGTCTTTAAACGAGGATTTATGCCTTCATTAATCGTTAAACAGCATGAGCTCATTCAATATGTTATTATTTCGGAATATGATGATATGCTACGTCTTTACTTATTTACTCCTACTGCCATACTATTAAGGGCAGAAAACATAGAAAAAAATTCAAAACTACTCAAAAATCTCACTAAATCAAGCAGGATTTTATATACAATTCCTTAAATAGGTTTATCTAGAAAAAATATTTATGGCTCATCTAAGGAAAAGTTAAAAGATTTTCTTAAAATCTTCTTTATCTCGCACTTTCATCAATTCTCGCAATAAATCTATAAGTTTTCTTTATTATGGCATAGAAATTGAAGAGTGTGAAATTTCATTTAATTTCACACTAAATTTATTAGCAATCAAAAATTTTAAGAAAATAACCTATAAAAAATGCATTTTTGTGAATTTATGTTATGAAAATTGAAAAATCTAGTCAAGATCTTGAAAATGAAGTAATCTACGCTGGTCTGTGTATTCACTGCGGAAGCTGTAACGCTTTTTGTCCCCATATGGACTTTAATAGTGAAACTGGAGAAGCTTTTGTAGTTGATGAATGTGCTGAAACTTTAGGACTATGTTATAATGCTTGTCCAAGAAGCTTTTTACCAGTATCAGAAATCGAAGAAAAATTATTCGGTCAAACTAGAGTTGATTTAGCAGTAGGAGTCTATAAAGATATTATCCAAGTAAAATCGAAAACAAAAGAAGATATTTTATATAATTTAGTTTTAGCAGCTTTTGAATCTGGTGTTGTAAAACATTTTGTACTTAGTGAACCAAAAAGTAAAAAGCCACCAGTTGCATTCCCTGTTGTTGTTGATAATGCTAAGGATGCTAAAAAATATATACCCAAAGCCACCATGGATAACGCAGGTCCCCTTATTACAGGTATTGGAAAGGCTTACTTAGATAAAAAAAGAGATATAGGCATAATAGCTAATCCATGTCATCTTCAAGGTTTAGGAAAGATATTAGTATCAGATTTTAACACTGGGGCAGAACGCACATCATTAAAAATTGCTTATGCTTGCTCTTCTGGAGGTATGACAGGTTGTAAATATTGTACTGATTTTTCTGGCGAATTTTCTGATATTTCATATAGCCCGTGGGGTGCTCCTAAAGGTTCAGGAGAGGCTTTTTTAATTATAAGGACTGATATAGGACAAAAGGTTGTTGACCATGCAATAAAAAAGAAATATCTAGAAATAACAAATAAACAACCAGATTTAAGCGAAATGAAAAAATTTCTTAATAATAAACGCAAGAAAAACTTTAAAACTCTTATGGGTAGAGATTTAATTACAGCAAAATATTTGGAATTAAATATTGATGAATTTAAAGATTTGCTAGAATAGATTTAAACTTTTTGCATATTAATTTTTATTTTTTTTATTGTTTTTCAAAAAAAAACTTTAAGTTCTATAATTTTTCAAGTATTGATCGACTTAGCATCTCAAAAATCAACCCATTATGATATCCTGTTTTTGAAGAGGTTTCAAAGAAATATGGAATATTATATTTTTCTTGAAATTCTTTTGCTTGTTCTTTAGAAACTGACCTTTTTAAATCTGCTAAATCATTTTTGCATCCCACAAGTATAAAAATTGGATTACCCGCATTCATTTTTATAATCTCGTACCAATCAGATAAATTCTGGAAGCTGGTATACCTTGTAATATCGTAACATAACAGACATCCTTTGGCTCCACGTGAGTAATTCGGTAGAAAAAATCTGAAACGCTTTTCACCAGCAAAGTCCCATATTTGCAATTTAACTTGGCTTTCTTCCATTTTGGAAGAAAAAGTGCTCAGATCAGTCCCTATTGTGACTTTCATTGGAATATATTGTCCTGTAATTAATCTCTGTATCATAGTGCTCTTTCCAACGCCTCCATCACCGACTATTACCACTTTAAAGAGGTATTTTCGACTTTGGTTGGTTATTTGGCTCATATTTCAAGTTATAAATAAAGCTATTTTAAAATAATATAAATAGCAGAAATTTATAATTTGTTACTTTTTGATTTTAATAAATTTTTATTCTATTGATAGTATTTTTGAAAAGTGATTGTTCAAATTTTTAATATTTTCTAAAATTTGTCTTTTCAGGCTATCAGGCAAATCCGCTATTGCTGCATTCAAATTTTCAAGTGAAAAATTGTTTACATCTTTATAGATAATAAATAGAAAGAGACTTGTTAATAGTGGAGAAATTGCAATAATAAAGAGCGAAATCAGAGTAATTTGTAATGGTTCTGAAGATTCTATTCCCGTACCTGGCAATAGGAAAGGTATTCCAGCTATTTTATCATACTGAATCGCTAAAGCAAACAAGATATTCAACACATTTGCTACTAAAAATATTATCAAATTTACTATAGAGATTCGCTTAAACTTTTCAAATTTCAAAAAGTTGATTAATCTATTGATTTCTCCTTCCGACTTGCTTTTTCCATATTCAAAATCGATATTTTTTAATATAATTCCAAATCTGCTATATTTCCAAATATCAATCATTATCCAATAATATCCGAAAGAATAAACAAAGAAAAATAGAACGTTAAAATAAATAGCATAATTATCTATCAATTGCGGATGGTATAAGGATTCAGCACCTATCCAAAATAAAAGGATTAATTGAAGTAAAGCGCAAAACTCAAGCCTGTTAGCATGTCGTTTTTCAACACCAATAGGATTATAGATTAGTGGGTTAGTTTCAGAATTTATTCTCCATTTATTTGTACTTATAATTCTAAAAATTAGTGAATAAGCAGAAGAAATAATTGGAAATAAAAATAGAACGATGTTGTCCCAAGTTTGGGCGAGAGTAAATAGAAATAATATCGTAAAAAGAATAATATCT
>Ga0209635_10001286_pt1 | contig 18650 bp, 31 predicted proteins | sample DeeMarSWOR230_32_FD_187463 | JGI IMG/M metagenome (GOLD analysis project Ga0209635, IMG submission 187463) | Marine sediment microbial communities from White Oak River estuary, North Carolina - WOR-2-30_32 (SPAdes) (version 2) | ecosystem: Environmental > Aquatic > Marine > Intertidal zone >... | reverse complement strand
TGGGAAAAATATTGGTTTTAGGGGAATGCAGAGGAAAAATAGTTGAAACAGAAGCTTATTTTGGTCCAAACGACCCTGCTTCACATGCTTATAGGAAGATAACTAAAAGAAACCAAATAATGTTTTTAAAACCCGGAACATGCTATGTTTATTTTACTTATGGAAATCATTGGATGTTAAACGTTGTTACAGAAAAAGAAGGTATTCCTGGAGCAACCCTCATAAGAGCCGTAGAACCTTTAGAGGGGATTAAAATTATGAAGAGGAGAAGAGGAATTAAAAATATTAATAATCTGACTAATGGTCCAGGAAAATTAACAAAAGCTTTTGGGATAAACAAAAAACACAATGGTTTGGATACGGTAAAAGATGAGATATTTATAGAAAATTATAGAGAAAAACCTAGAATTCATACAACAACTAGAGTTGGAATAAAAATGGGGAAGAACATGCCTCTAAGATTTTACATAAAGGGTAACAAATTCATTTCTAGAAAATAAATTTAATTTATATCAAAGGGTGAATTCTTCTTCGTTTGATAACGTAGATAGTTTAAAGATTTAAAAAGTTTTAGTAAAAAGGACTAAATAGGTGTTAAAATGAGTGAGTTTTCTATTGAAGTGGAAAATGTTTTGAAAAAATATGAAAACGGACTTGATATCAAAAAAATTCTTAAGAATCCTGATTGGTTTGACGAATATTTTACAGAAATGAATTTGCTTGAAAAAAGAAAACTGAATTATAAGAAGTGGGTTTGGATAGAAGATGGTAATAAATTGCTTCCTCAAAAAGTTTCAATGCTTGATAATGATAAAGTAAAAATTAGTGGTATGATTGGATATTTAAAAGTTCATTCTAAAATGTATAAAATTAAACCCGATAAACACGAAGAATTTGAAGAAAAAATAATAAATTTTTATAAGTCTATAGCAACAGACACCGAAATGGCCAGAACTTATCAAGAAACAGCTGCAGATCAGCCTGTTATATAAATGTAAATAATCACCTTTCCAATTATTTTTTATGGATCTAAAGAAGTTTATTGCCAGATATATAATGTACAAAGTTAACAAAAACAAAGACCTGATACCGTTTGAGGATATAGTTAAAGAGGCTTCTAAAAAGAAATTCAGAGAATCTGAAGTTCAAGACATCATCAAAGAACTTCAAAAAGAAGGTTTCATATCAATTGAACTTGGCGAATCTCTTATGATTAAACCTCTCAAAGAAAGAGAGGATTTTAGCAAAGCGGCATGATTTTTTAAAAAATTATAGCATAAGTCGTATAGAATAACGTTTTCTAACGAAACTGAACATCATAAAATGTATTTTGTCGAGACCAAATCTATTTAATTAATAAATGTACTCTTTTAACTAGACGTGATTTTTATGAGTTTTAGGGAAGACTTAAAAACAATACAAAGAAATGTTCTAAGAACGATAGATGAAGACGAAAAAGAAGGAATAAAATAAATTGATATAATTTCTGAACCGATAGTTTTATTATGGAAGATAAGCTAGAAAAGATTTTCAAAAAACAACAAGAACTTGATAATTTTATTAAAGAAACGAAGAAATCACAAAGCTTAGATTTTGAATACAATAAAAGTGAGTGGATAGACAAGCTTACATCAGCTATGATTGCTGAGGCCGTTGAGCTTAAAGAGGAGTCTAACTGGAAATGGTGGAAAAAACCCAAAGATATAAACATTAAAGAGGTTAAAAATGAGTTAGTTGACATACTCCATTTCTGGGTATCTTTATGCTTAAAGCTAGGAATAAGTCCAGAAGACATCTTTGAAACCTATATGGAGAAAAATGAAGAAAATATAAGAAGGCAGAAAGGGGGTTATTATTTTATTATCTTTCTAACAAATCAATCACGTATCTTCCTAAAGATGCTGAAAGTATCCCTAAAGCCAACATTACTAGCAACATTCCTATGGTGTAACTGTAATATTCCAGCGTAATTTCACCTGTTTCCATTATAGCTGCTGCGGTAATGCCTCTACTATCTACAAAGCTTTCTCCTATAAATGGAACAATTATTGTAAACAAAAGCATTACAGAAGATACCATGATTGCAAAGGATCCTACAAATAGAGCTAAATAACCTATTCCCTTTTTAATCATAATAGAAGATTGTAAAGGTAGACTTAAATAATTTATAACTCAGATAATCCTAATTTCTTATTAATGGTATCTAAGAAGATATTGGTTTTGCTTATAATAGTTGTAGCATTAGTCTGGTATTTAAAAGATAGAGGTATTTTAAGTTTTGGTAAAGAAAGTAGATTTAAGATACCTCCGGAATTTAAAAATTCAGGACAAGAAGGTTTAAGGTATTTTAAACAAACTTACTCTTCTGACCTGTCTCAAGCAAGAGGTTTATGCATTAATTTCTTTAAAGGGCAATGGGTAGATAGTGCAAATGAACTTGGTTGTTATAATATGGAAGACTTTTTAGAAATTTATTGTGGTTTTGGTGAAGCAAATGAAATCAAGTATGTTTGCAATGAAATTGGTGGGAGTTTTACGTGCTCGTCAAAAGAAATCAAATGTAGAGTATAACTTATTTAATTTTCCAGTATAAAGTCTTAATTCTATCACAGTCATATGAAATGTAAGGCATTTCATACAAAAGCTTGATTTCAGAGGTGTTTTCTGGAACAAAGAAAATTAAATGCCCCTCATTACTTTCTGTTGGTTCTATATATTTAGAACCAAAATGCCAGCCATTTCCTTCTTGGCAGTCCTCAACATCATTGTTTGGGCATCTTGATTTATATGTTACCCCGTCTTGGTCCTCTAATTTAAAGTGTAAAAAGCTGGTTTGAATATTGTTTCTAAAATTATTGGTGATTTCAATTTTCGGAACTACAAAAATTTCATCAGAAGTTAAGTTTAACCAATTTTGAATTCCTCTTCTATCCGTATAAAATATGTTCTTTGAAATTGTAACAGAGTCAATTTTTATGTTTATATCGCATTGGGAAAACACTTCTTCTAATTTAACTTCATATTCAAGAGGTGGTTCACATTTTTGGGTTTCAGATGGTTTATTCTCTTCGATTCCACAAGTATTAACATCTCTACATACCCTTGTCTGTATCCATTTACCTTCTTTTAAACTACAGGGATCCCAATCTGTACAATCCCATATGGGAAAACAACCCTCTTCTGATTGTAAAAAGGCCCCTCCAGATATTCCTGTACATCCTGAAACAAAGACTAGAAAAATTACTGATAGGGTTGCTTTTTTCAATATTTTTTCCATATAAAAACATTAGGGTAAAGTAATTTAAATTAAAGAAATTTAAGCTTTCTAGAATTAGTTTTAAATGTTGATTCTTAATAATTATTAAAGTTCGTGATAGAATGAAAAGTCTTTCCCACAATGGCATAATGATAACAGATTATGAGCCTATGGGTTTCCATATTTTATTTAAAGGTAAAAAGATTGAACTCACCCCCAAACAAGAAGAAATGGCCGTTGCGTGGGTAAAAAAGTTAGGAACTGATTATGTTAATGATAAAGTTTTTATTAAAAATTTCTTTAAAGATTTCAAAAAGGCCTTAGGAATAGGGGAAGGTGTGACTCCTGAAGATTTTGATTTTTCAGAAATAATAAACTTTATTGAGAAAGAAAGGGAAAGAAAAGAAAACATGTCAAAGGAAGAAAAAAAGAAATTGGCAGCAGAAAGAAAGGCAAAGAGAGAAGCTAATAAAGAGATATATGGGTATGCTGTTGTTAATGGTAAAAGTATTGAGATAGCAAACTATACAGCAGAGCCTAGCTCAATCTTTATGGGAAGGGGTAAACATCCTCTTCGTGGAAAATGGAAAGAGGGACCAAAACAAAATGATATTATACTAAATTTGTCTCCAGACTCTAAAGTTCCTCCTGGAAACTGGAAAAAAATTGTTTGGGATGCAAATTCTATGTGGATAGCATCTTGGTATGATAAATTATCAGAAAAGAAAAAGTATGTTTGGTTTTCTGATTCTAGTCCAATTAAGCAGAAAAAGGAAATAAAAAAATTTGACAAGTCAATCGAGCTTGAAGAGAATTTACAATCTGTTCATGATTACATAATAAAAAATCTAGATTCTGAAGATTTGAAAAGAAGAAAGTTAGCAACGGTTTGTTATTTAATTGATGCCTTGTGTATGAGAGTTGGTGATGAGAAAGATGAGGATGAAGCTAACACTGTTGGTGCAACAACCTTAACTAGAGAAAACATAACCATATTGCCAAATAATATGGTAAAATTTGATTTTCTTGGAAAGGATTACGTGAGGTGGGAAAAGGAAGTAAAATTACCAGAAAATGTTGTAAGAAATTTGAAGAAGTTTATAGAAGAACCAAATGATGTAGTGTTCAATGGTATAAGGTCTGAACATGTTAATGCTTTTCTTAGTGAGGCAATGGACGGTTTAACCACAAAAGTATTCAGAACCTGTAATGCCACTAAAGCTGTAAGAGGGTTTCTTAAAGAGATTAAAGCCAAAAAAGATGATCCTGAATACTATAAAAAACATATGGCCAAAATGTCTAATCTTGAAGCAGCAAAGATCTGCAATCACAAGCGCACTATACCCAAAAGTTGGGGAAAGACACTTCAAAGAAAAAAAGAGAGGTTAGAAGCAAGTAAAAACAAAGCAAAGAAAAATATGGAAAAATACCAGCAAAAAATAAAAGATATGAAGAAGAATTACGAAAAAAAAATCAAAAACTATGAAAAGAGTCTAGAAGAGTATGAAGAGTCCCTTAAAAAATTAGAAAACCAAGACAAAGAAAGTCTAAAGAAGCGAATAACATTAAAAAGAAAAACTATTAATAACCAGAAGGCTAGAATTAAAAATCTAAAGAAAAAATATCTCGAGAGGCTAGAGAAACTCAAACAAAACATGAAAAAACGAAAACAGCTTGACCAAGCAAATACAGAAAAATTAAAACTTCAAATAGAGGAGCAGCAAAAAACCCGCGATTATAACTTAAACACTTCGTTGAAAAGCTATGTAGATCCTAGAGTGTATAAGAAATGGGCCAAGAAAGTTGACTACGATTGGAAAAAATACTATTCAAAATCATTACAGAAAAAGTTCTCTTGGTTAGATAGCGAATAAAGCTGTCTTAATATATTTTATTATACAAAAATTTAGAAAGCAATTTCATGTTTATATTCATTATTCTTTATTTCTTCTCTAAACATCATAACAAGGCCTAAAGACATTATAAAAGCAGCCACTAAACCAAGACTTCCTGGGATGAAGTAGTTTATCAAAAACCCACCAAGCACAGGTCCAAAGATTTGTGAGATGCTGCCAAGAGAGTTTGTGATTCCCAATACAGAACCCTGTTCTTCTTGTGGCGCTCCTCTGGAAATAGTTCCTTGTAATACGGGCCTTAAGACACCTGAACCAAATGAGAAAAATGTTATTATTATATAAAACATCCATGCTTCTGCCACAAAGGCCGATGCAACCATTCCAACTATTATAGAGATGGCTCCCATATATTGCAGATTTTTTTCTCCGAAAAGGTCTATGAGTTTGGATAACAAAATGCCTCTTATTATAACACTGATAAGACCAACATAAGTGAGAAAAAGACCAACATCGATTGCAGTGAATCCTAGCTGGGCCTGAGCATACAAAGCAGAAGTACTAACCCAAAGAGTATGGGCAAAAACATAGGTAAAGAACTGCCAGAACTTTGGTGATAAGAGTTTATCAGAAAAATATTTTCTAAAATCGTTAAAATGAAAAATTTTTATATCAAGTTTAATTTCCTTTTTTCTTTTGATAGTTTCAGGTAAAAAGAAAAAGATTATTAACATGGAAATTGCAGAAACAGCTGCAGCAAGAAAAGAAGGTAGGCTAAAACCAAAGGCTGAAAGGAAGCCTCCTATTGCAGGACCAACCAAGAAACCTAAACCAAAGGCCACACCGCTCAAACCAAAGACTTTTGATCTATCTTCCTTAGATGATATATCAGAAAGATAGGCCTGCGCAATTGTGAAATTGCTACCAAAAAGGCCATCAACGATTCTTGAGAGAAAAATCATCCATAAAGCATTAGCAAAACCTAGAATTAAGAAGCCGATGAATGTTGAAAACTGAGAGATTATTAAAAGAGGTTTTCTTCCGTAATGATCGCTGAGTCTTCCCATTATTGGTGCTGAGAAGAATTGAAAAAAGGAAAACGAGGTTAATATTAGGCCTATTTCTAGGGGTGTGGCTCCAAACTCTTGAGCATAAAATGGAAGGAAAGGTAGAATTAGCGAAAATCCCAATACCTCTGTAATCAATATCGTTAATATTACTAAGTACTCTTTCTTGACTTTCATTTAAATAAGAAGTATTGTAATAGTTTTTATTTTTATTGGTTGGTCTATTTCCAATTCATAAGAAACGTCTAAGTTAAATAGGTAATTAAACTTTATTGTTATAAGAAATCCTTAAATTCTTCTTTGTATAATTTTTTGTATGCCAAAGAGAAGCAAAAGAAAATTAAAAACTCAAAAAAAGAAGTTTGAAAGAACAATTGAACAAAGGTTTAAAGATTTTGCTGAAGAGGTAGAAGATTTAGCAGAAAGGTTTGACTTCCATGTTGAAAAGAAGTCTAAAAAAATCGAATCTCATTGGTTTGGTACTCTTGGTTTTCTCTGGCCTTTAATTGGGGGTGTTTTTGGACTCTTATTTCTTGCCTTTGGAATATGGTTGCTTAGCTGGGTTAATTTCTCCTTGCAAAACATTTTCATTTCAACAATAACCAATTTTCTCTTTATAAACATCCACTGGTTCTTTGCTGCCTTTCTCTTGTTTGGATATGGGGACTATCTCTCTAGAAGATTTACACAAGAATATTGGACTATATCGCCAATCTTTGTAAGCATGAGGGTCTATTTTACAATTTGGTTTTCTGTGTGGATACTAAAGTTAATCAACCTTTATGCTGAGAATGAGATAATTAGAGTTATATCAAACTTTCTCTCTTTAAATATTTGGGGCATATCTGTTTTGTTCCTAGTTTTAGGCTATGTTGGCATAGTTTTAAAAAAATTGTTATGAATCTATAAAGTGATAAAATGGCAAAAAAAGTAAAAAAACTTTACAGGTCTGGAAAGAACAAGATCTTGGGTGGGGTTTGTGGAGGATTAGGAGAATATCTTGATGTTGACCCAACCATAATCAGGCTTATTTGGGCTTTATCTTTCTTTGGTTGGGGTGCAGGCTTAATTCTCTATTTAATTGCATGGATCATAATACCAAGAAACCCGAGGCATAGATGGTAAGAATTTGAAAATATTAAAAGCCTTTGAAATTCGCAGCCCAATAGAAATAAAATTTAAATTCTAGCTTTACTATAATTTTCATTTAGAGGCTCAATATGTTTAATTTCACAGAAATCTTAATGGGTGACTATACAAATTTATATAGTATTATTACAACAAACATAGAAGAAACTTATTTACAATTAATTGTATTTACAGTTGGCTTATTCTTTTATGGGTTTTTTGTTTGGCATTTCTACAGAACTTTATCTAAAAGAGATTTATTCAAGGTAGATTTAGAAAAATACAAGCTCCCCACCACTAAACACAGAACTTTAGGAAAAATATGGAGTGTTTTTACTTACATATTAAAGTACGGCATTGTCTTTCCAGTATACATAGCTGTTTGGCTATCAATCTTATCGATAATTTTGATTATATTATCAGAGGAAATGGTGGTTAATCACATATTTCTAACTTCAGTCGTAATTGTTTCTGCAACAAGAATTGCCTCATATTATAAAGAAGAGTTGGCAGTTGATTTAGCCAAGTTAATACCATTTGCTCTTTTAGCAGTTTTAATAATGGACCCGAACTTCTTTTCTCTGGAAACTACAATAGAGAGATTGTCAGAAATTCCAAACATATGGCTTCAAATCATCCAGTTCTTAATATTCTCAACCATACTTGAATGGACATTGAGAATCTTATACTTAGTTAAAAAAGCTACTGAAAGAGGAAGAGAAAGAAAAGCTGTTAGCTTAGCAAAACAGTAACTCTTAAATCATGTCTTTCTAAATTTTAAATGATGGTTGAAAATCTTTATCTAACTCTTATAGACATAATGGACAAGGTTTTTTTGGCAGCTGGTATTGCCTTTCTATTTCTGGGTTTCGCGGGAATAATAATAGTTTTAACATCTTATGATGTTGGGTTTTTTAAGGACGAAGTAATTTCTTTTAGTTTTGGCTTTGTTAATACATTCATGGCTCTTTTAGGTATATTTTTGATACTATTCCATAACAAAATAATAGTTAGACCTAAACAATATCAATAAGCTCGTAAATAAATCTCTTAAAGCCTTCTTCAACAACTTCCTTTTTCTTGAGTTCGTAAAAAAGAGTTCTACCTGTGGGTTTATAATCATCTATTTTTGGTATAAACGAAATTTCTGGTATTTTCAAAATTTTTGGTATTTTTCTGTCCGAAACATAATCTCTTATATCAAAAATTCTTTGTTCATCATCATTTTTCGGCATTTTATCTCTAACTTTTATGGTATGAAAGTAATTTAAAGTTAAAACTCAGAATTATTTTAGCTGTATTTTGTGATTAAATGAAAAAAGTTCTTCAGGGAAACGAGGCAATTGCAATTGGTGCGATAAAGGCTGGTATGAAATTCTATGCGGGCTACCCAATAACTCCAGCATCTGAAATAATGCATTATTTAGCCAAACAAAAGGATATACAGTTTCTTCAAACAGAAGACGAAATATCAGCAATAAACATGGTTATAGGATCTAGTCTTGGTGGAATGAAATCTATGACAGCTACCTCGGGACCTGGCTTTAGTTTAATGCAAGAGGGTTTAGGCTTTGCCCATAAGATAAGAGTCCCAATAGTTGTCGTTGATGTTCAAAGGGTTGGACCAAGCACGGGAATGCCAACAATGACTTCTCAAGGAGATATAATGCAATCAAGATACGGAAGTCATGGAGATTATTTCCCAATTGTTTTCTACCCAAATAGCGTGGAAGAATATTTCAAGTACACAATAGAGGCCTTTAATGCAAGCGAGGAGTCAAGAACCCCTGTTATTTTGTTAAGCGATGCTTTTCTATCTCGTTTGTATGAGACAGTTGATATAGAAAAAATAGATTTTAAAATCAAAAGTAGATCCTTCAAGCCACTGGGTGATGAGAAAAGGCATTTTACAGGATTATTGTCAGAAGGTGGGGTTGCAAGAACAAGAGACTATAAACTTTATAGAAGATGGATAGAAAACATGAAAAAAGAAATTGGTAAAGTTGCTGAGAATTACAATTTTTTTGAGTATATGGAGAATAAAGATGCTGATACTTTGTTGATTTCATTTGGTATAACTTCTAGAATAATTTCACCACTAAAAGAAAAATACTCTATCTTTAGGCCAATAAGATTGTTCCCAGTCCTAGAGGAGGAGATTAAAGAAGCTGCTGAGAAGCATGAAAAAATAATTGTTTTAGAAATGAATCAGGGGCAATATAAAAAGGAGATAGAAAGGATATTGAGAATGGATGTAAAACTGATAAATCCTGTTGGTGGGAGAATAAGCTTGAAAGAGATAAGAGGTGAATTAAGTGGCGTCTAATGATTATTTAAGACCCGGAGTAACTCCAATATGGTGTTTGGGATGTGGGTTGCACGTTGTCTTGAATCAGCTCATAAAAATCTTTGATGATCTCAAAATAGAGCCAATAGTATTGTCTGGAATAGGTTGCACAGGAAGGTCTGCAGGCTACTTTAACCTTGATAGCGTTCATGGTCTTCATGGAAGAATAATACCTCTAGCAGAAGGTGTTAAAAGAGCTAGAAAGGACAAAGAGGTTGTTGTTATTAGCGGGGATGGTGATTTACTAGGAATAGGTGGAAACCATCTCTTGCATTCTTCTAGAAGGGGTGTTGACATAACTGTTATAGGCGTGAACAACAGTGTCTATGCTTTAACAGGCGGGCAGCTGTCACCAACAACCAAGAAGGGAATGATAACACTAACAACACCTGATGGAAGTGATGTAGAACCAATAGATGTTTTGAAAGTTTTGAAATCAAATAAAAAATATTTCTATGCAAGAACAACACCGGTTCATGTTGAGCATCTAAACAAAGTTATAAAACAAGCAATAGAGTGGAAAGGTTTTGCTTTTGTTGAGGTTGTTACCTTATGTCTTGAAACCGTAGCAAAGAAAATGGGGTTAAATACGCCTGCAAAAGTTTACCAGTGGCTTAGAGAAAATTACAAGATTGTTGAGAATAAAGATGATCTTGATGAGTTTGATTTGGGGGTTGTTAAAAGTGATTAAAAGAATATACATATCTGGATCTGGTGGGCAAGGAGTAAAATTAATGTCATCCATCCTCTCAAAAATAATCTCAGACCTAGAGTATAATGTTTCTCTTATGTTTGATTATGATGCTGCAATGAGAGGCGGAATTATAAACTCATTTCTTGTGTATGCTGACCAAAAGATAGAAAGTCCTTTAGTCGAAGAGGCTGATTTATATCTAAAGTTGGCTGAGAACAAAGATGATGTAAAGGCAAAAGTGATTATATGCGATAAGGGTCTTTGTAATGGTAAACAAATTCCATTTGAACAAATAGCAAAAAAGGAATTTGGAAATGTAATAGTTATAAACATGCTTGCTCTCGGTGTTCTTCTAAAAGAACTTGATTTTGATTTGAAAAAAATAAATTTAGACGATTTCGTTCCAGAAAAAAACAAAGACCAGAACATTAAAGCAATAAAATATGGTTACAGTTTGAAGGAATTATAATGAATCTCAAGGAATTCGAAGGTAAATACTATTTTAAAAAATACGGAATAAATGTTCCAAGAGGATTCGTTTTAAGAAGAAATGAAAAAATACCTGAAAGTGATTTTTCTGACTTTATAATAAAGGCACAAACGTTAACAGGAAGCAGAAAGAAGGCCGGTTTGATTAGAACTGCTAAAAAACAGGATTTAAAATTTTCTTTAGAGATGTTGTTTAACAGGGGAAATTTTGATGAAATCTTGGTTGAGGAAAGAATTAACGTTAAAAAAGAATTTTATCTGTCAGTTTTAGTTGACACCTCTGCTAATGAAACTATTTGCTTATTCTCAAAAAGAGGCGGTATATCAATTGAAGATGTAGATCAAAGAGACCTTGCTAAGTTTCCAGTCAAGGAAATAGATAAATTTGATTTTGAAAACGAGGGGATAGCAATTATAGCTAAGAAGATGTTTAAAATATTGAAAGGGATAGACGCTGAGTTAGTTGAAATAAATCCATTGGCCTTAACTGACAAAGGTTTTGTTGCGCTAGACTCAAAGATAATTGTTGATGGCAATTCTTTATTTAGACAGTCTGAGCTTTTGAAAATAAAGGAATCTAGATTGAAAGGAGTAGAAAGAGTTGCTTTCTCTAAAGGAATAGAGTATGTTGAGTTAGGAGGGGATGTTGGGGTTATTGGAAACGGTGCTGGGCTTGTAATGTCTACTTTAGACATTTTAAAGATGAGTGGCATAAACCCTGCAAATTTTTTGGATGTTGGCGGTGGTGCAAGCTCTGAAAAAATGAAAACTGCTCTAGAGGTTTTGATGAGAGAAATTCCAAAAAAAGTTTTAATCAACATCTTTGGTGGTATAACAAGATGCGATGAGATAGCTCAGGGGATAGTTGATTATAAAAAAGAGAATGAAATAAGTATACCAATTTTTGTAAGATTAACCGGCTCTAATTCTGAAGAAGCTAAAAGGATTCTAGAAGAAAATGGTATCAAATATTTTGAAACTTTAGATCAGACAATAAAGTCAATGGTTGGTGAAAATGTTTGAAAGGGAAATAAGAGTCATAGTTCAAGGAATAACTGGAAAGCAAGGAAGGTTTCATACCAAGCTAATGAAAGAGTATGGAACCAGAATTGTGGGCGGGGTTACACCTGGAAAAGGAGGACAAACTATCGAAGGGTTTCCTGTTTTCGATACTGTTGCTGAGTGTTTAGATAATGAAAAGGCAGATTTCTCTGTCATTTTTGTTCCTGCAAGGTTTGCTAAAGATGCTGCTCTAGAGGCATTGAATGCAAACCTAAATTTAGTTATAATAACAGAGGGCATACCAATTCTTGATACATTAGAAATAGTGAAGAGAGCAAAAGAGAGGAATCTTGTTGTGATAGGGCCTAACACACCTGGTTTTGTTAAGGTTGGTGTAACTAAACTCGGGATAATGCCTGGAAATATTTTTAATAAAGGTGATGTTGGTATTGTTTCTAGGTCTGGAACCTTGACTTATGAAGTTGTTAACAAATTATCAGAAAGTGGGATTGGTCAGCATGTTGTGGTTGGTATTGGTGGAGACAAAGTTGTTGGTTTAGGATTCAATGAAGTTTTAGAGATGTTTGAAAGGGATGATCAAATAAAAAGAATTGTTATTATTGGTGAGATAGGCTCTGAAAAAGAGGAAAAGGCTGCAGAATTTATAAAAAATAACATAACTAAAAAGGTTGTGGTTTTTATTGCTGGAAAAACAGCTCCCAAGGGAAAGAAAATGGGACATGCAGGAGCAATAATAATGGGTAATAAGGGGACTTTTGAATCAAAAGTAAGAGCTTTTGAAAGTGCTGGTATTAAAGTTGATAGAACTATAGACGATATTGTTGATTCTCTTAAGAAGAGATGCTAAGTTTAAATAATTATTTTTCTAGTTTTTATTATGAAAGATGTTAGAGGACTGTTGGCTAGACGTAATAGACCAAGGCCTTTAGGAAGGGCAAGAGGAAAGGCAAGAGCTTTAGATCCAGAAAACAATTATAGCCCAGCAACGGAATTTCCCTTTTCATCCACTGGTTCTTGGTATGGTGATAGAGCAATTTATGAAGAAAAAAGGCACCTTATAACTGATGAAAACAAGTTAAAGCTGCTAGATGAATTTTTTGAATTTGGCTCTTATTAATTTAATAGTTTATATACTTGTTTTGAAACACTCTATCTTAGATGTTATCGAAAACTTGAAATTTAAACATTCTTAAATCTCGATTTTTCTATATTTTTAGTATGCAAATAAACATTTCAGACTCCTTGGTGATAGCCATTCTAATTGCCATCTTTTTACTGTTTGGTCTGGTGAATTCTATTTGGGTAAGCAGTATTTCTAAAAAAATTGATGATGTGGAAAAACTATCGACTTCATTAGATGACTCTATTTTTGACAGGCTTGATAGATTAGAGAATAAAATAGTGCGATGTAATTGTTAAAGGGGTTAAAATTTAATAAATTGGATGCAGTAAGTTGTTTTAAATATTAAGACTTCTTAACTTTTAATATGGTTTCATTATTTGAAGTTGCATCACAAATTAGCCCTATAATAACTATAACAGTTTTATGTTTAATTGCTGCTATATTTGTAAGTCAAAAAAGAATACGTTATTGGGTAGATGGGATTTTCATACAAACATCATATTTTTTCATTTCTTCATCCATTTCCTATCTTATTTATTTATCATTCCCAGGAACTTTTTGGAGTAGTGTCTGTGAGCTTTTAGGACTAATATTTTTTTGGGTTGGGGTGGCATTCCTTGTTTTCGTTGCATATAAGATTCGTGATTTCGTTTAAATCCTTGGTTTTTCTAAATGTTTAAATTGTTTTCTTTTCTTAAAATTAATATGATCGATCGTGCAGACCTCGATATTTTGAGATTGGTGAAAAAAAGGGGGGATTACACATCCCCTCAAACAGCCTCTAGAATACTTGGAAGGCCTTTTGGTGGTACTTACCGTAGGTTTGAAAAAATTTGTAGAGATGGTTTTCTCATTAGAAATGGAGGAGTAGTGGAATACTATCTAACGGATAGGGGAATAGATTTGTTAAAAAAGAGTTGATAATGGTTGGAAACTCAATAACAAGAACCTTGGAAAATTTATACATGAAGGTTTATTAGTTCTAACTTGAATGTTTAAATCATTAATTTCTAAGATAATTATATGAAGATTCTGAAAACAGAAGAACTAGAAGAGGGGTTATCTGAAAGGATGAATGAACACCCCCTAGGATGGAGACATTTTTATACTGTTAATAAAAAGGGACATTACGGTTTAGGTTTTGTTAATAAGATTTTAAATATACAATACTGGTTAAAGTTTCCATCAATTTATAGTTCTCGTGCTATTGGCTTTGAAAGTACGCTTGATGAAGAATTGCCTTTTCTTAATGATCCCTATTTTAACAGAGATTTCGGATTTAGATCAATAAAAATCTCGGAGAAGGAAATGGAGAGGGTGAGGAAAAGTGGAAGAATCATCGGTTCTGTCTGGAGAAAAATACAAAAGGCAATGAGAAGTCCTCCTGAGCCTTATAGTGGTTATGGTATAATCGGTCCCTATCCTAATCGTGTATTAAAGGATTTGGATGATATTTCACCTGCGCAAATGGAATTAGAAATAAAGATGCAGGAAGAGATTGAGAAATTTGAAAAGAGAAATACTAATTATATAATTTAAGTTTGATTTTAAATTTTTAACTTTTCTAATAATTTTTATGGAACTAGTCAAGCAGCTAAGAACAAATATAATGTGTTACGTGGATGAGGGGCATGATAGTTGTTCTGATTTTTTGGTACCGCTAATGAGAGCTTGTGATTCGCTAAAGTGGGAAGGAATATCTCTAGCAAGATATGTTCCTGATCCAAGAACAGAAATTGAAATTCTAAAACCTACAAGGTTTTTTGAGAAGATGTGTCCAGAATACATCTGTCCTGGAACTTATGCAAACGAAATTACATATAATCCGCCACTTAAAAATAGCATAGTTAGAATTTTTATGAGAAGGTGGCCTAGAAAAATCCAGAAGAAAGAAATAATATTGTTAAACAGAATATCTGTATTTCCACAAGAAAAAAGGGTATTTGATTACGATGTACATATGTGTGATTCAAAACACGATAAATTGGTTATAAAGCCGTCTTGTTTCATGGTTCCAATTAGGAGTAGGAAAGATTATATGGAAGAGGTTGAAGACGAATTGCCTTTCGATAACGAAAAACTAAACAGACTGCAAAGATTGACTAAAGAATTGAATTTGATGTGTTTACAATAAACAAAAAGAATAGAAAGATTAGAATTTTATTCTAGGTTTCTTAAATTTTAGTATGAAGAAAAAATCTAAGAAGAAAACTATTCTTACAAAAAAAGAGCATGATGAATGGCATAAAAAACATAAGGAATATGATAGGAAGAATGATAAAGAACATGCTGCTTGTCATAGGAAATATGGTATTGTAGTAAAGAAAAAATAAATTAAATATTTGGTCCACAAATCTGTGGACCTTGAAGAATCTAAAGTGTGTCACATATTTCTTTTGTATAGCCATCTATTGGAAAATTGAACCAAGCACCCCAACCTCTAGCATGAAAACCTGCTGCTATTCTTTGAGTAACTTTTGCTCTACCATCTATACAGATTATATATTCTGTAATTCCGTGGTAACCCATGACATCGCCGCTGATCCATACTGTCCTACCATGCATTTCTTTTGTGTCCCAATAACTCATCCAAAACTCGTCCTGTCCTGTACAAGGATTAATTGAGTGTCCCTGGTTGGAAAATTCTGCTATCTTTGATACCGCTCTGTCCTTGTTGCTAGCCATCTTATGGCATTGGCTGTCTGGAATAGCATAAGCTATGGTTGTTATAGTGACTAGGGATAAACATAAAACCATTATTATTTTGATGTTCATTTTAATTCCTCCATTTTTACTACTGTTTAATAATTAAAAAAATAGATTTATAAAGCTTTCCTTATCTAGAGGTCGTTTAAATCTCAGTTTTTCTTAATTCTTAACATGAAACGGTTTTTAGTTGGAATAATACTTGTTGTAATTGTCATTATTCTAGGAGTTTGTTGGGTTGTGTTTGTAGAAATTCCAGAAGCTAAAAACTGTATTGTGGATGAAGACTGTGTCGTTTTTGGTGAAACTGGGGATTGTAACTGTGGATGTTTCAACAAAAATTATTGGGTTTGGGCATCTGGTGGAAAATGTTTTTGTCTTGCACCAACATCTTGTAAATGTATAAATGGTAAATGTGAGGGGATTTTTTAGTGAAAATCCGAAGAGTTAAAGATTTTTTCTTAATTCTTAGTATGAAGTGGTTTGTTATTCTAACAATAGTTTTGATAGCTGGATGTACACAAACAACCACACCAGCAAATCAAATATGTGAAGATTCTGACGGAGGAGTAAACTATTATGTGCAAGGTTTTGTTAACCCATGTCCTTGTTATGAAGAACCTTGTCCAGCGTGTGGTGTGTGGATAGAAACATGTTTAAATGAGTCAACATTAATTGAATATTCTTGTGAGAATCTTGGTGGAGAGCAATATACATGTCCAAACGGCTGTAAAGATGGGGCTTGTTTAAAAGAGCCTGTTTGTAAAGGTAGTGCAAGATGTTTTAATGGAACAGTTACTAAAATTGCGGATGGTGACACCTTAGAAATAGATAATATTTCAATAAGACTGGCTTTGGTTGATTGCCCTGAATATAATGAAAATGATTATAAAGAAGCTAAGGAATTTGTTTCAAGCATATGTCTGATAGGCTCAACAGCATTAGTAGATGAAGATGACAGACAGACTGACGGTAGTTACGGTCGTTTGGTAGCAGTTATTTATTGTGATAATAAAAATCTTAATGAAGAGTTGCTTGTTAGTAGATATTGTAAGATAGATAAGAGATTCTGTGATGATAGTGAGTTTGAAGATGAAGATTGGGCTAGGAAATATGGGTGTTAATTCTTAAATCACAAGCTTTCTAATTCTTTATTATGATAGACTTCAACAAGCTCATCGATGAATATCTATATCGTAAAAGTAGGCCTAAAGGTGTTGGAAGATACTATCCTTCAGAAGCAGGAAACTGTTTGAGAAAGGTCTGGTATAGCTACAAATATCCGAAGGATATAGATCCTGAAAAAAGAAAGATTTTTGAGATGGGTAACATACTTCATGATTTTGTCGTGGAAGTATTGAAGAGTGAAAAAACCCCTTCAGTAAGGTTATTGGAAAGTGAGGTTCCCTTCACCCTGAAGGTGGATGATTTTCTAATATCTGGAAGAGTTGATACTGTAATAGTTGTGAAGCTTGATGGCAAGAAGTATGTGGTGGAGGTAAAAAGTACGAGGTTTCTCTTTGATGAGCCGCAGAAACACAACATAATGCAGCTCCAGTTCTACATGCATGCTTTGAAGATTCATAATGGTATGCTTTTGTACATAGAGAAGAATAGTTTACAGAGTAAGGTTTTTGAGATTAAATTTGATCAAGAAATTGTTAACAAAGTTTTGGAGAGATTTAGAAAGTTACATAAATGTCTTGTTGAGAACGTTTTGCCTTTGCCAGAGGCTAGGATTAATAAGGATGAAATGGATTGGATGTGCAAGTTATGTGAGTATAGGGATAGATGTTTTGAAGAGACTCCTAAAGCAAGGAAAATGTAAAACTTAAATTGTTTATTATTTTACAATTCTATATGTTTTCAAGATTTGAATTAGATAAAGAGACGCTTGAAGAAGCAATCGACCTAATTATAAGTGAGAAAAAACCTAGACAGCTGGTAAGATCTAAATTTTCTTTGTATGATAAAATAGGTGGGGGTCCTTTCATAGAAAGTAAAAGAGAGATTCAAATCCTGAGGAAAACGCCAGCTTTTTTCATTGTTTACACAACATTAAGAAAGCCGAAAAGTTACGGTAAGGCCGATGTGCCAATTATCGCCAACTCTTATAACAAGCTTAATTCTATCTGCCTAGAAAAATTTTATAATGGGGAAATCGGTGGTCCGGCTATTATTAGGGATAAGGTTAAAAAAGATTATCCTATAGTTTATAAGATGGTTTTGGAAAAAAGGGGCAATAAAACTAAAAATGTTACATCTAATTTGTCAGGTTTTTTTAAATCTCTGTATGATAGAAATATTATAAATAGAAGGGAATCAAATTTTGGTCCTAGTGAATATTTCTTATCAGAAGCAAAAAGGAAAGAGATATTGAACAAGTGGGAAGGCTAGTTTTTAGACTCTTTATCATTAATATAATAATATTTTGATTCTTTGAACTCTATCAATCCCCCGTCTTCCATTAAATCAAGCTCGTCCATTATATGCCAACTGTCAAATTTAATCGCTCCATAAAAACGAGATCTACAACCGTCAATAACATCGGTTGCTGTTATACCGTTATTTTCTTTAACTAGGTAAAGAATTCTTTTTCGTATTTCATCTGTTTGTTTTTCTTTAATGAGGTAACGAATTTGTTTTTGTATTTCATCTGTTTGTTTTTTGATTAAATCCATAATTTGAATAAGGGGGTAAACAATTTAAGTTTAAAATTTTATTAGGATTAAACCTATAGATTTCTTGTGGCTTTTAAACAAAGACTTAAATAATTATTGTTGGGTAAATTTTATATATGGATTTGGAAACATTCATTAGATTTGAAATTATGCAAACTACACCGCTTGTAGTTGCATTAAAATATCAAAGAGAGCTTGAAGAAGCTAGGAAAAAAGGATACGCATCACAGGCAGATGATGTTCTTTTAAGAGTAGTGGATAATAGGGTTATCTCAAGGGTAGT
>Ga0209635_10001285_pt1 | contig 18656 bp, 19 predicted proteins | sample DeeMarSWOR230_32_FD_187463 | JGI IMG/M metagenome (GOLD analysis project Ga0209635, IMG submission 187463) | Marine sediment microbial communities from White Oak River estuary, North Carolina - WOR-2-30_32 (SPAdes) (version 2) | ecosystem: Environmental > Aquatic > Marine > Intertidal zone >... | reverse complement strand
TCCCCTATAAACATTCTCAGTGACATCTCCTTTGCAAGGAGACTTTCTATTGCTAACCTGGTTCTTTTCTACATCCTCATATTTGGTGCCGAGGAGCGGAGTCGAACCGCTGACACGCGGATTTTCAGTCCGCTGCTCTACCACCTGAGCTACCTCGGCTTCAGGGATATTGTAGGTTTTCCCCATTCTAGTGTCAAGCAAGTGTACTCGTGATTGTTTAACCACCGCCTTGGGCGGGAAATGCTAAACGGGCTTCTAGCTTGGGGCACCCGGTTTGACCAGAGGAATGTGAGCGGCACAAAGGGGACATTCTTGAGTTGAATAAACTATGGTAGGGGCACGAAGACAACTGAAGAAGGGCAGTTTAAAATCCAAATTTTCCTCACTGCGGTCGACAAGCACTCCAATACCAACAACAATCCCCCCCTCTTTAGCCACAGCACTTATCGTCTCTCTGAGAGAGCTTCCTGTGGTCAGGATGTCATCAACAATAAGGACGTGTTCGCCAGGCACAATTTCAAAGTCGCGCCGGAAGACCCTTACCTCTCCCTCTTTTTCGGCGAAGATGCTCCTTGTTCCTAATTGGCGGGCGGTCTCAAAGGCCAAAATAATGCCGCCGGTGGTTGGCCCGGCAACTACGTCTATTCTTTGCCCTCTAAAGTATTGGGCGATAAGGTGACAAAGTTTCTCAGTAAGATGCGGGTGCTGCAAGATGCGAAACTTTTCCCAATAAACAGGTGAGTGTAATCCTGAGGCGAGCAGGAAATGACCCTCTTTTATTGCTCCGGCCGTCTTGAATATCTCTAGCACCTCGTCACTCAAGTTGCACCTCAAACGAATTGCTAACCATCGTTTCTTGCTCACCTACTACGTTCAACTCCGGGTAGCTGTAATGCTTGACTACCCCCCATTTGCTTGGTGGCCAGTAGATAAACAAGGCCTTGCCAATGATATTATCTCGGGGCACTATCCAGCCATTATGTGAGTCGTTACTGCTATTGCGATTGTCGCCGAGTACGAAGTATTCATTCTCGGGAACTTCTGTGGCTGGCATCGTGTAGTTTGGCTGCGCCATGATATATTCCTCCTCTAGTGAGATGCCGTCGATAAAAACCCGTCCATATTTAATCTCCACGGTCTCGCCGGGCAAGCCAATAACACGTTTGATGAAAGGGTGTAGGGAATCAAACGGCGGGTCAAAGACTATTACCTCTCCTCGCTGTGGGCCAGCAGAGCGGTAACACACCTTATTAACCATAATGCAATCACCGTCATGGAAATTGGGCTCCATACTGGACATTACCACAGTATAACTATGTACAGTGAGTCGAAGGAGAACAAAAATGGCTACGGCGATAAGAATAGTTATGCCGACTTCACGAAGAATTTTCATTAGCGAAGCTTCATTCTACCATAAACCATAAAGTCAGTTCATTCATTATAGCTCTACTTGTCGGCATTGTTCCTTAATGCTAACATTCTAAGACATATTCTGGCTGACTGTCATCCAAAGCCTGCATGTGGTAAAATATATGTGTCAGGAATCGCTGATGATTGAGTTAGCGAGGCTATTCAACTTAAAACCCGAAGATGAGCAGAGGCTTAATTCCCATGCATTAGAGCGTATGAATGCCTGGGAAGCTCGCATTCTAATGAAAACGCCACGGCTCGATATCCAGGAGATCATTGAAGACCTGGATACTTATCTACATGACAACGAGAGGGTTGAATTTAACAAATCCTTGGCCGCTATAACAAGGTGGCTGTCTGGGTGTACGGATATTGTAAGTAGATATTTCTTACATGCCTATGCCACATGGGTTATTGACCCGATGATCCGAGTTGAATCGTTGATAATGAGAGCATATCAAAGGGCTGAGGCGCAACGACATAAAATGGAATACGAGGATAAATGGTGCGCTGCATTTGTATCTATAACTCCGCCCGTTGATGACGCCAAGAAATATCTGAACGATAAGGAACACGAACAGTTCACACTAGCTGTCGGAAAGGCCATCGAGGCATACCTAGAAAAGGGCGAAGCATATATGGCTGACGTGAGGGCTTTTGACTATGGCTGGTGGTTAAAAAAGATTCAAGGGCGTAAAGAGGAAGAGGCACAAAAGCTGTAGGCAACACGTGCAGCGGATGAATACAATCATAGCCTTAATCAAGAAGTAGCAAAACTGGCCTCTCGACTTGACCGTAAGCAGAGAGACCCGGCAAGTTATTCCCAGTTAAAAATTCGGGATAAACGGTATACCGATCATAACCATGCTACTCTCTTGCTAAAAGATTGCGTACACCTTAAAATAATAAGTGAAAAGCTGGGCGCATCAATATTGGCATTACCATTGATCCTTATAGCTATGTCTTGTGGGGTTACAAGAGAGAATAGTGTCAAGGAGTTCTAACCTAGCTAGCCTGGGCCGCTAGCTCAATCGGTAGAGCAGCTGACTCTTAATCAGCCGGTTCTGGGTTCGAGTCCCAGGCGGCTCACTTTAGAAGATGCCAAATTACCCTCGAATTATTATTACAATGACTTTCCCGGCTTCTATTACCCTTCAGCGTCCTTCCTGCGGCACAGTGCAACCGATAAGCTTGTAAGCTAATTTAGCTAATAGGAAGGCACAAGACCCCGGCCCCTCCCCAGGGCAAAATTCCATTAAATCGAAGCCCACCACATGCTTGTGAAGGGCGACCGATTCTATTATATCCAAGACTTGCCGCCAGGACATGCCGTCGGGCTCGGGGGTGCCTACTGCCGGCATAATGGAAGGGTCGAGAACATCTACATCTATGGTGACATAGACATCTTCGCTAAGCGAGTCCACTATCTGGTCTGTAGAAGTTTTATTCAATGCCAAATCAGACATATATATGGGCTTCAGCTTGTTTTGTGTTAAGAATTGTTTTTCCCCCCAGCTAAGGCTGCGCACCCCTACCTGGGAGATAGGGCAAAGCTCAAAGATGCGGCGCATAACACAAGCCTGGCTATATTTAGTACCCAGATATTCATCTCGAAGGTCGGCATGAGCATCCAGTTGTAACACAGAAAGTCTAGGAAATGCTTCCTTGAAAGCTCGAACTGTCCCTAAAGAAAGTGAGTGTTCTCCACCAAGTAACACTACGAATTTCCCGTTTTGTATTAAGCCTTTAGTCACTTGATAGACTCTGTCGATCATGTCCTGGGGGCTGCTCAGCAAGGGTTCTACCCCTGGTAGGGTAGAAATACCAACTTTATATATCTCGCGATCCAGTTCTAAATCATAAAGCTCTAAATACTGGGAGGCGTCGATGATAGCCTGTGGGCCATGGCGAGAGCCGCCTCGCCATTCGCTGGTGCTGTCGTAGGGAACAGGCAAAATGACAGTCCTGGCTTGCTGTAAATTTGAATAAGGTGGTTCTAATCCGGCAAAGACCCGATGTGGCAGGAATGCCCCCTCATGCTTAGAAGCGGAGGGTTCGGGTTTACAGTCGCGGTCATTCATGGTAAATAAAACTTTGGGGGTTGGCCCAGCACTCAGCACCCTGAGTGCTGGGTTCTGCCTTGGGCCATTCTCTATCAATCAGACAGGTCCGTAATTTGACCAGCTGGAATCCCTCTCGAAAATCTTCTATTGCTTTCTCGGTATCAAAATCCTGGCAAGAGAAAATGTCTATATTAATGTAATTCTGCTCAACAAAGGTATGGATACCAATATGACTTTCAGCTATAAAAACAAATCCTGATATCCCCCAATCCTCTAACACCGGTCCTGTGTATTTGAGCACGTATGGCGGTGAAATCCTGGTCATTCCAATCCTGGCGGGATAACCCTCCAACCACTTCCGAAGGAAGTCTTCGTCTCGGAGAATTTTTTGGTCGCTGGAATAGCCATCTATAATTAGGTGCATTAGACCTCCTCGAGCAGCATCATTGCGCAGAACAGGCTCAGCGAAGCAGTCTCAGTTAGCATTTACTTACTGAGATGCCCAGGTACTTTTCTACTATTGCCATAGCGCAATATTTGCCGCACATGCTGCAAGTCTCTCCGCTGGCAGGTATCCTACTATGGACTTGCTGCGAAAGTTCCGGGTCTAGAGATAGTTTAGCCTGGGTTTTCCAGTCAAGAGCCTTGCGCGCCCTGGACATTTGTTCATCCCACTCTTTGGCACCTTTTACGCCCTTAGCAATATCGGCAGCATGAGCAGCTATGCGAGAGGCGATTACCCCTTCTTTAACATCCTCTATACCGGGGAGGGAGAGGTGTTCAGTGGGAGTAACATAGCACAAAAAGTCTGCCCCAGCAGCAGCGGCAATTGCCCCCCCAATAGCAGCAGTTATATGGTCGTATCCAGCGCCTACATCAGTCACTAAAGGCCCAAGGACATAGAAAGGCGCCCCACGGCAGAGGCTTTTTTCCAATTGAACGTTAGTGGTGATTTGGTTCAATGGCAGATGTCCAGGACCTTCTACCATAGCTTGAACACCAGCTTCCCTGGAGCGCTCTACTAATTCTCCAAGGATAATTAACTCTTCAATTTGAGCCCTGTCGGTGGCATCAGCTAAACATCCGGGACGCAAGCCGTCGCCCAAACTTAAAGTGAAATCGTATTCAAGAGCCAGGTCCAGCAGGCGGTCATAATATTGATATAAGGGATTTTCCTTATCATTGTGGAGCATCCAACCGATGAGAAAAGCTCCTCCTCGAGATACTATATCAGTCGTCCTGCCCTGCTTTTTAAGTCTGGCCAGAGATTCCTGGGTCACTCCGCAATGGACGGTCATAAAATCAACACCGTCTTTGGCATGTTCTTCGATTACCGCGAAAATCTCGTCCACACTCATGTTTACGATGGCTCCATGATTCTCAATGGCTTCAATACCCGCTTGATAAATGGGCACCGTCCCCACCGGCACAGTACTAGCACTCAGAATAGCCCTCCTGACAGCTGAAATATCTCCCCCAGTGCTCAGGTCCATCACAGTGTCGGCACCAAAGTCGATGGCGGTCTGTAATTTCCTTAATTCCATGTTCAAATCACAAAAATCTGAGGATGTGCCTATGTTAGCATTGACCTTGGTCCTCAGCCCTTTGCCTATGCCGCAGGGGATTAGATTTGTGTGATTAACATTGGCCGGAATTGTGATTTCACCATCAGCCAAGCCTTGGATGATAAAATCCGTCTCTACCCCTTCTTTTTCGGCTATGTGTTTCATCTGGGGTGAAACAGTGCTCTTTCTCGCTAACTCCAGCTGGGTCATCTTCCTAAAAACCTAACATAAGTTAAAGCAAAACTTAAGTATAAAACAGGGCGATAGTCAATGCAAACGCAACCTCGGCAACAACAAGACAGGCAAAGGCGAGGAACCTATAGGCAAATTCAAGGCAAAGCTCTTAAGGTTTGCTTCTGGATTTTGAACAATTTAGCTATCCCTTGCTGGGCTAAGGAAAGTAAGGCATCGGCAGTTTCTTTAGAGAAAGGTTTGCCCTCGGCAGTTCCCTGAATTTCCACAAACTCATTTTTGTCGGTCATGACCACATTGAAATCAACTTCAGCTTGGTAATCCTCTTCGTAGCAGAGGTCAAGTAGTATATTGCCATTCACAATGCCCACGCTGGTGGCTGCTATCATTTTAGTTAATGGCATAAAGGGCAAAACGCCCTGTTTTCTTAAATTGTGGAAAGCGTGATAAAGAGCAATATATCCACCTGTGATAGCTGCTGTTCTGGTGCCACCGTCTGCTTGTAATACATCGCAATCTACTACAAGTGTCCTTTCTCCCAGGATGGCTAAGTTAGTTACTGCCCTTAAGCTACGACCGATCAGGCGTTGGATTTCTTGGCTTCTTCCTTCTGCCTTGTCTCGCGGTGTGCGAGTAACTGTGGAGCGAGGTAACATAGCATACTCTGCAGTAACCCAACCTTGGCCACCGCCTTTTAGGAAGAAAGGCACCCTTTCTTCCATGCTCACAGAGCACAGCACCCTTGTTTGCCCCAGTTCAATTAAAGCTGAACCCTCGGCGAAACTCTGGTACCCTAAAATTACGCGCACGGGGCGAAGCTCATTATCAGCTCGACTATCTATCCTTGTCATATCAGAAAAAGTATAGCAAACTATCCAGTAACCTGTCTGTTCATTTTGAGCTGTTATTCACCACCGCCCTCTTTTCTGATAGGTCTCGATAAATCTTTCGATAGAGCGGTCATAAGTCCTCTCCACGTCGTCGGGGAAAAAGCAGGCTGGCAATTCGCCTAACCGCCAATGGTATCTTATACATTCGCAGCAAATGCCTTTCCTGCTGCATGGCTCATAGGTACAGTTACATTTTTCTTTGTTTTGCTCCAGGGTGCACTCTCTCATATTCGTTCTCCTTCGCTAAGTGTTTAGCGTAATTCCTCTTTATTCCCCAGTTGAAATGATACCATGAATGTTAGCCATGTATTTCAGCCTCTGCAGCCACTCCCTGTGTTAGGATTCCTTGACCATGCAATCCCAAAAGGACTCGGGAACATACTTCCCTTGCGGGCTATCCTTCCGCAGAGGGTGATAGGTTAAATCCCTGTAGCTGAAAAGAAAGGGATAAGTTTCAACCTCCTGCAAATGCCCCTCTTTATTCACCCAGGCCTTCACCCCCGCTGTAACCCTGGTTGCGGTTTTTCTAGTGTTAGTGACCCAGTTCCCTAAAGAATAGGTGATCAATCGGGGAGCACCATCTGGCCCGGGCCAGATTTCTAAGGGCTGCAGAACATGTGGGTGATGGCCGATAAGCAGGTCCACTCCACTCTCTATCAACCTGTGAGCCATATCAACCTGGTGGGCAGTGGGACCTAACTCCAATTCAAGTCCCCAGTGGAGATTCAAAAGGACTATGTCTCCCGCTTCCTTCATCTCGGCCACCACCTTGAGCAGGTGATCGAAACCGTTAAGTTCTCTCTTCCAGTTATTGAGTCTTAACAGATTCACCGGATTTTGGAAGTGATTCTTTTGGCGGTTGGTGCTGTGAGTAAACCCGGTTATGGATAGCTCTCGCCCCTTTATCGTGAGAGTCTTGAAAGAACACCCTCCCTCCTCTCTACCCACATAAGGTATACCCCTCTTCTGCAAAAAATCAACAGTGGCTTCCAATCCTTCCCATCCCATATCCAGACAATGGTTGTTGGCAATGTTCAAGCAGCCCGGCCCTAATGGGGCTAAAACCAGATCGAAGTATTCAATGCTTCCATTGAAGCGTGGAAACCCCTGCAGGGATTTTGCTGGCTGGATGGGAAACTCAAGGTTGGCAAAAAGCAGGTCACATTCAAATATTCCAGCAGGTAGGTGGGCATAGATGTCTGGCTTTCTGTGGGAAACGAGCTTATTAACCATTACATCTCCCAGCAAAGTAAAGGCGATGGAATCGCCTTCATCCTTGGGCCTTTTGGGTATTGGTGATTGATTAAAAGCCTGGGGAAGCAAGGGTTTGAAGGGCTCAAAGAGAATTTTACCGGCATAATAAAAAGCATCCCAGATGGTGAAATGCTCCAGGGTTCCCTCCAACCTAGTGCGCCGCATACAAAACTCCTTCACGGATATCCCTGCTCTGTGAGCATATCCAAAAGCCAGCAAGGAACTACTTCGATTGCGATTCTCAACCCCCCTGCCATAATACCAACAATTGTTTAAGCAGAAAGGGCTGCATCAATGAACAGCAGAAGATATATCTTGCTTCTTTTCATCCCTGCTAACCTGCCGATCAAGGGAGCAACCCATATTCCGATAAGGGGCCAAAAAGGCTAGGATCCAATCTGCATGCCTTCTAGAATACGATGCGATACGACTCTTCTGACCTCTTTCCATCAGATTCCTGAAACGACCGATCTTCGTCAGCTGCTCAATGAATAGATCGAGAAAAGGTACCCTGCAAAATAACGAAAGCTTGACCAGTATTGGAATGATACCATATGGTGAGCATGAAAAACACAATACTGCCACTCTTCTCATGTTTCTCTAACCAGGGCAGCTCAAAAGCGGATTTACTCCCCTTTCTCAAACATATGCTATCATATGCCAAAATAGGGGGGATTGGAAAGGAAAGCAGCAAGTTGCAGCTACCAGTTGATGCTTATCTAGATATTGAGACCACGGGCTTATGCTCGTTTTATGACGAAATAACCGTTATTGGCATCTGTTTAGCAAATGACTTTGAAAATAGATTGGTTCAACTTGTTGGGGGTGATGTAACCAGGGCCAACTTGCTTAGGACATTGCGTTGTGTCAATACAATCTATACATACAACGGCAGCCGCTTTGACCTTCCTTTTATCAATTTCCGTCTGAGGGTAAATCTGATAGAGCATTTTCATCACCATGACCTGATGCATGATTGCTGGAGGAACAATTTATATGGTGGCTTCAAGGCGGTAGAGCGGCAATTAGGTATTCCTCGACGGCTACGGGGTATTAGTGGAGCAGAGGCGGTAATACTCTGGTGGAGATATCAGATTCACCGTGACAGAAAAGCGCTGGATTTGTTGCTGGAATACAACAAGGAGGACGTGGTTAATCTGATGACATTGAGGGGGAAGCTAGAAAGGTTCTGATTTGGAACCCGCTGAGGAAAGCGGTTAAAACAAATTTTACTATCTTGCTTCGCTTAATCTTCATCCCATGGAAAAGATTCATCATAGTAATAGAGGTCGTTAAAGGCTGCGGTAATTTCATATTCGTATAGTTCAGGATCAGGGTGTGTCCTGGGAGGCCAAGAAACAGGCGCTTGGGACTCTATCCTCCACCACTCCCCGTCGTGATACCAATCCTCTATCAGAAAGGCATGTCCATATTCCTCATCAACAATACCAAGGGCGACATATACCTGCCCCGCATCAATGCCGTAGGCTCTGAGGAGGGAGCACAGTAAAGTAGAGAAGTCCTCGCAATCTCCGGTGCTGTAGGACAGGGTTTCTTCGGGGGTTTGCCAATAGTCCTCACCCCAGCGGTCTTCATCAGATTTATAATCTATATTACCAGCGACCCAGTCTCGGATATCATCGAAGCCAACTTGAGAAGGTTCGTATGGGGGAGCACCGATGATACCTTGCAGAGTTTCCTGAACCCATGGGCATTCGGGCGTGATATAAGACTTAAATTCAGACTCCGTTGTCGGAAGCCCGTGACCAGTAGGGCTCTCGGGATAAATGATGCAGCTGAAACAACTCAACCCCGACACGACGAGCAAGCCAAGCGCAAGTCCACAGGCTAAATGGATTAAAAAGCGCTTTTTCATAACCAAGCCCCCGGTCATCTTGAGTAATAATTTAGTTTTTCCGAAAATTTTAGCTTATAGTATATCACTTCTTTGCGCGGTGCTGCTCGGAATCTTGCCCTTATTGACAGAATGTTTTATCCTTGAATGTTATTCTCAAAATAGACCTTGGCTTAGAAATTAGCGCCAAGCAAAAGGAGGAATGTCCATGGAGAGAGAAAGAATTTCATATCACGAGTCCGTATGTCGAGTATACGATAGGATTAAAGAAGATGGCATGAATAATATCTGGGACAGGTATGAGGCCCAGGGAATGGGAGGCAATCCCGACCAGCGTTGTCCCTTCTGTATGGGTGGAGTTCGCTGCGACCTGTGCTCTAACGGACCGTGTCGCGCCGATGTTGCCAAGGACAAGAGGGGGGTGTGTGGCATCACCGGAGACGGTATGGCGATGCGTATGATGCTTCTCAGGAATGTCTTAGGAGCTTCAACGTATCACTATCACACTGAGCAGACCGTCAAGACGCTTAGAGCTACAGCCAGAGGCGTAACACCTTTTAAAATAATCGAGAAAGATAAATTGAAGGTGTTTGCCGACAGGCTGAGGGTAGCCACCTCAGGCACAATCGAAAAAACGGCTCTGGCTCTCTGCGATTTCGTTGAAGCTGACTTCAACCATAAAGCCGATGAGCCAAGCCAGATAGTGGAGGCCTTGGCACCTGATGAACGAAAGAAAACCTGGAAAAATCTGGATTTATTTCCCGGTGGAATATATGGTGAGATGATGCGTGCGACAAGCTCCTGCCTCACTAACGTGGACGGTTATTATGCCAGCCTAGCACTAAAAGCGATGCGCCTTAGTATAGCAATGGCCTACCAGAGTCAAATTGTAAATGAGTACTGCCAGGATATTATCTTCGGCCTTCCCAGGCCGCATAAGATGCGTGTCGACCTCGGAGTTCTTGACCCCGATTATGTTAATGCCTTGCCGAATGGTCATGAGCCATTTCTCGGTTTCGCTATGATTCAGTTGGCCAGGAAGCCAGAGTGGCAGAATAAAGCCAGAGCAATTGGGGCAAAGGGATTGCGCGTTATTGCCAACATCGAGACCGGTCAGGAAATGATTCAAAGGTGGGAAATAGATGACGCCTTCTATGGCTTTACAGGTAATTGGATAATGCAGGAGACTGTTCTCGGCACTGGTTGTGTTGACCTCTTTGCCTGCGATATGAACTGCTCAATGCCGATCGACACGGCTTATGCCATGAAGTACAAAATAAGGCTGGTGCCGGTCAGCGACCTGGTTGCTTTCGAAGGCATTACCGAGCGTATCAACTATGAGCCTCAAAAGGCAGAAGAGCAGGCAGCCCGGCTGTTGCAGATGGCCATAGATAATTTTAAAGAGCGACATGCCTCGGTGCAGCCGGTTACTGGTTTGCCGATGAACGAAGCTATGGTCGGGTTCTCCTCGGAAAGTATCGTTGAGGCTCTGGGTGGCTCCTTAGAACCTCTCTTGGAGGTAATTAAAGACGGTACCATCAGGGATGTGATTGGACTTATCTCGTGCACTACTCTGAGAGACACCGGCCAGGACGTACACAGTGTGCGGATGGCTAAGGAGCTGATTAAGCGCGATCTGCTTATTCTTTCCATGGGCTGTGGTAATGGAGCAATGCAGGTAGCGGGCTTATGCCGTCCTGAGGCCAGCGAGCTTGCTGGCAGTGGTCTTAAGGATCTCTGCCGGACTCTGGGCATACCACCGGTGCTGAGCTATGGAACATGTACTGATACAGGGCGCATTGCTGACTTGCTGGCCAGTTTATCGGGCGCTTTGGGAAATGTACCCGTGTCCGATCTACCCGTGGCTGCCGTCGCCCCCGAGTATATGGAACAAAAAGCCACTATTGATGCCGTCTTTGCCTTGGCTTTGGGTCTTTATACCTATGTGAATCCGGTACCCACTGTTACCGGAGCACCAAATCTGGTTCACTTATTGACGCAGGACTGCAAGCAGCTAACCGGCGGTATATTGAATGTCGAAAAAGACCCCGTTCAGGCTGCAAATGCTATCCTGGCCCACATAGAAGCGAATCGAAAAAAGCTGGGTATATAGAGTTAGCATTTGTAAAAGGACATCCAAGATTTTTCATGCCTTCGTGCTATGATTTAAGGATATTTGTGGGGAGAGAGACCGGAAATTCATGATAGCATTCGAGGCAAGATGTAGCACTACCGCTATGGGGATAATGCCTCATAGGGATGTTGACAGGGCGCTGGAGCTTGCCTTGAGCCTGGATATCCCATTCTGGCCCCAGCTTCCCAAACTGAGCTTGTATGAAGATATGTATGTTCAAGCATCGCAGAATTTCCCTGGCATGGCTATTGACTTCGACAAGGAAAGGCTCATCTTCAACACTGCACGATTTGAACAAGAGCTCGACGAGTATCTCGTGAAAATGGATGTCCCGGAGTCTTTTGCCCTCACCGCCGAGTATTCCCGAGTATTCCACAAGTTTCTTTCTAAGGAGCTTCAAGGTTATAAAGCTATCAGAGGACAAGTCACGGGTCCGGTGAGTTTTGGCTTGAAAGTATTGGATGAAGACTTGAAGCCACTCATCTATAACGAAGAGGCGAGGACTATTTTGTTTGATTTCATCCAGAGAAAAGTCAACATCCAGTATCAAGAACTCAGGAAGAGGAATCCTAACGCCTTTGTCTGGGTGGATGAACCGGGGCTTGGCTACGTGTTCAGTGGTTTTTCCGGGTACAACGAACAACATGCTAAAGAAGACTATCATAAGTTCGTTGAAGGCTTGGAGGGCCCCAAAGGGCTGCACCTCTGCGCTGAGGTGAATTTGCCCTATCTGTTAGAGTTGGGGGTAGAAATTCTGTCCTTCGATGCCTATCAAATTGGGTTTATGCCCAGGGAATATGCTGGTAGCGTGGCTGAATTTATCAAGGGTGGCGGAGTTATCTCCTGGGGCATTATCCCCACTGAATCCACGGCTCTGGCGACGCAGACACCAGAAACACTGGCTGCGATTCTCTCAAACTATTGGGAGGTAATCTCGGAAAATACAGGTTTGACCTTGAATCAAATTGCAAAGCAGGCATTAATGGCTCCAGCCAGATGCTGCCTTAGCGATTTAGGCCAGGTCAACACAGACGGTAAGACAGTAAGCGAATGCCAGGTCTCAAGCATTGAGGAAGAGCTTGTTGAGAGAGCATTTGCCTTCTTGCCTGAGCTCTCCCAGATACTGAAAGACAAGTATGGTGTATAAAGAACAGGATTCAATTCTTGCCCGGTGCTTCGTCCTAGGTCTCAGCCTGAAGGGTATATGCCCAATTCTGTTCGGGGCGCTATAATTACGGGAAGGAAAGTACTATGAAAGTATTAGGCATCATGGGCAGCCCTAGAAGGAAAAGCAATACCGAGATTCTTCTGAATAAGGCGCTGGAAGGTGCCGCAGAGACAGGAGCCGAGGTCGAAAAGGTGCTGGTCTCAAAGCTCAAAATCTCACCGTGCCTGGAAATATATGCCTGTCTCAAGGATGGCAACTGTGCCATTAAGGATGATATGCAATTGCTCTATAAACAGCTTGTGGAAGCAGACCATATCATTTTTGCTTCACCGATGTTCTTTTATGGCATTACCAGCCAGGCGAAGGCCATAATAGACAGATGTCAGGCGCTTTGGGTAAGAAGACATGTGCTGGGCATGGGCAAGGAGGATAATCGGGTGCGCAGAGGAGTGTTCATTTCAGTTGGCGCCACTCAGGGCAAAAAGCTCTTTGATGGCGCAGTGCTCACGGTGAAGTATTTCTTTGATGCTATAGGCGTGAAATATTCTGGCGATTTATTAGTCAGGGGAATTGATAAAAAATGCCAGATTGAGGAGCATCCTATGGCTCTCAAGGATGCATTTCGCCTTGGCCAAGAGCTTGTCCTTGGGAAATAGAGACGGGAAATGAAGGCAATAAAAGCTGACAGTCTAACCAAGATGTTTGGTCATCTTGTTGCGGTAGATCATATATCGTTTGAAGTCGAAGAAGGAGAGATTTTTGGTTTTCTTGGCGCTAACGGAGCCGGTAAGACCAGTACCATCATGATGCTGGCTACGGCGCTAAATCCCAGCTCCGGGATGGCCACTGTATGCGGGTATGATATCATCAGAGAGCGGGACAAAGTCAGAGAATCAATAGGCATAGTCTTTGAAGATCTGAGCCTGGATACCAATCTAACGGCGAGAGAAAACCTGGTCTTCCATGCCACATTGTATCACCTTCCTAAAAAAATTAGGGATGAACTGATAGCGCAAACTCTGGACATGGTAGGGTTAAAGGATAGACAAAATATATTGGTAAAATACTACTCCGGCGGCATGCAGCGCAGACTGGAGATAGCCAGGGGAATGCTAAATTCTCCCAAAGTTCTATTCTTAGATGAGCCAACTTTAGGTTTGGATGTGCAGACGAGAAGATTATTGTGGGATTATGCTAAGAGGTTGAACGAGGAATCGGGTACCACTATATTGCTAAACACTCATTATGTTGAGGAAGCAGACTACCTCTGCAATAGAGTAGCTATCTTGGAGCATGGGAAGATTGCGGTGATAGATACCCCCAAAGCATTAAAAGGTTCGTTGGGTAGCAGCGTGCTTTCTATCAAGTTTCCCCAGGGGGCCCTGGCCAATGAGTTCGCAGGTTTGCTAAACGGAATGAGCTGGGTCAAAAAGATTCACCAGCATGACGCTCAAGTGGAATTAAGCATAGGAGACGAGGGGATGAAGATACCCGAGGTAGTGAGATTGGCACGGAAGCACGGATTCGTTATTTCCTCGATTGGCGAGCATAAGCCAAGCCTGGAGGATGTTTTCCTACACTATGTTGGGAAAAAGTTGCCAGACGAAGAGCATGAATAGCGTAATAGAAATTGAAGACCTGACCAAGGAATTCGATGGCTTGGTAGCCGTCGACCATATCACCTTGAATGTTGGGGAGGGGGAGATATTTGGTTTCCTTGGCCCAAATGGAGCCGGGAAGACAACAGCTGTAAAGATGCTCTGCACCATACTGAACCCCACTTCAGGCTCGGCTAAGGTTTGCGGATATGATATCGCGCGGCAAAGAAATAAGGTCAGAGAGTGCATAGGAATTGTGTTTCAAGATCGAGCCATAGACACATTCTTAACCGGCAAAGAGAACCTTGATTTTCATGCCCGAATGTATCATCTAAATGGGAAAACCAGGCAGAAAAGGGTCGCGGAAGTGCTGGACCTGATGGATTTGAGGGGGAAAGAGAACATGAGGATTAGTGAATGCTCCGGCGGCACCCAGCGCAGGTTTGAGGTTGCCCGGGGATTTCTGAACCACCCCAAAGTCTTGTTTTTGGACGAGCCGACTTTGGGTCTGGATGTCCAGGCAAGAAGGAATCTCTGGGATTACATCAAGCTGCTAAATGAGAAAGAAGGTATAATCATAATTCTGACTACTCACTATATGGAAGAGGCGGATTATCTATGTCACCGAGTGGCCATTATAGACCAGGGCCGCATAGTAGCCATGGATACGCCGGAAAAGCTCAAACTGGCAGTGGGTTTAAATTTGATTTTACTGCAAATAGCTCAGGATAGCAGTGGCAGCCTGGTTGATTCACTAAAGCAGCTTAGCTGGGTAAAAAAGATTGAAGCACGTGATGGCTCACTGGAGCTAAGTATCGATGGCGGCGAAGAAAGAATACCTGAACTTATTGATTTTGCCGATAATCTTGGGCTTGTTATATCATCCATCAAGTTGTATAAGCCGAGTTTGGAGGACACCTTTTTACATTATACGGGTAAGACTATAAGGGAGGTAGAAGGAAGCACAAAGGACCTGTGGAAAGCATGGATGAGGAGTAGAGGTAAAAGATAGCATGCGAGCAATTGAGGTTCGGCGAATCATAGACCCGCTGCCGATTTACACTATGTGGCTGCGGGAGATGAAAAGATTTTTAAGAGTAAAGGCAAGGGTAGTTGGTTCACTATTGATGCCTATCTTTTTCCTTGCTTTTCTGGCATTGCCCATGAGCTTCGCCAGTCGAATACCGGTATTGGAAGGCACGGGTTACCTTGACTTTCTCGCTCCTGGAATAGTGGGCATGACCTTATTATTTGCCGGTACCATGTCGGGGGCATCGGTTATCTGGGACAAGGAATTTGGCTTTCTAAAAGAGGTCTTGGTGGCTCCGGTTAATCGTTTTTCCGTCATCCTGGGTAGAAGCCTCGGCGGCATGACCACAGCTATAATTCAAGCCCTCATTATAGTAGGAATAGCCGCAGCCATGGGAGTCAAATTATCCAGTGTATCAGGATTCTTTCTGGCCATACTAATTATGATTTTTACCTGCGCCACATTCACAGGATTTGGCTTGATTATTGCCACCAAGTTAGGTAATCTGGAAGGCTTCATGGCTATAATGAACTTGATAGTATTCCCCATATTTCTCCTCTCGGGTGCCTTGTTCCCTATACAGTCTATGCCGTCCTGGCTGAGATACATAATGTATGTTGACCCTTTGACCTACGGAGTGGATGGGTTGAGGGGCACTCTTATTGGCATTTCCGCCTTTCCACTTTGGCTCGATTTCACGGTTCTTATTATATCGTGTTTAGCTTTAGCAACATTAGGGGCTTACTTCTTCTCAAGAATGGAGGCTGATTGAGGAAGTGGGGACAGTTCCCAAACTTCTATTTGAGAGTGAGCAGCTGATACCGACATTACAGCTGTTCATCTATAACCGATTGAGGTAAAGGCAAAGTGATGGTTTAATATGGGCCGAAAAGTCGTAGTATTGATATTAGAACCGAGGGTGTTTCTATGATTGAATTACCGGAAGCTCTAAATATCGCAGGGCAGATCAACGATACTTTACGTGGGAAGCGAGCTGCCAGTGTGATAGTGGCACAAACACCCCACAAGTTAGCATGGTACTACGGAGAACCGCAAAAATATTCTGACCTTCTTGTAGGCAGGACTATTGGGAAGGCCAATGCTTATGGAGGCTTGGTGGAAATCAAGGCTGAAAATGCCAATATTTTGTTAGGGGACGGTGCAGGAATAAGGTTTCATAGTAAAAGTGAGACGCGTCCTGCTAAGCACCAGCTTCTAGTTGAATTCGACGACTATTCTGCCATAAGCGTCTCAATCCAAATGTATGGTGGAATAGGGGTCTTCCTTGAGGGTGAACTGGATAATATCTATTACAGGGTAGCAAAGGAAAAGCCTTCTCCATTCTCTCCGGCGTTTGATAAAGCCTATTTTGACCGCATAATCTCCGCACAAGAGGTTCAGAAATTAAGTCTGAAAGCTTTTTTGGCCACCGAGCAGAGAATCCCGGGACTCGGCAATGGTATTTTGCAGGATATTCTATTCCATGCGAAGATGCACCCAAAGAAAAAGGTAAACACGCTTGCCGAGACAGATAAAGAAGTCTTGTTTAATTCTGTAAAAACCACTATCTCAGCAATGGCAGCCAAGGGAGGCAGAGATACTGAATTGGATTTATTCGGCTGTCCCGGCAGCTATAAGACCATACTATGCAAGAACACAGTAAATAAGCCCTGCCCGGTCTGTGGAACTATAATCAAGAAAGAAGCCTATATGGGCGGCAGTGTCTATTATTGCGAGAAATGCCAGATGTTATAGATATGATTCCGAACATGAGCTTCATTAGACCTAATATTATCAGACCTCCCAGCGAGTGGAAAAGCTATTTTCTCCCTCTAACCAGTGGGTGCTCCACCAACACCTGCACTTTCTGTATGTACTATGGCTCAAAACTTCAGATGCGAGACGTTGATGACGTTAAGAATGAAATAGATACTCTGGCCTTATTCACTCGAAAAGGCATGCGCCTTCCTGGTGTTTCTAACGTGGTATATGACATAGCTCAAGGTTGGGACGGCAAAAGGGTATTTCTTCAGGATGGCGATGCTCTTGTTTACCCCTTTCCCAGATTGAGGGAGGTCCTCCGGTACCTGAATGAAAAACTACCATCTGTCGAAAGGATTGGCACATATGCTACGCCCCAGGATATCCTGCGCCGGAGTGTGGATGAGCTCAAGGAATTAAAAAGGCTCAAGGTAGGTATTTTTTATACAGGGCTTGAGAGCGGTGATGATGAACTGCTCCGGAAGATAGGTAAAGGGGCAACTTCGGACGAGATGGTCGAGGCGGGAAAGAGAGTGAAGGAAGCAGGGATAATCTTTTCTGTGACGATAATTTTAGGGCTTGGCGGTGTCGAGGGAAGCCAGAAACACGCGTTGGAGACAGCCAGAGTTCTCACCGAGATTGACCCGGAGTATGCCGGGGCTTTAACCTTGACCTTCGTCCCCGGTACCCCACTCTATGAACAGCGGGAACGAGGTGAATTCCATCCTCTTTCCCCTTTTCAATCCTTGGAGGAACTGAAGTTAATCATAGAGAATTCCAACTTTACCGATTGCTTCTTTAGCTCAATGCATGCCTCAAACTATCTTTCCGTCCGAGGGAGGTTGCCGCGAGACAAAGCGAAAATGCTTAGCGAACTAGACAAGGTTCTGGCAGCCAGAAACCCTTCTCTCCTCAGGCCCGAGTTTCTCAGGGGCCTATGACAAGGGCAGATAATATATTATCCACACGAACTGGCTGATTGTTATCCAATGACTCTGAGGCAAGGACTTACGCCTTGAGAATCTCCTTGTGCCTGAGGGCACGCTCCAGTGACGGCTGCATCTTCAGCTCGCGGGACTCCTTGATGGCGAAATCCAGGTACTCCAGGGCTTCTGACTTTTCATCCGGGTAGTGCTCAATCAATAGCTCGGCAAGCTGAAGCCGGGTGAGGGCTAATTCTGGACGGAACGGCATCTCGGTGCATACCATAATGGCCTCCTGGTAGTATTTGCGGGCTTCATCAGGCTTACCCAGAAAGGCTGCGGCAGCGCCGAGATGACGGGTTGTGCACGTTAACGCGCCAAAACTGACGAAAGGGGGGAAGCTGCCGGCGAACCGGTCCAGCAGCAGCCCGGCGGCTTCCCGATGCTTAACCAGCACCGCCGCTTCGAGATACATAATGTCATCAGTAGCGCTGGTCTCATCCTCAGCCGAACCGATACCGGGACGGGCAACGACGAATCGCTCCAAGATGCCCGCTGCCTCGGTATCCCGTCCTAAGTGGGTCAGGCAGAGAGCTTGTGCCGATGGCGATGGGTAAGATGTCGTGACGAACTGAAGGGCTTCCCCGGCCTTCCCGAGAAGCAGCCAGGGCCGGTACCCAGCGGCATATGCGCAGAAGGCAGCAAATTCAGTGGGTCCCAATTCCTCGCCGCGGGCCAGAATACGCTGGGCGGTCTGTTCGGCCTCCTCAAGTCGCCCGTCCACGGCTGCCAGGACGCCCTCGTACATCGGCG
>Ga0209635_10001283_pt1 | contig 18661 bp, 18 predicted proteins | sample DeeMarSWOR230_32_FD_187463 | JGI IMG/M metagenome (GOLD analysis project Ga0209635, IMG submission 187463) | Marine sediment microbial communities from White Oak River estuary, North Carolina - WOR-2-30_32 (SPAdes) (version 2) | ecosystem: Environmental > Aquatic > Marine > Intertidal zone >... | reverse complement strand
GAAGGGAAGTTACGAAAGGAATTGTGGATGTTGAAGGGGACAAACTTCAAAGTGTAAAAACTGTAGCTGTCTTGTACGGGTCTAGAACTGCTGCCGTGACCGCCGCTTTCTTTTATATCGTCTCGGTTGTTATTAGTATCTTTCCGTGGGCTTTACGTGAAGTTTCGGTTTGGTATCTTCCAATCGTCATCTTAGCTGACATAGGATTCATTGCATCATGCATTCTTCTTCTACGCGACTATTCACGTGAAAATGCAAGAACAGTTAAACGAATTGTACGTGCCTGTATGGTGACAGGTTTACTAGCATTTATTGCAGGAAAATTAGGTGGCTGATGAAATGTCACAGTTCAAAACAGTTCGAGGAATGAGGGATTTTCTGCCCAAAGACGCCGAAAAGATAAGATATGTAGAAAAAATTGCAAGAGAACTTGCTCATCTATATGGCTATGAAGAAGTCATCACGCCAGTTTTGGAACACTATAACCTCTTAGCAGCCAAATCCAGTGAGGAAATCCGTGAACGCATGTATGCTTTCAAAGACTTGGGTGGTCGAAGAGTGGCGTTGCGACCTGAATTCACTGCTTCCATAGCCCGATTGATAGCTACAAAAATGAGAAATGCACCTAAACCAATGAAACTGTTCTGCACCGGAAGCCTTTATCGCTATGATGAGCCACAATACGGACGTTTCAGAGAATTTTGGCAAGCCAACTACGAACTTATAGGTTCCAACGAACCAGAAACCGATATGGAAATCATCACGCTTACCAATGACTTGGCAAGAAGGTTGGGGTTCCGCCGCTACTGGTTCAAAATTGGACACATGGGAATTCTCCGTGGAATACTAAACCAAGAAGGCGTAGCAGAAGGACAGCAGAATCTAATCATGCAGCTGCTGGACAAGAAAAGGTGGGACGAAGCATTAACACTTGCAAAAGAGTCTAATATTTCGCAAAACGGCATAACAGTCTTGAAAAAAACTCTTGAAACAAAAGGAAAAGATGTCTCTCAAGTTCTTAAGACGGCGAAACGCGTTGTTGCAGACTATGATGACGCCGTTGCCGCCATAGAAAACTTGGGGAAAATCCTTGAGTTAACGGAAAAGAGCAACGTCAAATTTGAAACAATAGTGGAGGCAGGGTTTGCACGAGGACTCGAATACTACACTGGGATTATCTTTGAACTGTACGTTCCAGATTTAGAGATAGCGCTTGGAGGCGGCGGACGCTACGACAAGCTAATTGAATTATTTGGTGGAGAACAAACTCCTGCAGTGGGAGTTGCCCCCGGCATAGACCGCCTCGTACTTGCCATGGATAAACAGAAAGTTTCTTTGAAAATTTCGGAGGAGAACAAAGTTATGATTATCGCAGTTGATGAAGAACTGAGAACAAAAGCTGTTGAACTTTCTTTAACGTTGAGAAAGGCAAAGATACCAGTTGATGTAGAGTTGATGGGGCGCGCAGTTTCTAAAGCTTTATCCGACGCTGACCGAAGAGGAGCAACTCACGCCGTTATTGTAGGCACTAAGGAACTTAAGGAAGGAAAAGTTGTTCTGAAAGACCTGAAGAAAAGAGAACAACGAATTGTGGAAATAAAAACGCTTTCTAAAGAAATTTTGAAAGACACAGGTTAAGCTTCTTCTTCGAAAGCTTTCCCACAGTATGGGCAGAACTGCATATCCTCTTCCAAAACTCGACCACACTGACGGCAAAATCTGATTGTTAGAGAAGGTGACGGTTGCGTGGAAGGAGGCAAGGAGGGAACAGTTTTTTTCCATCTTCTATATAGCCGAACACCAAGTAATCCTGCAAACATTGACAATCCAAACACGCCCACGATGAAGGTCACCATTTCGACGATGAAAATTACGAAAATGAGAGGTAATGAATTAGGATATAAATCTAGGGCGAGAATGAAGCTGCCCCAATAGTAGTTAAAGAACCAATGCAGAAGTATCGGTGCTTGAACGCCGTAGAGTAAATACACTAAGCCAAGAGCTAGACCCTGTAGAGTCGCTGTCGTGAATTTTCCCAGTCCCCAAGGGTTTCCTACGTGAAGCCACCCGAAAATCACTGATGTAACCCCGATCATAACCCATTCGCCTAAGCTGATTCCTTTTATGCCGAATTCGCTTACTGTTTTCACGCCAAACACCTTCTTCGCTTTATCAGGGTACAACGGAATTAAAAGCGCAATTTTCAAAGCTTGTCCACCTGACATTTTTGCCAACTTCTTGCCTCCCACCGAAAACAGATAGGCAATAAGGAATACTCCGATTGTGCTTATGCGAAAGCTCATTTCTTCCCACACTGGCGAATAAGATAGTTGAAAAAAGAGAGGAAAAGGCTCTGCTTCGGGGAGAGGGCCTGTTAGAATACCCTGTGACTCTTGAAACCAAGTTATTGCAATAACAGCGGTGAACACCATGCTCGCTATGATGGGCATAGCGAACAGGTTGTTGTTAAAAAGTTTGGTGAAGGAACGTGAAAAACCCTTTCTGACAACATCGTGAAACCTTTCTCTAGACATCCAAGCACCCGCAAAACAGACGATATATACGCCCAAAAGAAACAAGAAGGCTAACCCGTAGCTGCTTGTCACGGGAATGTAGAAGCCAACTGTCATGAATAGTAAAATTGGAAATTCTTTTGGGCTAGTGAGAAGTTTACTGAAGTCTGTTCCTTCAGGAGTGAAGAAAAACAGCGCTGGCCCCAAAATCATCGACAAAAAGTATGAGGAAACAAGAAAGAGGACGAAGATGATCAGAGGTGCACCCAAAAGAACTCTGAGATCAGCGCTCGTTTCGTTCTGTGCCACCACTAAACGCTCCAACCACCAGTCACGTTAAGCTCTACACTCTTATCTAATTAACCTTAACTGAGTAGCATTCTAGATTTCCAGTCTAACGACTAGACTTGCATAAAATTTTTAGTTCGTTCTTTTCCTCTGTTCCCTCTTCCAAGCTTCTTTAATGATTTGTCTCAACTGCTCCTTCACGCTTTTGTCCAAGGGCTCCGGCTGATGAGTTGCAAGTATTTCTTTAGCTTTCTCCCTAGCCCGTTCCATGAGATTCTTCGTCTTTTTTCTATCCAATAGTTCCGGAATGAAAAAGTCTTTTTTCAAATGTTCAAGCGTGTGTTTTTCGGACAGAAAGTTTCCGCCAGGCCCGACTTTATGAATAAGGTTTTTGGCTAATGTTTCGTCAGTAACTTCTACGCCTCTTACGCCTCGCATAATCGTGCCTGCAACTTCGTTTCCAATAACCATTTCCTCGTACGAAAGAGTTTTTGCCTCTTCTATCAATCCTGGTCCATAAAGAACATCCACTCTTGCTAGGGCAAGCAACATGGCATGAATAATTCCTAGTCTCCTCGTGCGTTCACCACTATGTTCTGTCGCTTCACCGAAATCTGCTCCGATCACGCATGGAAAGTCGTAATATTTAGCTAGTTGAGCGTTAGCTGTGCTGATTAGTCCTGACTCGATAAGACCGAAAACAGGTTGAGGAGATATGCTCATGTTTAAAACAATGGATGTAGTGCCATAGATTAGGGGCACATTAGGATTCGCTAACATGGCAATTAACATGCCGCTAAGCACTTCAGCATTACTGATCAAAATGGTGCCTGCAACCGTAATTGGGGAGGTGCCTCCAGCCTGTGCCATGTTCAAAATTATTAGAGGAACTTCATGTTTGGCGCATTCTAAGATGGATTCAGTGTTTCCCCTGTCATGTATAAGCGGGGAAACTGGGGTCTGCATAAAGTCTATTATTGGTCTTTTTCTAAGTTCTTCTGAACTTCCTGCTACTGCCGCCGCCATTCGAATTGCATCTTTAGTGCTGTCAGTGCTTAATGTGCCTGTGTCAATGTGTTTCTCAGTGTTATTGAACATTGAATCAATTTCTTCCAGACTCATAATTTCGTTTGGGCAATCTAAAGCGTCAACCATAATCGAATATATATGTAGATTATCTAAAGCGTCAGCCAGTCTTGCACTGTCAGCTACGTCTTTTTTGGTTGACATCCTAATTTCTCCAGTGTCAATGTCTAAAGCTTTCAGTCCAGTGCTAGAAGTCATAATGTAAACTTTTCCTTCGCCAAGCCTCAAATCATTCTTTGGGTTTCTACCACATAACGTAACGCTTCTCTTCGCCTTTTTGACAACTTCCTCAACTAAACCACGCGGAATCTTCACAATTCTTTCTTTAAAATTGACTGTAGCTCCTGCGGCATCCAGCAATTTTAACGCGTCTTCCTGATCGACCCTGACTCCCGTTTCTTCAAGAACGTCTAAGGTAGCATGATGAATTTTCTCCAAATCATCACTAGTCAAGAAAACCAAATTTTCAAGAATATCTTGCATCAGTCACACCTTTTTTTTGGAGACTAATACACAGAGATGCAGAAATAACTTTTCCAAAGCATCTTGAACCTAGTTATTGCAGTTGGTCAGCGTTACGTAATGATAAGAAAAAAGTTAAGTTTTGTGTGCCTGTGGAAGTGGCAGACAAATGAAGCTTTGTGCAGTCTAAGAGAGAATTTTCTTCACTTTCTCATACACTGGCTGTTTCGCTTCCGCAAGTTTAGACAAGAATGTTTCTCTATTCTCTAACTCCAAGCATTCTGGTGCAATGACGCCAGTGTTTTTTACCTTTCCCTTTCCAACAATCCAAGCAAAGATTGCCGCTGGGATTCCTGTCGCGTATGACTCTTGAGTTACACCTGGCATAATCTTGTTTGCTTCGCGAATGCTTAAGGTGGGCCACTCATAAGTATAGCATATCTTTACACCTGCTTTTTCACCTGTGATCTCTATTGCTGCACATTCAGAAGCGTCAACAAGTATTCCCTCTTTGATTTTTTGTTCCACTCCCTCCATAGAAAGTGGAGGCGGAATTGCGGAGAGAAAAACATCTCTTGGAGTTACCGTAACTCCCTTGACATTGACAGGTTTTTCGTCTAAGAGACCAAGTTCCCAGATAGCTTTTATCGTAAGTATATCGGCGTCACCCATCTTAAAGTCAACGTATTTCAAACCTTTTCCTATAAACCTTGGTAGTGTCACAACTTCCTCGTGATGATGATGAACCATGGTTTGGGGGCCAAACGGCTCAGGGAATACATATACTTCTTGGCCACTGAATGGTGGAACTCGTTTCAATTTGCCATCTTCGAAAAGAAACGGTTTCTCCGCCATGTCAGCCCACATTGTTTCTGGTGACCAGACCGATATGGGCTCTTTGGTTTCCATGATGCCCGTGTACCTTATTTTTATTGCATCTACTGTGTCAAGTTTGTCTGCAGCATGTCTTGCTACCACGTTCACGACTCCTGGAGACGATCCCGTGTTTATCAGCGCAGTTAATCCTGCATCTTTGTATTTTTTGTTTCGTTCTAGTTGTTTTGAAACGAATTTATCCATTGGTATGTCTGTTGGTCCTGACGCAAGGTCTTGATAGCTGGCTCCGCCCTTCAAAACGGCATCCATTATTATCAAATTGTATTTAGGCACAGTTGCATTTACAACCAAGTCCATTCCTTTAGCGGCACTTGTCAACTCGTCTGAGTTCGTTGCATCAAGTTTCTTCGCTGTTACTTTATCGCTTTTAAGTCTTTGAACAAATTTTTTTGCTTTCTCTAAGTTTCTTCCAGCACATACAATCTTATAGACTTCAGGTCTTCTTGCCAAATAGGTGCATATAACAGAGCCTTGAGCTCCATATCCTCCTATAACAAGTACTTTCATGTTTAAACTCCTCTTGAAATTTACAAAACGAAGCTGATGTTCTTAAACTTTATCGTGCATCCACATTTATTGTTCGAAATTCTTTTATGTAAGATATGAAACTGTTTAGAGATGAGGCCCTGGGGTACATGAACAACAAAACGGCGATTCAAACGATTGATTCTTCAACGGTTTTCTACGCCTATAGCTATAGCTTTAGCTATTTTTAAGGCCCAGTAGCTAAAAAAGAATTTTTGCGACAATTTTAGCTTCATGGGCTTTTGGAGTTTGATTATTTATGAAACAATTTAGCATAAAACGCTGCAAACGAATTGTGGTAAAATTTGGAGGAGCTAGCTTAGCTGATCATGAACGCATGCTAAGAGCTGTTACAGCGGTAGCTAAAGAAGCTGTAAAAGGTACACAGATTGCTGTAGTTGTTTCAGCTATGGGTAGAACAACCGATTTACTTCTCAACGCTGCTAGAAATGCTTCTAGCGGGAATGTTAAAAAAGGAGAGTTAGACGACATCCTAGCAATGGGTGAGCGAACCAGCATCAGGATAGTTACAGCGGCCTTGAAAGCAAAAGGTGTGAAATCTCGCTACTTTGATCCACTAGATGAGGATTGGCCTATAATAACCGATGACAATTTCACTAACGCAAACCCGATCGAGAAACAATGTATAGAAAAAATCCGGCAAAACATACTTCCACTTGTTGATAAAGGTATTGTACCTGTCATAGCAGGTTTTGTGGGTCGAACGCTTGATGGGAAAATAACCACGATTGGACGCGGTGGAAGTGACGCAACAGCGTTTATCCTAGCGAAAGCATTAGCGGCAAATGAACTTGTCTTGGTTACTGACGCTGAAGGAATTATGTCTGCTGATCCAAAAGTTATCCAAAACCCCAAAAGGCTTGGAAAGATTGATGTCCACATGTTGGTGGGAATGGCGGATTCAGGTACAAAATTTATCCATAGAAAGGCTCTGAGGTACAAGGATCCATCAATAAATGCTCGAGTAATCAACCATGCGCATGGCGATTTGAACGTAGAAGGGACGTTAGTGACGGGTGGGTTTTCAACCGAACTAGATGTAATCGTAGCAAGCAATTCTCCTGCGGCATCAATAACAGTGGTCGGTTGCGGTGTTTCCGAGAAACCTAAAATTATTCAGGAGTTAGCTGAGAAGGTTAAAGCTTCCGCGACAATGTTGGGCTTATCTGTGAATTACAACTCAATTATTTTGTATTTGACCGAGGAGGGAAACTTGGATTTGGTATTTGAGAAAATTCATGAAGCAATACTGGGGCACAAAGAGACACTTGCGATGTCTGTTAGAGAACAGTTAGCTTTCATCAAAGTCAGTGGCGTAGGATTAGAGGAAACTCCCGGTATCATAGGGAAAATATCGGAGACTCTGCGAGTAAATGAAATAAACATATTTGGCATCGTAACAATTACGTCCAGTATTCTTCTATTTGTGGATTGGACGCAAAGGGAAACTGCTCTAAATTTGATCAAACAATCTCTTAGAGGTGGTAAGAAATGATGAAAGCAGCAGTTTTAGGTGCAACGGGTTCAGTTGGCCAAATCTTTATTCAACTGTTAAGTGGGCATCCATGGTTTGAAGTGTCGGTTGTGGCAGCTTCTGAGAGAAGTACTGGCTTAACATATGCAGAAGCAGCAAAATGGAGATTGCCAAATCCAATTCCAGAAGGTATTTCCAACTTGGACGTCGTTGATATAGAGCCTAAAGCTGTTAGGAACGTTGAGGATGTTGACGTAGTGTTCTCTGCATTGCCTTCTGATGTAGCTGGCAAGGCAGAGGAAAGTTTCGCTGAAGCTGGATACGTTGTGGTGAGCAATGCTTCTTCGCATCGGCTGGATCCAGATGTGCCTCTTTTGAATCCAGAAATCAACTGTGATCACATCAGCCTTATCGACGAACAGCGCAGAAGAAGAAAATGGGATGGGTTAATCGTTACAAACCCGAACTGCAGTGCCACTGTTTTAACTCTTTCTATGAAACCGATCTACGATGATTTCGGTATTGAAAGAATGATAGTTTCCACAATGCAAGCCATTTCAGGTGCCGGATACCCGGGAGTAGCTTCCCTTGACATAATGGATAACGTTATTCCATTCATCAGTGGTGAGGAAGAAAAAATGGAAAGCGAGACTCTAAAGATATTCGGATCTCCCAAAAAACCAGCCGACTTCAAAATTTCAGCAAGTTGCCACAGGGTTCCAACGTTGGACGGACATATGGAAGCGGTTTTTATCGAGACAAAACGCGAAGCAGAACCTGAATCAGTTATGCGTGCGATGGAAAAGTTTGTAGGTGAACCTCAGAAGCTTAAGCTTCCAACTGCGCCAGCGAAACCCGTGGTTGTTAAACATAGTGAAGACAGACCGCAGATACGACTGGACAGAATGGAAGGTGGTGGCATGAGTGTTGTGGTGGGTAGGGTTAGAAAAGACTCTGTGCTTAACGGGGTGAAGTACATAGTTCTAGGACATAACACTGTAAGAGGCGCTGCTGGCTGCGGTGTTCTTAACGCTGAGTATTTAAAAGCAAAAAAACACATTTAGGAGAAAGGTGAATTGCGTTTGGATCCAGGTAAAAGAAGACGATTGAAAAGAATTTTCCGTGACGACCAACGAACCCTCATAATTCCTATGGATCACGGTGTTACCGTAGGTCCTATCAAGGGACTTGTTAACATGCAGGAGATTATTGACAAGCTTTTGGCGGGAGAGGCTGATGCATTTGTGTTGCATAAAGGTATAGCAAAAGATGTTGATACTGGACAGGCTGGTTTGATTGTACATTTGTCCGGCAGCACGAAGCTTGGTCCTGACCCTAACAACAAAGTCCAAGTGTGTTCTGTGGAGGAGGCTGTGAAAATTGGTGCAGACGCTGTTTCTGTTCATGTTAATGTTGGTGCTGAGCAGGAAGATAACATGCTCGTGAAGTTAGGTATTGTTGCGGAAGATTGTGACATGTACGGTATACCTTTACTGGCTATGATGTATCCGAGGGGACCGAAGATACAAAATCCTCATGCTGTGGATTTGGTAAAACATGTTGCTCGGCTGGGCGCAGAGTTTGGCGCCGACATAATTAAAACAGTCTATACAGGTGATACTGAAACCTTCAGGGAAGTGGTTAATGGTTGTCATGTCCCCGTTATTATAGCTGGCGGTCCAAAGGTAGACACTGTTCAAGAAGTTTTACACATGGTGCGTGACTCGATAAAAGCTGGTGGGAAAGGACTTTCTATTGGTAGGAACGTGTTTCAACATGAAAACCCAACTTTGATGGTTAAGGCTCTCTCAGCAATTGTACATAACAACGCCTCAATCGATGAATCCTTAAAAATTCTTGGTGGGGCTTAAGTGAAAGAACTCTGGATTGAAATAGACGAGTCGTTATCTGACAAAGTAAAAAACAACTTAATGAACTCAGCTGCTAAGTTTTGTGAGGCTCTTTTAGTTGACTCGCTAGATCTAGAAAACGCTAGGAAAACTGGAGCCAAAACCGCAGCCAGCTCGGGAGACTGCGACATCAATGTGCTGGAAACCTTTGATGCAAGCAAAGCTAAAAAACTGAAAGAAGCGGGAAAAACTGTTGCAGTGAAAGTAAGCATAAGGGGACGAGAAGATGAGAAAACCGTTGCTAAAGCTGTGGAATTATCATTTGACTACATAATTCTTGACTGTCCCAACTGGAAGGTTATTCCCTTAGAGAACGTAATTGCAATGACGCGTGGAAAAACCAAACTGCTCGCAGAGGTTTCATCTGCTAAACATGCTAAATTAGCTCTAGAAACCTTGGAGGTGGGAGCTGACGGCGTTGTTTTGAAAACTCCTAGTCCAGATGAACTCTTAAAAACTGCAACTGTTATCCAGAAGCCAGCTCTGAAACTTGAATTAGTGCTCGCAAAAGTTGTGGAACTGAAGGAGATTGGAAGTGGCGCCAGAGTCTGTGTTGACACTGTAAATCTAATGAAGTTGGGAGAGGGAATTTTGGCGGGTTGTCAATCTAATGGTTTATTCCTTGTTCAAGCAGAAGTTTATGAAAGTCCTTATGTGGAAACGCGTCCCTTCAGGGTTAATGCGGGACCAGTGTCTCTTTACACGCTTTCGTCACTCAGCAAAACAAGATACCTTTCAGAATTGAAGGCGGGCGACGAGGTTCTTGTAGTTAATAGGCAAGGAAGAGTCAGGTCAACACATGTGGGCAGAGTAAAGATTGAGCTGAGACCTTTATTACTCATTGAAGCGGAATATGAAGGAAAGAGAATAAAGACAATTGTTCAAAACGCTGAAACCATCCGATTTGTAACCAAGAAAGGCTCCACGTCAGTTGCTGAACTAAAAACTGGCGACGAAATTTTAGCATATGTGACAGAAGGCGGCAGACATTTCGGGACATTAGTGAAAGAGGAAACGGTGATAGAGCGGTGACCCTTAGGGTCTGCGTTTCGGTTCTTCCTGAAACGGTCACTGAGGCTCTGGAACTCGTTGAAAAGGCTGAGAACCGCGGAGCAGATTTTGTTGAAATTAGACTGGACACTTTTAGAGAATACCGTGCACTATCCGACATTCCAGCTTGCAGTAACTTACCTATGATAGCGACCAACAAGTCAGTAAAACGTTATGGAAGATTTTTGGGAAGCGAAATTGAACGTAAACAAACTTTGCTGAACGCTGCGGAAAAAGGCTTCGAATACGTTGACTTGGATTTATCTACTTCTGAAATGGAAAGTATCATTAACGACATACATAGGTTGGGTGTAAAATCCATAATATCCTTCCATGACTTCAATGGAACCCCGAGCTTGCAAAAGATGGAGGAAATTCTCAAAAAAGAAATAGCGAGTGGAGCTGATGTCTGCAAAATCGTAGCTACAGCCAAGTCTGTTGAAGACAACTTAACCGTGTTGAACTTCGTTTCTAATGCTTCTAAAACCGCTAGGACTGTATGCTTCTGCATGGGAGAACTGGGCAAAACTTCTAGGTTTCTATCTCCACTTTTCGGCGGCTTTTTCACATTTGCCTCTCTAGAAAGAGGAAAAGAAACAGCGGCTGGACAACTAACAGTTCAAGAAATGAAAGCTGCATACGAGACGTTGGAGATAATGTAACATGGGGATTTCTGGAAAAACAAAGGTTTGCTGCATAATCGGAAACCCTGTAGAATCCTCCTTAAGTCCTGTGATGCACAATGCTGCTTTCAAAGAGTTGAACCTTGATTTTGTTTACGTAGCCTTCACAGTTAGAAAAGATGAGCTAAAAACCGCAATAGCTGGCGCAAGAAGTTTACAAGTTCACGGATTAAACGTTACAATGCCCCACAAAACTGCGATAATGAAACATCTAGACGAAATAGACCCAACTGCTAGGTTCATCGGCGCAATTAACACGGTTCTCAACGTTGACGGAAAACTTGTAGGCTACATCACTGATGGCGTTGGCGCAACAAAAGCGCTGAAAGAAGACAGTGTAAGCCTGGAAGGAAAGAAACTGCTTCTATTCGGAGCTGGCGGTGCTGCAAAAGCAATAGCGTTTCATGCTGCGCAGGAAGTGGAAGAACTTAAAATCCTCAACAGAACCTCTCAGAAAGCTAACGGCCTTGCGGAAGCTTTACACAAGAAATTTGACAAAAAGGTAAGCGGAAACACGCTTTCATCTGAAACCATAAAAAAAGAGTTGGAGGACACGGATATACTGGTGAACGCAACTTCTGTTGGTATGCACCCAAATGTCAACCAAAGCTTGGTTGACTCAACTTGGTTGAGACCTGACCTCTGCGTGATGGATATAATTTACAATCCGTTAGAAACCAAACTTGCAAAAGACGCGAAATCGATAGGAGCCAAAGTAATTAGCGGCATCGAAATGCTTGTCTATCAAGGTGCTGCTTCCTTCGAAATTTGGACTAACCATACAGCGCCAGTCAAAGTAATGAAGGAGGCAATTCTGAATAAACTCGCGAAACCAGGTGTTCATGGTTGATGGGAAAAGCTGAAGCCATATCTCACGGAGCCGCCACAATTGTGAACGCTATCGCCACTGGCAAAGGCGCAGCAGTTGGAGTAGACTTATGGACAAAGGCTAGAGTCCAGTTAACAGATAAACTTGGAACCATCGAAGGCAACATCACGTCAGATCCAGCTGAAAAACCTGTTTTAATAGAAAAAGCAGTAAGCAATGTTCTTGAACACTTCAATCTTAAAGAAAAGTTTGGTGCTAAAGTCGACACTTGGTCCAATATTCCAATCGCAAGAGGCTTAAAAAGCAGTAGTGTAGCAGCGAATGCCGTAACTTTAGCAACCGTAGCCGCTTTAAACAAAACGTTAGATGACTTGGAAATTCTAAACTTAGGCGTTGATGTAGCGATAGAAGCAAAAGTTACGATAACAGGCGCCTTCGATGATGCTTGCACCTCTTACTTCGGAGGAGTTGTGATCACAGATAATTTGAAAAGAAAAATTGTTAAGCGTTTCAAAGTGGATGAAGCATTAACCGTTTTGTTTTATGTTCCCGCAAAAAAAGTTTACACAAGCAGCTCTGACGTAAAACGAATGAGAACAATGGCGTCTCTCGTTAAAATCGCCTACAAACAAGCAGTGGAAGGGAATTTCTGGTCAGCTTTAACTCTTAACGGTTTAATTTACTCCTCCGCGTTGGGGCACAACCCTTCCATAGCTATCGACGCTTTGGAGGCAGGGGCTTTAGCCGCAGGACTATCTGGCACAGGCCCCGCGGTCACCGCCATTGTTTCTGAAGAGAAAATGGACAGTGTTAAAGATGTTTGGCAGATGTATGAGGGGGATATTCTGCAGGCTAGTTTAAACCATGAAAAAGCCAAAGTGGTGGGTTAACCAGTTTGGTGGACGTTGTGGTTAGGAAAAGCGAGAGGTTTGGCGGTGAGATTTATGCTCCTCCATCTAAAGCTTACACGCATAGAATGACGATAACCGCATTACTGTCAAGCGGAGTGTCAAAGATTTTGAATCCCCTCAACTCAGATGACACTCAAGCAACGCTAAAGGCTACCGAAGCTTTTGGAGCAGAAACAAACCTGAAGCAAAACTGCTGGACGATTAAGGGAACAACCCAGCTAAAAACCCCTGACAGCCCTATAGACTGCGGGGAATCTGGTGCTACTCTTCGTTTCATGATACCGATAGCTGCTCTAGCTGCTGGTTCCTCAACCTTCACTCTAGGAGAGTCGCTTAGGAGAAGACCTCTTGAGCCTCTTCTCCAAAGTCTAAAACAGTTAGGAGCAGAGTCCAGTCTTCAATTGAGCGAAAAAACGACGATAGTTAAGGTTCATGGCGGAGGAATAAAGGGCGGCGAGACTTCAATAAGAGGAGATGTAAGCTCCCAGTTCATTTCAGGACTGTTGTTTGCGTGTCCACGTGCAGAGGAAGACACTGAGATAAACGTTACTACGCCGTTGGAATCTAGAAATTACGTTCAAATGACAATGGAAGTTCTAGACAAACACAACGTCAAAGTGTTTACGTCAAAAGATTTCAGAAAACTTAGAGTTCTCTGTAGCCAAAGTTATGTCCCGCGTTGTCACGAGGTTCCAGGAGACTTTTCATCCGCAGCTTTTATTCTAGCTGCTGCAGCGATAACTTCTTCAAGGGTGAAGGTGAAAAACCTTAATCGTCATACAAAGCAGGGAGATAAGGCTATATTAAATATACTTGGGAAAATGGGCTCAAAAGTGACTGTTAAAAATGGATACGTTGATGTTGAAGGGAAACCGCTCAACGCTGTAGACGTGGATGCGAAAGATATACCTGATTTAGTTCCGGTTTGCGCTTCCCTAGCATGCTACTCAAAAGGAGTTACCAAACTATACAATGCAAGAAGACTCAGGTACAAGGAGTCTGATCGTTTATCTTCTCTTTACACTGAATTGAAGAAAATGGGCGCCGACATCACAATAGTTGAAAACGGTTTAATTATAAGCGGACCCTGCCCACTTCAAGGTGCAACAATTGATCCTCGTAACGACCATCGGATTGCGATGGCTTGTGCAATTGCAGCGTTAGATGCAAGTGGTGAGACAATTATTCAAGACTCTGAATGTGTGAAAAAATCTTATCCGAACTTCTTTGATGATTTACAGTTGTTAGGAGCGAATGTTCTTGGCAGGTAATTCCGTGGGTAAAGAATTTGTTGTGACCTGTTTCGGCGAGAGTCATGGCAAATGCGTGGGAGTTATTGTAGATGGGTGTCCAGCAGGTCTTCCACTTTCAGAAAAAGACTTTCAAACAGAGGTAAAAAAGAGAATTCCGACTCAACCTGAAATCGTTTCTGCGAGGAGAGAAAAAGACCTTGTGGAAGTCCTTGCAGGAATTTTCAACGGCTTTACAACTGGAGCGCCGATTTGCACTTTAGTGTGGAACAAAGAAGCAGTATCCACTGACTACGAGCAAATTAGGGATACGCCTAGACCTGGACATGCAGATTATCCAGCTCGAATTAAATACGGAGGCTTTAATGACTATCGAGGTGGAGGAAGATTTTCAGGCAGAACAACCGTCGCTTTTATGATGGCTGGTGCCGTGGCTAAGAAACTGCTAGGTCTTTTTAACGTTGAAGTTTTGGCATATGCCATCGAAATAGGTAAGGTTAAAGTTGAGAAGAGACTTAAGCTCAAGGAGATTCGGAGAAACACGTACAAAAGCGCAGTTAGATGCCCAGACTTGGAGATTGCAAAAGCTATGAAAGAAGCAATTTTGAAGGCGAAGAATGAAGGCGACAGCGTAGGCGGAATCGTTGAGTGCGTTGCCATGAACCTTCCAGTGGGAGTGGGCGAACCAATATTCAACTCCTTAGACGCTGACATCGCTAAAATGTTATTTGACGTTCCAGCAGTCAAAGGAGTTGAATTTGGCGCTGGATTCAAAGCTGCACAACTGAAAGGGTCAGAAAACAATGACACATATGCTATGCGCGGCGGAAAAATTGTAGCTTTGACAAACAATGCAGGCGGTGTTTTAGGCGGGCTGTCATCTGGGATGCCGATTTTGGTTAGGGCTGCTGTAAAACCAGCCTCCTCTATCTCAAAAGAGCAGAAAACTATTGACTTGTCAAAAATGGAGGAAACAACGATTCAAGTTAGAGGCAGACATGACCCATGCATAGTGCCAAAAGCTGTTCCAGTCATCGAATCTGCAGTTGCTGTTGTTTTAGCCGACCATATGCTTCGATCGGGCATCATACCGAAAGTTTTGCAGGAGGAGTAATAAATGGAAAGAATTTTGCCATTAAGAAAGAAAATTGACAAAATTGACGAACAAATCCTCCGCTTTTTGAAGGAGAGAATAGACGTCTGTGAAAATATTGGTGTGTTCAAACGAGAACACGGGCTTCCAGTTAGAGACACTCCTAGAGAAAATGAGCAATATTTACGTATCACGGAACTGGCTTCAAAACTGGGACTTGACCCAAAGGAAGTTAGAGCTGTATACCGAAAAATAATCGCCATGAGCATACATGCTCAAGAGCGGGAAAATTAGAGAAATTGAAGAAAGGTGAGAGATGGAATGCTGTATGTAATAAGTCAGAGGGCAATGGAACTTGAAAGTGAAGGAAAGAAAATCATAAAATTCAATGTAGGAGACCCTGATCAACCAACTCCACGGGAAATAATTGAAGCAGCTGTTGAAGCCATGAAACGGGGAAAGACAAAATACTCCTTCTATGCTGGCGAAAACGCGTTAAGAGAAAAACTGGCAAGTATTCATAATGTTTCTGCAGAAAACGTGATAATCATTCCAGGTTCAAAATGGGCGATTTTTTCCATAATTTACTTGTTGCTGAAAAACGGGGGGAACGTTATAATTCCAACCCCGTATTGGACGGCTTATGAGCTGGCAGCTAAAAGTCTTGGGGCGGAAACAAGATTTTTGAAGACTAACATGGAATCCAACTGGAAAATTGACACTGAAAAATTGAGAAACCTGATCGACTCGAAGACGCGACTGATAATGGTGAACAACCCTAACAATCCCACCAGCAAAATCATAGATAATGAGGTACTCGAAGAAATCGTTGAAATCGCAAACGATAATGACATTCCAATAATGTCTGATGAAGTATACCGTGATTTGAGTTTCGTAAAGACAAAGAGCATCCTAGATTTTAGCGGCAACCACATACTCATCAACAGCTTTTCCAAAACCTTTGCAATGACAGGATGGAGAATCGGTTACATTGTCACTGGAGAAAAACTAGCTGGAAAAATGATGAAACTGAACCAGATGACCTTCACAAACGTTCCAGTTTTCATTCAAGAAGCAGCTTTAAAGGCTTTGGAATTGAAACAGAAAATCGCAGATGAAATAAAGAAGATATACCAACAAAGAGCAGATTCAACATACAAAATTCTTTCGAAAACAGAACTAGAATTCACCAAACCCGATTGTCCCTTCTACTTCTTTCCAAAATACAGCAATTTAGACTCTGAAAAGTTTGCATTCGATCTACTGGATAACGGAGTAGCAGTAACTCCTGGCACCGCTTTTGGAGACTATAGAGAATACTTCAGAATAGCATTAACTATGCCCGAAGAAGAAATCAAGTTGGGTTTGGAAAAAATCTGCGAGGCACTGGAATGAAAGTGGCGATAATCGGCGGCACCGGAAAGATGGGTCGATGGTTCACAAAGTTTTTCTTAGAAGAAGCTGATCAAGTGGTAATTTCGGGTAGGAATAAAGAGAAACTGGCAAAAATGAAATCTGAATTCGGGGTTGAAGTTGGTGACAACCTAAACGCAGTTAAAAGCGCCGACAGAGTTTTGATATCTGTACCTATAGATAACTTCGAAACTGTCATAAAAGAGATACATTCACATGTACGTCCGAACCAAGTGATTATGGACATATGTTCAGTCAAAGAATTTCCCGTTAAAATGATGCATAAATACATAAAAACAGGAGTAACGTTGGGAACTCATCCCCTATTTGGTCCTAACGTAGAAAGTATTCAAAACCAAAATTTCGTTATCACCCCAACAAGCAATGAAGAAGAGAGATTTGCAAATGATTTTAAAAAGTGGCTAGAGGAGAGACACGTGAACGTTTCTGTTATGTCTCCAAAAAAACATGATGAACTGATGTCAGTTGTTTTAGGGCTTCCCCACTTCATTGGTGTAATTGCTTGTGACACTTTACTAGATTACGCTAACCTTGCTGAAACAAAAAGGGCTGCTGGAACAAGCTACAAGCTGTTGTTGAAGCTAAATGAGACTGTTGTTTCCCAAGATCCAGAGTTTTACGCAAGTCTCCAAATGCATCTGCCAAATGTAGAAAAGGTTGAAGACCTTTTTTGTGAGAAATCGAAAGAATGGCTGAAGGCTGTTAGACGGAAGGATAAATCAGCACTTGCTGAGATGATGAAGCGTCTCAAAGCGAAACTCTAGAGCTCCTCTAAGAACCTTTGCCTCCTATGGAAAAGGTGGAGAATTGGTGGATCTTTGTGTTCATAGGCTCTGTAGCAGCGGTGGCATTTGTCATAGTTGTCTTCCGTGCTAGAGTGAAAAGTGGTCTGCTACGTTTATGACGTTTCGATTGGATCAGCGTTGCACCGCGGAAAAGAAGCAAAGTGGTCAAATCCAAAAAAGTCGCCAGAGACTCAAGAAGATCCAAAAGGTCTCGAATAAACTGGCCTTTGTCTCTTTTTTATTTGTTAAAAACCAAGTTTTGACTGATGAGACTTTCGCCAGATGTCATTTTAAGCCATATAGAATGTTTGTCGTGTTTTGCGCGCGCATATTGTCGGGTTCAAAAATCATCTTAATACTAATATAAACTCATTAATCGACTCTAAAGTGGTAGGGAGGAATTTGAATGGCTAAGAAGGCTGTACTCTTAATACGATTTGTAGAGGAAAGCTTAGGAAGAACAAATGAAGAGATTGAAAGGGAGATATTTGAAGAGTTATCTGAAGGTCTGTCTAGAATTCCTTGGTTGAGAAAGTTACTGTGAGTCAAAACTCATAGAATTGGTGCGTGCAAGAATTTGACGTTCGTTACATTAATTAATTGACCGAAAGATGAATATTCTGGTATCAACGAATAGATTTCAACGTTAGGAGGATAAAGAAGATTGGTGAAGGTTCTTGCGATAGTTGGGAGTCCCCGTAAACAGAACACTTACAAACTGGTTGAAGCTGTCACAGACGAAGTAGCTAAAAACAAAAATATAACAACAGAACTAATACAACTCTCAGAGTTTGATATTAAACATTGCGCTGGCTGCGGAGAATTCTGTGAAAAAACAGGAAAATGCAAAATTGAAGATGACATGCAAAAACTGTATCCGAAATTGAAAGAAGCCGATGTTTTAATCATTGGTACGCCAACATACTACTGGAACGTAACTGGACTGGTGAAAGACTTTATTGATCGGACTAATCCGTTGTATACCCCTGAATCTTTGAAAGGCAAGATAGGTGTAGCTATCGCGGTGGCAGAGGAATCCGGTCAAGAATTAGCTCTGTCCGCCATCAGTAGCTTCTTTGAACTTCACAGCATAAAACAGATCGGAAGCATAGCTATTGCTCGAAGAGACAAACCCATAGGAGAAACAGAGCTGGAGATGGCGAAGACTTTAGGCAAAAGAATCGCTAATCAACTCAGCTGAAATCGTTATAGTTTGTCTCAAATAGTGCTCTTCGGCAGTTCCTTTTCCGCTCTACTAATTATCTCAGAAATTTCTTTTTGGGCATCCTTATCCAGCGGTGTTGGCCAATGGTCTTTCAAGATTTGTTCTGCTTTTTCCCTAGCTCGTTTGACCATGCTTTTTCCTCCCGCCTTCTTCCAAGCGTCATAGCTGTTTCTATCTGCTAGTTCAGGGAAGAAGAGCACGTTTTTGAAATGTTTTAAAGTGTGT
>Ga0209635_10001282_pt1 | contig 18663 bp, 15 predicted proteins | sample DeeMarSWOR230_32_FD_187463 | JGI IMG/M metagenome (GOLD analysis project Ga0209635, IMG submission 187463) | Marine sediment microbial communities from White Oak River estuary, North Carolina - WOR-2-30_32 (SPAdes) (version 2) | ecosystem: Environmental > Aquatic > Marine > Intertidal zone >... | reverse complement strand
ATGTTTCTTTTGAGCCTCTTTTTCCGATGATGTAATGATTCGTTGAAAGCTTTCTAGGGGAAACTTTGCATCGACAGGGACCATCCCAACTTTTAGGATTATTACAGCATCAACACGATCGCCACTGCTGAAGGAATGTTGAAGCTTGTAATGCTCTGGGGATAGCATTTGCGAAAGTAAATCTCCTAAAAGAAGTTCCCCTATTCCCCCACGTAATTTTGGTGCACGCAAGATATCACTGAGGCTAGAGATATCTTTACCAACCTCCTCCATATGTCGGCTTGCCTCAGTTAGTCGACCGAGTGAGGACTGAATTTGGCCGAATGATTCAGTTGTTTGACCTTGGAGTGTCTTCGTTTCAATCAGCTGAGCATTTATTGCGTCAATCTTGGCATTCGTCTGACGGTAAATCCAAAAGATTGAAATGACGATCAGCATCAGGCATAAGACTATAATGATCTCCATATAAATCCCCCTTCTTCAAATGCTCAAATCGGCAGGATAAAGCCCGAGATCAGCTGCATTGACTGGCTATGTGGTTCGAGGAAGCTCCCACGAAATCCGCACACAAAAAGTAGCCTGTTGTCCCCCTTTTTCCCTTTTTCTCGGCTCTCTCCAGGGTGCTCTCGAGATCTTTTTAAGAGTTCATTCTCCATGGTCACCCGCTCTCCACCCGCCCAAGCTTGACAATATTGTCCGTTCTATTTGGGAGGAAGTGCCAGTATCAGCTGCATTCCATCCTTGGAGGAATAACGGTTATTCTCTGCCTTAGCCGTCACCAAAAAACGATCCCCAAACCGGAGGGAAAGTGGTTCACCATCGCCGCTTTCAATAGCGCCTGATCCCTCTGTAACGATTGCGATATAGAAACCAGCCTCATTCTTTTCGATGGCTCCTTTCAACGCGAGACGCCGAACCGAAAAACAGCTTGTCAGACTTTCATCAATAAGACTCGCTTCCGAGCTGTCAGGATTGAACTCGTTGACTATCCGAGGTCGGCTGAAGAACCGGTCATGGACATCATCAACGGTCGTGCGGCTGAAATCAAACATGGAAAGAGCGAAATCGACGTCTCGTCCCATGAAGCGGGCCTCCTCGGGCAATAGGTAACCTCCCCGTTCAAACTCGATCCGTACTACGAGGTCAGTCGGCTCCATGATTTCGATCATGAAGACACCCTCTCCAATGGCATGGGGAAAGCCTCCTGGCACAAGGAATACGTCCCCTGGTTTCACGGGGATCTTCTCGAAACAGGCAAGAATCTGATCCATCCTTTGCTCCAAAATCGCGGTCCGGAACTCATTGATATCCGGTGGATTTTGGAAGCCCATGTAGATATAGGGATCCTTGACCTCCTCCCGGGTCTTGAGAATCACATAAGCTTCAGTTTTTCCGGCGTTGCTGTTGAGGTGTTTCTGCGCAAACCCGGTGGTGGGGTGACACTGGATGTGGAGCCGGATGGCGGAGTCCAGGAATTTCACAAGGAATCCCGTCTGCCCTCCGTACTTCCGGCAGTGTTCCGTACCGAGTATTTCCGCAGGGTTCCTCTCAATAATCTCTGTCAGTAAGTGTTTTTGTCCGTGAATCGACACACGGGATAGCCCTTCATCTCTCAGATGTTCACGACCCTTATTGCTCGCTCGGGTGGTAGATCCGATCCAGTCTTCTGGGAAATACTTATCGGCAGGATTTTCCCTGCCTTCAAGGGCATCGAGAGTCTTTCCACCAAGATAGGTTCGCCAGACTCGATTGGGACCGAGGTGTATGACGTTCGGTATCCGCATGCTTGCTCCTCCTCTCAGGGGTGAAATTGAAAGTCAGTGGCCTAAAAAAATGCTTGACATACTAAAATTTAACATCTAAGATGTTAGACGTCAATGGAGGGAGGAACCTTGATGTGCCTGAGCTGATAAGTATTAGGCAATTTCGCAATCGCAAGAACCTGAAGGATATGGTCTACCAAATGCTGAAACAGCGTATCCTGAATGGAGAGTACAAGCCTGGGGACCAACTCCTGATTGAGAAGCTGGTTCAGCAACTCAGAATAAGCAAAACTCCTATCAAAGAAGCGATCAACCAACTCCAGGCCGAGGGCATCGTCGATATTTTCTCTCAAAGAGGAACATTTATTACCAGCCTGTCTGCAAAAGATATTCAGGACACTTTTGATGTAAGGAAAGCATTGGAGTTGTCCGCTCTAGAAAAGCTCATAGACAACTTGGATGGGAAAGATGAGGTTGAATTGAAAAAATGGTTGAGGGAGCCTGATGGCAAACAGGCAGCCGATAGGAGATCACTGAAGCTGTATGACCTCAATTTTCACAAGTATATTATCGGCGCTTCGAAGAACAAGGAGCTGATAAGAGTCTATGATACGTTGTTCACCAAGATACAAATGGTGCTAACACATCCAAATCAAACCGAACAAATAAAATTATGGACAAATGAGCACGCGGCAATCATAAAAAACATCCTCAAGAAGGACGTAGTAAAAGCCAAAGAGGCGCTATGCAAGCACTTAGACCAGGCTTGCAACAGGTTAATACGAGCGCAAGAACAAGAATAGCTATGGGGGTGGCAGGGCTCTGGCGTATGAAGCGGAATTATGGGCCCTGTCGTTCATTACCGGACGGTTTTTCCAACGTTGAAAATCGAGGAGACGGCCGCGGTGTCTAGAAGTTCTCGTTTCTTGAGATAGAAGAAAGGAGGTGAGGTACATTTTCTTAAGAAATTATAGAAAGAAAGGAGGTGATCTAGATTTCTTAAATAAATTATTTTTTGAATGAATCCAGAGAAACTACTAACTAGGGGGGTAAGATGAAAAAACTAATCACAGTTACCACAGTCCTCTGTTTACTGACTTTCCTGCTTTTTCCGCTCTACTCTGGAGGCCAGGCAGAAGCGAAGGCTAAACCGGTCAAACTTGTGGGTGCTAGCATGCTGCCTACGGAGCACATCTACTACCGGGCTATGATGAAATTTGGTGATCTTTTAAAAAAGCACTACAAGGGCCCCCTTGAGGTGGATGTGCACCATTCGGGTGACCTGGGTTCGGAAAAGGACTATTTTGAGTTCATGATGCAAGGGATCTCCGTTGATTTTGCCTTTATAGCACCATCCTGGATCGCTACCTGGAGTAAGAAGGCTGCTTTTATGGATACTCCCTTTCTCTGGAGAGATTATAACCATAAGGTTAAAGCCTTAGAGAGCGGAGTATTTAAATCTCTAGAGAAAGGACTCATTGCTAAGGGCGTGCGGATTCTAGGCTATGGGGGCGGCGGAACACGGAATATGATCCTTAGAAAGCCGGTTAAAACCATGAACGATCTTCCCAAAGTTTTGATGAGGGTAATGGGTTCTCCTATCCAGGCCAAGGTATTTAATGCAACGGGTGTTCAGGCTACTCCTATGGCCTATGCTGAGGTCTATAATGCCATTAAGACAGGGGTGGTTGACGGATTGGAAAACGAGGCCGCTGCTGTAGTGACTATGAAGTTTTACGAAGTTGCACCTTATATCGTCCTGACCCGACATACCCTTACAATCCGGCCCTTCTGCTTCAGCGAAAAAAGACTTCAGAGCTTCCCCAAGGACTTACGGAATGCTATCCTGAAAGCCGGTGCCGAGGCTGGCAAATGGGCTCGGGATACAGAAGCCAGTGAGGACTGGGCTATACTCCAGAAGATGTCCGGTGAAGGGAAGATTCAACTGATCGAGTTCGACAACGCCGAGATGATAAAACGCGCTACCCCCGTTGTGGAGGCATATGCTAAGGAACTTGGTGTAGAAGACATCTTAAGGAACTTAAGAAACATTAAATGACTCAAACCATTCCATGGGCAGGTAGGTTCTCCTACCTGCCCTCATTATTATTGTGCAGGAAAAGAGAGAGTGATCCAGAGAATTCTCGAAACATATACTAGAGTACTAGAAAAGATAATCATTATATTGATGGGTGCCCTGCTTATCTCTGTGGCACTGCAGGTGATGGGAAGATATGTTCCCTTTATTCCGCGCTATCTGTGGACAGAGGAGGTCGCAAATTTCTCCCTTATCTGGACTATTTTTTTAGGCTCGATTATCGGAGTACGAGAGGGAAAACACTTCTTTGTGGATTTTCTTCCCAAAAACCTGAGTCCGGGGCTCAATAAAGCTGTAAGGGTAATCTATTATATCTTCATGTACGGCGTAGTTCTCATTTTTGTTATCTTTGGCTACCGCTTTTTTCTGATGGGTTACATTCAGGAATCCGAACTTACGGGATTGAACCTGGGCGCCATCTATATCTCAGTGCCTCTCGCTGGTATTTCATGGTTTATATTTCTGGCTGAAAACATCTATAAGGAATTTTTCGCATCAAGTGGGAAGGGAAAATGAGCCCAGTACTGGTCGCTATTCTGATGTTTGGAATCCTTATTTTACTTGTTCTCTCGAGGATTCCCGTATCCTTTGCCTTGGCCTTTGCGGTAATCCCGATTCTTTTTCTCGAACCCCGGGTCACTCCCGTCATGCTGTTACAGCGCATGATGATCTCCTACGGGTCCTTTATTCTGCTTTCCGTCCCCTTTTTTCTTCTGGCTGCCAATATAATGAATGAGTCGGGCATCACGAATCGACTCATCCGCTTATCCAAATCTGTGGTCGGGGCCCTTCCAGGGGGTCTCGGTCATGTTAACGTGGTGGTCAGTATGCTTTTTGCCGGGCTCTCCGGTTCTTCCACCGCTGATGCAGCTGGAATTGGGTCCGTGCTCATTCCAGCCATGACAAAAGAAAAGTACGACAAGTACTTCACGGTAGCGGTCACGGCCTGTTCCAGCGTCATGGGAGTTATTATTCCACCGAGTATTCTTATGGTGGTCTGGGGTGGGGTACTGAACACCTCGGTAGCAGCGCTCTTCCTGGCCGGTTTTATCCCCGGCGTATTGATCGGCGTGTCCCAGATGATTCTGGTCCTGTTTTTTGCCTGGAAGAGAAAGTACCCCATTGAATCGGGGATCAGTCTTAAGGAAATTGCTGTCAGTTTAAAGGGGTCCATACTTGGTCTCTTTACCCCCCTTATTATAATAGGCGGCATTGTGGGAGGTATTGTGACTCCTACCGAAGCGTCCCTCATAGCCGTTGTTTATTCCCTCTTACTGGGGCTTTTGATTTACTTTTCCCTTTCTCTGAGGGATATTCCATCACTCCTCTTAAAAACAGCGAAACTGGCTTCCCTCTCTCTGTTTGCTGTGGGGACAGCTTCCATCTATGGCTGGGTGCTAGCGTACTTCCGAATACCCACCTATCTGGTCAACTCCATAGGTTATGTGACCTCATCACCGACTGTAATGCTCTTTATTATTGTCGGAATTTTCCTTATTGTAGGAACCTTTATGGATGCCATTCCCGCTATTGTTATTCTCGGACCGCTTTTAAAGCCTTTGGCCGAACACACGGGAATTCACATTCTCCACTTCTCCATAACTGGGGTTATCGCATTATCCTTCGGCCTTATTACCCCCCCCTATGGGCTCTGCCTGCTCATTGCCAGTGAAATTGCGGGCATAAATTGCATGGATGCCATTAAGGAGGTAGGGTTTTTCCTTTTTGTTATGCTGATCGTGCTTTCATTACTCGTTATTTTTTCAGATATAAGCTTGTTTGTGCCTAAATTGCTGACACCTAATCTCTTTTAATGGCAGTTGAACGCAAAATACAGGAGAAGAATTATCCATTATTTTCAACTGATAATTTATATTACGCTATTGAGTTAATTTAATTTCGTCAATTTTCAGGTCTTTTAAATCTGCGGTTTTAAAAGGATTCCGTTGAGTTCCTTTCTTGACTAATGAAGGAAAGGTCCAGTTCTTCTGCATACATTCTTATCGTACTAGCCCCCTACCTTCACTTTTAACCCTCTTGCTGCCATCACCTTTTTGAATCCATGAATCTCCTCCTCGCTCAGCTTCTTCCGCCCTTGAAATTGATAGTGACGACCGAGGAGGAGATATTTCCCTTCTCCAAATCGATGATAGGGAAAAAGATTGATTTTTTTGATCCCCAGGCTAGCCACAAAATGGGCAATGGCATCTATCTCGCTTGCTGTGGCATTAAAGCCAGGGATGACAGGCACACACACCACCACTTGTTTTTTCCTTTCAATAAGCCTCCTTAAATTGGTCAAAATCAGCCGGTTATCGGCCCCAATATTCTCACAGTGTTTCTTGGGATCCATGTGTTTCACGTCATAGAGGAAGATGTCGGTATATGGGAGAACTTTTTCTATCTGCGGCCAGGGAACGTGGCCAGCGGTCTCTACGGCAGTATGAAGGCCTTTCTCCTTACATTTCTTAAGGATTGCCGCGGCAAAGTCAGCTTGAGCAAGCGATTCGCCGCCTCCTAAAGTCACTCCTCCTCCGGAATTAATGTAAAAGGGTTCATCTTTCAGAACCTCTTCCACGACTGACTCCCCGCTCATTTGGCGGCCTCTTATCAGCCGGGCCTCCGCATAACAGACATAAGAACACTTGCCACAATTTTGACAGAGGTATCGCTTAAAGGATAGTTGACCATCTTCAAGGATGATTGAACCATGGGGGCAGGCTTTTAAGCAGTTTTTGCAACCGATACATTTCTCAGGATGGAAAAAGAGTTCCGGCTCGAAATGCTGAGATTCGGGGTTAGAGCACCATGGGCATCGTAAATTACATCCCTTCAAAAATACCAAGGTGCGTATACCTGGCCCGTCATGAATGGAAAACCTTTGGATATCAAAGACAACCCCTTCTTCGCTCACGTACGCCGTTCCTTGCCTTCTGTTCAAACTTGCCTATGACATCACTTTTTGCCGCTACTGCGCCCTGTGCTCGGTCCTCTCTATGATGTCATTCTGAAGCTCTTCTTCCAGCTGCGTGAAGTAAGCACTATAACCAGCCACTCGGATCACGAGATCTCGGTAATTTTCGGGCTCCTTTTGTGCCTTTCGCAATATGTCAGAGGTAACCACATTGAATTGGCTGTGCCAGCCACCCAGGTCCATAAAGGCTCGAATATATTGCTGAAATAGCTTTATCTTATCATCTCCTTCGAGGAGGGAAGGATGGAACCTTTGGTTCAAGATGGATCCATGCGGCACCCGCTCATGGTCGAGCTTGCCTACCGACTTGGCTACTGCGGTAGCGCCCTTTTTGTCCCGTCCGTGAACAGGAGAAATCCCTCCGTCGTTTAACGGCTCACCCCTTTTCCTACCATCTGGTGTAGCAGCAGTGCGTTTCCCGAAAGGTATATTGGCAGTCAGGTGGTATAAGGCACCAATGAAGGGACCGTTTCTAAGGTTCCTATACTTACGCAGTTCATTACAATAGATCCTCAGTACTTCATTGCACAAGCCGTCAACAAGATCGTCATCATTGCCAAATTTGGGAGCACGGTTGATAAGCATCTGGCGGATATCTTCCCGTCCCTCGAAATTATTCTGCAGGGCTTCCAGCAAGTCTCCCATGGATAATGCCTGTTCCTTGTACACCAAGGTTTTAATAGCAGCCAGCGAATCCCCAGTGGTTATCGTACCGATTCCTGGGGGAGAGGTGAAATTGTATTGAGCTCCACCATCATTGAACTCCAGGCCCCTCTCCAAGCACTCTCTAATGAGCAGGGAATAAAGGGGTAGCGGTGCAACCTCCGCATGAAGGTTGTCGATTATGTTATCGTAGAGAACCAGGTACTGGATAAAATGACTTACCTGTTTCTTGAAAGCTTCTAAGACATCTTCAAAGCTCTGAAATTGAACTGGATTACCCGTACGGGGTCCCATTTGTCTTTGGCTAAGTCGACACTTACCGTCATTGAGAGCCAGCTCTAGGCATTTGGTTAAATTCAATTGGCCTGAATTCCCTCCGCTATTGGTCTTCCCCGAAACCACAGGTTCACTGCAACCCAGCACACCCCAGCCCCTGGCGTCTTCCAAGGGGATCCCTAAATCCAATAGAGACTGGATGACAACCTCATCGTTAAAGACTTTAGGCTTTGTCAAGCCCTCTCTGATATTGATACAACCCTTATGCAGGAAGTCCACTGGAATAGTGCGGTGGACTCTTATGGCGAGATCAGGTTGGACAAGGTGAATATCGAGGTCAGCCTCAACAAACAGGTGTGATAGCTCGTTGGTAGCGTCTCTGCCATCCTTGGTTACTCCTCCTAGCGTAATGGTCTGGCCGTGGGATGGGCCTTGTAGATATCGAGTGGCCTCATTGGAATACACCTTGTCCGTCTCGTTCAGTTTCAGAAAGAAACACTCGATGAGTTCTAAGGCACTTTCCCTCGTCATTAAACCCTTCGCCATGTCTTGGCAATAAAATGAATAGAGCATCTGATCGAGTCGGCCCAAAGCGATGGCCAGCCCATTGCCCTCTATTTGAATGGCTACCTGCAGCAAATAGATACACTGGAGCGCCTCCCAAAAATCACGTGCGGGTTCGGCCGGCACACGGAGACAGTTCTCCGATATGCGAAAAAATTCCGCTCGCCTTTTCTCGTCAGTCTCCTTTTGGGCCATCAAACTCGCTTCGCGGGAATATCTCTGAGCGAATTCAACCAAGGCATCGCAGACTATAGAACAGGCATGGTACAGGTTGAATTTGTCAGCATAACCGAGGTCCCACGGATTTAAAGCATCCATTCGCCTCTTGCAATCTTCTCTAATGCCGATTAGTCCTCGTTGGAGAACAGTTTCATAATCGGGGACAATGTGACCAGGGGCTGACATAGTGTAGTTCTCGTTGGCAAAGACGCCATCATTTAACATCTCCTTGAGGAAAGGAGGAATACAGCCCTTAACCCTGTCCCGCAGACATTTACCCTTCCAATACGGCAATACTTCACGCAGCGTCTGCTTCTGCTCCTCGGTAATTTGGAACCGGTCCCCTCGCCTCGTTGGGAAAGTATCCATTTGTTCCAAGATCCAGTCCACTGCATACTCGGGGAACAGGGGTCCCCCGCGCCTGTAATTCGTTTGATTCCCAACAATCAGTTCATCGTCCCGCAGCTCAATACTCATGCGCGAAAGTATAGCTTTCAAAGCCAGAGCACGTTTGATTATCTGAGGCTTTTCCTCGTTTTCCCGGTAAACCTCCGTAATGATCATAGCCCGCTCAATATCTACCTTACGTTCACTGTTCAAAAATCGCTCCCTAAGTCTCTGTATTCTCTCATTCATGGTCTGATCGCCCCCCTTTTTTCTCAAGAAATTGTGTTTTAAGATTATACATTGGCCACACAGAGATTTTCAATTAATTGAAGGTTCTAAGGTTCTATTCATCAGCCTGAAAGTTGCAATCTTCCTGATTTTTGTGCTAGAAGTTTTGTTTGTTCAAAAAGCAATTTCCTACAATCGAATTAATTGGTAGATCTGGGGTCACGGTAATTTCTACGGATGGTCTCTTTCATTCACGGTCTCTCTCTTATCTAGGACCTCTGGCAGAAAAAGGAGTGAGAAACTACCATGTGGATAAGCTGCTTTTTCGAGCAAAGGGGATTACTATTGCTGGATTAACTGATTCTTATGAAGCAGAAGCTCAGTTAAAGAAGACAATGGTTGAATCAGCCAAGGAAACCATTCTTGTTGTTGACAGTAGTAAATTCAATAAAATGGCTCTGGTAAATATTGCCCCTTCAAAATTATAAGTAAGGTTATTACTGATAAGGGAATTCCTTCTGAGTATAAAAAGTTACTCTCTGACCAAGGCATAGAGGTGATAATAGCTTCGTGATTACTTTGAATTTGGAAGGTTTTAGGTCTTTCAGAGTTTTATGAAAGGTACTACTTGTGCAAGAAAGGAGGTGATTAGAAGAGAATAAATAGGTGTTAGTTTTAGAGTGTAAGGCCAAAAAATTAACTGTAAAGGAGGAAAAGTGATGAAGAGACTACTGATGGTGTTAATGGTGGTGATTATGATTGTAGGGATGGTTTCAAGTCATGCGCTCGCTAAAGTCAGGATCGCTATGATCGTTAAAAACCTGGGAAATGCCTTTTTCGAAGCTTGTAGAGATGGCGGGTTAGAGGCAATCGGACTCGGAGAAGACATTGAATTGATTTACCAAGGGCCAATTACACCTACGGCTGAGGGTCAGATAGAAATCATTAACTCACTTATCGCTCAGAAAGTGGATGCTATTGCCGTTTCCACTAATGATCCAAATGCCCTGGTTCCCGTTTGTAAGGCAGCTATGGCCGCTGGTATTAAGGTAATTTCCTTTGATTCAGGAGTTGCAGAAGGTGGACGTATATTGCAGTTAGACCCATCTGGTCCTGAGTTTATTGGTAGACAGCAGGTACAGATGATAGCTGAGATGATTGGCTATAAAGGGGAAATTGCTATCCTGAGTGCTACATCTCAGGCTACCAATCAGAATATCTGGATTGGATGGATGAAGGAGGAACTGAAAGAACCTGCTTATAAGGATATGAAACTAGTAGCTGTTGTTTACGGTGATGACCTCTCTGATAAGAGCTACCGGGAGGCAATGGGATTGTTTAAATCCTATCCCAATCTAAAGGGGATTATATCACCCACTTCAGTTGGTGTTGCAGCAACTGGAAAAGCACTGGAAGATAAAGGACTCTCTGGAGTAATTGAACTTACTGGACTTGGCCTACCCTCGGAGATGAAACAGTATATTTTGAACGGTACCTGCAAGAAAATGGCTCTCTGGAACCCGATCGAGCTGGGGTATTCAGCAACCTATATCGCCTATAAACTGGTGACAGGCGAGTTTAAGGGCAAGGTAGGTGAAGTGATGAAAGTCGGCAAAATGGGTGACATTACCATAGGCAAAGGTGGTACAGCTGTAATGGCAGAACCCTATGTTTTTGATAAGAGCAACATAGAGAAATTCTCTGCGATTTACTAGCCTGAGTTTCCGGTTAATGTTCTTAGGTTAAGGCACAATCTTCATAAATTCAGGCAGTTAGGTCGTTTAGGCGTGTATTACCTTTTTCGTCCAAGAGTTTCGCCGATCTCAAGGGTTTGAGCAAGCTTTTTCTGACGTGCGGACATGCGGTGAGGGTTATGTGATCTTTCCGAGGCTTTCCGTCGATGCGCTTGGATTCGACAGCGTAATAGTATGGGCGACCTTTCTTGATCTTTACTAGTGATTGAAGCCATGATGCCCTCCTGATCGATTTGTCAGGTAGGGTAATACGTCAGTTGCTCAGGTAAGTTGTTGATGTTAAATGGTTTATGAGAAATTACCAACGCATTTATTCAATAAGTAGTAAACTCAGCCTGGTAGGGAGCTTTCAAAAAGAAGCAAAGCCGGGTATTATTCTTCTTTATTTCTTTTATCTTAAGATAAGAGGAGTTCTAAGGTGGAACAATGTCTTGTAGAAGTGAGAGGGATTAAGAAATACTTTCCCGGTATTAAAGCCCTTGATGGAGTGGATTTCAAAATCAGAGCAGGCGAGGTTCATGCCTTAATAGGAGAAAATGGGGCGGGTAAATCTACTCTGGTCAAACTATTAACCGGTGTTTATCAGCCTACAGATGGAAAAATTCTTCTTAGAGGCAAAGAAGTTGGGTTTGCATCTCCTCATACATCTCAAAGAGCAGGGATTGCGGCAATTCACCAGGAAGTCACTGTGTTTCCTGAACTTACTGTAATTGAGAATGTTTTTATGGGGCATCACATCAAAAAGCCGATGGGACTAATTGACTGGGGCCAGATGAGGGAAAAAACCGGGGCTCTACTGGAAAAACTTGAAGTGGATATTGATCCAGATGCTAGGGTGAAAAACTTAAGCGTTGCCGAAAGGCATCTAGTTGAGATTATTAAAGCTCTCTCCTTTGATGTAGATGTTGTGATCATGGATGAACCAACCTCTGCTCTTTCTCTTGAGGAAGTGAAGGATCTATATCAAATTATCAGACAATTAAAGAAAGAAGGTAAAGCCGTAATTTTTATCTCCCATAAACTTGATGAGGTTTATGAAATTGCCGATTATTTTACAGTGCTAAGAGATGGAAAGTATATAGGGGAAGGTTTGGTTAAGGAGGCTGGCGTTGACAAGATTGTAGCTATGATGGTGGGGCGAAGTTTAAGCCAAATATTTCCCAAAGTAGATGTGGAGCAGGGTCCTACTATTTTTAGAGTTAAGAATCTTTCAAAAACTGGATTATTTAAAGATATAACATTTGAACTGCATGAAGGTGAAATACTAGGTTTCTTTGGCCTTGTAGGTTCGGGAAGGTCAGAAGTAATGCAGGTCATCTTTGGTATTGATCAATTGAGTGAAGGTGAAATATTTATTAATGGAGAAAAAGTCTTAATTAGAAACCCGACAGAAGCCCTGGACAAAGGACTATCTTATATTCCTGAGGATCGACAGCAGCAGGGGGCAATTCTTAAGATGAATATCAGAGAGAACGTCACCCTTCCCATAGTTAACGAGCTTAGCCACGCTAGAAAATTCTTGAATAAAAAAGGAGAGCTGAAAGTTACCCAGGAATATGGAAGTCGTCTCGATATAAAAGCTAGTAGTTGGGAGCAATTAGTAGAGACCCTCTCAGGTGGAAATCAACAGAAAGTAGTTCTTGCTAAATGGCTCGCCACTAAACCCAAAATACTAATTCTTGATGAACCAACCAAGGGGATTGATGTTCCTACAAAAGCCGCTGTGCATAAGTTTATGGGAGAACTTGCCAAGCAGAGACTGGGAATGATTATGATTTCCTCAGAATTACCGGAAATTTTAGGGATGTCTGATAATATTGTTGTGATGCATGAAGGTTGCATTGCAGCGAGATTTACCAGAGAGGAAGCCAGTGCAGAAAAGATAATCAAAGCAGCAACTGGCCATATTTGAATTAAGGAGAAGTAAAAATTGTTTGAAAAGGTGCTTAAAAAAAGGGAATTTACTCTTTTCGTTTTGCTCGTTTTTTTAATAGTAATTATTAGCCTGAGATCTCCCAGATTTCTAAACATAGCGAATTTCAGGGATATTCTGGACGATACCGCCCTCCTGGCAATGGTTGCCATGGGGCAGTTTATGGTTATCCTCATAGCGGGAATCGATTTATCTGTAGGTGCAGAAGTGGCTCTAGCAGGTATGAGCGTAGCCCTTTTACATCAATATCATCCTGAGATTCCAATATTTGCCATTGTCTTACTATCCATATTAATAGGATTTTCGCTGGGTTCCTTTAATGGAATATTGGTTTCCCTGCTTGGAATTCCGCCCATTATCGTCACTTTAGGCACTATGGGTATCTATCGAGGATTTGTATTTGTCGTAAGCGGGGGGACGTGGGTCAGCGCTCATGAGATGTCAGACGCTTTTAAAAACCTTCCCCGAGGAGGATTCCTGGGAGTATCCAATCTTCTTTTTGCGGCAATATTATGCGTGATAATTTTTGGTATCTTTTTAAAGTACACTAGAGCGGGCAGAGAAATATATGGTGTTGGTGGCAACGAGATAGCCTCCCAGTATGTAGGTATAAATCTTAAAAAGATTAAATACCTTCCTTTTATGTTAACCGGTTCTATTTGTGGATTAGTTGGTTTGCTTTGGGTTGCACGGTATGCCTCAGCTCAAAGTGATACAGCCCTCGGATTTAATCTGCAGACAATTGCTGCTTGTGTTGTCGGAGGAGTTAGTATTTTTGGTGGATCAGGAACAACCTTGGGGGTATTGTTGGGCGTCCTTTTATTAGGGGTCATTAATAATGCTCTTACCCAGATTAATATCTCTCCCTTCTGGCAGATGGGTTTGCAGGGTTTGATTATCCTGGTAGCTGTGATTATCAATACTATAATGGAGAGACGCACTCAAGAATTGATAATAAGGAGGAGGAATCTTTAATGAAGAGTACTAAAAAAATGCCAATCTGGCATATTTTAATGCAGTGGGAAGTCATTCTCTTTTTTATGTTGGTAGTTGTAATTGTTGTGAATTCCAGCCTTTCGCCTTATTTCCTCGATTTGAATAATATATTGCGTACAACCTTTAATTTTACGGAAAAGGCGATTATTGTACTTCCCATGATGTTCATCATCATCTGTGCAGATATAGATATTTCGGTTGCCGGCATTATTGCTCTTTCCTCTTGTTTTATGGGACTCGCCTCCCAGCATTTGGGTGCTGGTACCCCAGCGCTGATTTTTATTGGACTTTTAACTGGACTATCAGTAGGAATCCTTAATGGACTCATCATAACCAAAATAGGTATTCCAGCCATCGCTGTTACTCTTGCCGGTTTGTTTCTTTTTAGAGGAATAGCTTATGTAATACTTGGTGATATGGCAGTTACTACATACCCTGAATCCTTTGCTTACTTGGGCCAGGGCTGTATAGGAAATACGAGGATTCCTTTTCAATTGGTACTCTTTATAATTCTTGCCATTATCTTCGGGATTGTTTTGCATAAAACCACCTATGGACGAAAGCTTTTTGCCATTGGAAATAATTCTACAGCGGCAAGATTCTCTGGAATAAATGTTGATAGAATTCGTTTTTTTAATTTTGCACTTATAGGATTACTTTCTGGTCTGGCTTCAGTTCTTCTCACTTCAAGAATAGGTAGTACCCGCCCCAATATTGCCTCTGGATGGGAATTAGAAATTATAACCATCGTAGTGCTAGGAGGCGTTTATATTTTTGGTGGAACAGGAAGTATTCTGGGAGTAGTAATCTCTATTCTTATGGTAGGGTTGATGAGGTTTGGGATGGGTTTAATCAATGTTCCTGGACTAGTGATGAATATTGCGATGGGATTTTTATTGATTATAGCCATTTTGCTTCCTGGCTCTTTAAGAGAGCTTCAGAGCAAAATTCTTACCAAACAACAACAGCAGTAATTTTTTTGACACAAAAAGGAGTTTTTTGATTGAATGCCCATTCTGCCATAGAGGATAGGCTTTTTTATTTCCGTTCCCGGTAGATTTACCAATTACGATCTGGAAGGTTATGAGAAGCATAAGTATATTTTACCCGCCCCTAATCCCTCCCAGGAGGGGAATATCTGCGGCATCTTTTGCTCACAGGTGGTCCCAGGATCTGTGATAGGATAATCCCCTGAACATATCCACGACGCTTGTGCCATTGCCAGGGGAACCTGCGCTTCGGCTTCGATCAGTTTTGCCCGGATTGCCTGGGCAATCTTCATAATTGTCAATGACAACGTTAATTCACCCCCCTGGGGTCAACTTAATTCCCCCTTTTTGGGGTAGAGGGGTTAATGGTTTTGGTTGCAGTTTTCTTCGATACGACTCTCCTTCCATCATTAAGTGATGAGCTTGATGGGCTAAGCAATCCAGGGCGGAGTTAGCCATCACAGGGTCTGGGAACAGGGTAACCCAATCTTGAGGGGGTCGGTTGCTGGTTATGAATATCAAAAGGATGGTCAAGCTGCTATTGGCCAGGACTCAGGAGGTAGGATTCTTAGATACTGGCTAATCCCGTAGAGGATTAACCGAGGAAGATAAAAATAAAAAAGAGCAGAAAGAAGCAAAGGGATAAAGGAAAAAAAGAAGAAATCAGACTAAGAAGTTAACTAATCCAGCTCACATTTCAACCCACCAAGTCCCTCCAGAAAAGGCGATCAACCAAAACCTCTCCTTTTTCAGAGATCTCTCATTATTCTAAAGTTTCCTGAGTTTCACAAGGAGTACTTTTGTAACTTGTTGATCATATGGCAAATTTTACGTTTCCTAGGTCAACACCATTGTCCCTTCGCTTCAGGGCTTCGCTGTCTGTTGCCCAAATTCCCTTTCGCTCTCTGAAAAGAATCTTAGACCATTCCAAAGTTCGCTTCACTGCAAATCCAAAACTCGCCCTTTGGGCTCAAACACTGGATTTGCGGCCGTTTCGCTTCACTAAGAATGGTGAGCTAAAATTCTTTAATGTTCGCTCCAGGAAACCCGGCCAACGATCGTTCCCGAAATGACCTCAGGGGTTCGCAGGCGGGGAATACTTTCCCCTTCCAGCCTCTAAAGGGCTGGCCTTCCCCTTACGTTCGGCTGAGCTCACGTCGAAGCCTGCTCACCCTCGATAGGTACTCCACTTCTCCAGCAAATTACGCTCATGGGCAACGGTGTTCCCCTAAAAACTCAGGAAACTTCACTCATTATTTCCTTGACAAAAGGATTAGATTCGTATACATAGAAACGCACTATGTTAAATTGGATAACTGTTTTATTTTCTTTGGCGACCATCGACGACAATTGATTTGCGCCGACTCCCAGATAACTTGCAGATCTTCGAACCAGCAGTTCGTGGTCACCTCATATCGAATTCGACGCAATACTCTTTCCTGCATATTTAAAGCAGGTTGATATGGAGGCAGATAACTTAGGCGTAGTTCGCGATGACTTATGAGTATTCTCGGACCTCAACTACTTTATGCCACGGTGTTTTATCTACATAAATCCAAACTTTGAAACCTTTGAGCCGATGCCGTATATGTTTCAAAACATTCAAAAAGGCCTGACGATCCCCTCTGAGGGTTCGAATGAGTCCCCGTCGCCCCAAAAGAGGTGCCACCCAGCCAGAAAGATTCAGACGCTTTCGATGTTGGCTTGTCGTAAGACCTTTAAAAGGTTTACCACGTTTTGCCCATCCCCGGCCCAACCGAGGATGCGGGCTAAACCCTGTCTCATCTTGAAAGACAATCGTCTCTTCTGGCTTAAGGTTTCGGAGCTTTTTTTAACGACCGACCAAAGCGCCTGGCATCCTCAGAACGGGCCTGAACCTGCGCATAGCTGGCACACTTCATCCGATAGCCCAACCGATGCATCCAATACTGCGCTTGTCGAACCTTCAGATTCACCCCAAAATATTTCTTCAAATGAACAACCAGGGTGGGATCATCCCATCCAACACGCACCCAGCCAAAATCCCGAGGACTTCTCTCCAGATGATCTTGCAATTTTTGCACAAGCTCCTCGGTTAGTTGCCCAGGACGACCAGGTCGAGGCTTCGGTCGAAGAAACTCCACACCTTCTTTGTTCACTCCACGAATCCACCGACATAAGCTCATGCGGGTTAGACCCAATACTTGAGTTACCCATCCCGAACGCTGGCCCTCCAGTACCAGCAGTAGAGCTGCAATCTTTATACCGATCCAGGCTCCCGGGATTTTTTCGGCAAGGTCTAACAACCGCTTGCGAATTAATTCGGGGTGATCTAGGGTTAATCTTTTTATGCATTAAGTAGAGCATAATTTTTCTATTACGTAACTATTTTTAATGCGCCGCTATTAGTACTATGTTTTCAATCAGGGCGTATGGAGCGAGAAGAATCATGTGAAGTCTGGTGGTGAAAAGACCTTTGCTATCTCAGTACTCAGATCCCGCTTGAAAAAGCAAATTCATATTACGCCCTGGTTTTGGAAGGGGGTGGTAGTGGGGTACAAATGAATTAGCAAGTGAGGAGAACCAATGGAAATACTCTTTCCAAAGGAAGTAATGTTTTTCTATTGTAAATAATTTGTAAACGAAAAATGGTTGGAGGTGAACGTGTTTAACTAGTCAATAATATCCCTTATAAGGAGGATAAGGAGGAAAAAAATGAAATTAAGAGTGAATAGGAAAGTTTTGTTTACTGTAGTGCTTCTTATATCATTTATGGCAGGTTTTATTCTTGTTGGGGGCGAAAAGGCAGAGGGGGCTGGAAAACCGGTGACGCTCGTCGTCTCGATCAGAGGTCTGGACAACCCGTATCACGCTAACTACTCAGTTGGGGCAAAGGCGTTAGGAAAGATACTTGGGTTGCCCGTTGACACGCTGTCGACTGAAGCGGACAGCCAAAAAGGAATCGCCGACGTCAAGGCGGAAGTGGCAAAGACGGGCGGAAACATGGTGCTCAGCATCGACCCGAATCAGGCGCCGGATGTTGTCCCAATCGCAAAGATACTCGAAGGTGCGGGTGTCTATTGGGTGAACTGGTGGAACAAGCCGGACGATGTGAAACCTTGGGACTACAAGTACTGGGTTTCACACATTACCTTTGACCACATCGGTGCCGGTTACTTCAACGCCATGCAGCTTTTCAAGACGTTCAAGACACCGAACAAGGGGAAGATCATTGCCCTGCAGGGTCAGTTGGCCAACAACGCCGCAATCGGTCGTTTCAAGGGGCTGCAGAAGGCCCTCGCCCAGAATCCGGGAGTTAAGCTTCTCCAGTGGGAGGGGGGAGACTGGGATAGGACGAAGGGTTACAACCTCACGAAGGCAATGCTCGTTGCCTACCCGGATATCGATGGCGTGTGGTCCGGGAATGACGAGATGGCCATGGGTGCCATACAGGCACTGAGAGAGGTGGGGCTGGCAGGCAAGGTACTCGTGTCGGGGTGCGACGGCATCCCCGAGATTTATGACGCCATAAAGGATGGACTGGCGGTCTCTACGGTGTTCCAGGACTCCAAATATCAGGCGCAGCTGGGATTGTCAATGGCGCTGGCCGCGAAGCGAGGTGAGCTCGATGTCGAGTCGCTCCCACGCAAGTACCGATCGTTTAAGATTCCGGCGATCGAAGTAAATCGTGAGAATGTAGATAAAGTAGTCAAGGAGTTTGTGGAGAGTACTCCGAAATACGACCTCAGTGACTTCTTCGAGCGCTGGGTAGGAGCGGTACCCTGAAGCTGCACAGCTTGAGGATTATCTCAGGGCGCAAATTCTCGGTTCTATTCTCGC
>Ga0209635_10001279_pt1 | contig 18679 bp, 19 predicted proteins | sample DeeMarSWOR230_32_FD_187463 | JGI IMG/M metagenome (GOLD analysis project Ga0209635, IMG submission 187463) | Marine sediment microbial communities from White Oak River estuary, North Carolina - WOR-2-30_32 (SPAdes) (version 2) | ecosystem: Environmental > Aquatic > Marine > Intertidal zone >... | reverse complement strand
GTGTTTTGTAATCATTGTGGAGAAGAAGTTACAGAAAACACGAATTTCTGTCCTGTATGCGGCATGAGGACAGTAATGGGTGAAGAAGCAAAAGTCCCCATTCCGAGACAGCGCAATTGGGAAGAATAACTTGAATCAGCTGCTGAAAGAATTAGCGAAGAAATGAAGAAAGCCTATACAATAGCAGGTCGAGAGTTAGAGCAAGCAGCCAATCGAATAAAGGAAGAAATGCAGAAAGCTAGAGAAAAAGAATTAGTAAACTGCACAAAATGTGGCGAACAAAACCAGAAAGGAATGAATTTCTGCTTTAAATGTGGAACCAAACTGTAAAAAAAGTTAACCAAAAGAATAACCCATCTTAATTTTTGGGATTCCCTTTTTTTCTAAATCAGTAAGATCTCATTTTTTCATAATATTGAATTAAGCTGTTTATGTTCTTCTCAACTGTAAATTCGTATCGTTTGTTTAGAACTGTTTCTCTTATGCATCTAATGTCATCCAAATTTCGAAGTTTTGAAGCCATCTCACATATGTTGTTAAAGATGAGACCTACTTTATGTTGATTTAAGAACGATATTATGTTTTCATGTTTGAATGAGAGAACGGGAAGACCACAGGCAACGTACTCAAATACTTTATTGGGCAGGGATACATCGAGATGTTTCTTGTTTTTTGGATTCACGTTAAGTCCTGACCATCCGAAATCGTATTGAGTAATTTCATTGAGTAGACTCTTTTGATCAAGGTGTCCATGAAAATGTATGAGTTCTTCCTCCTCACCTAAACGCTTGTAGGCTTTATCTTTCGTACCCCAGATTGAGACATACATATGAATATGTATACCATGAGAGGCTATGGTCCTGAATATTTCTCGTAGGTCATAGTGACTGTCTTTTACTCGACTGGTTACTGTGCCAATATACACTATGTGGACTTCACCATCCTTTTTTGAAATCTTCCTAAGTAACATAGTTGGTACTACCGACTCACTGACATAACTGTAAAAGACCATGTCTTTTGAGGGATCTACATCGTATCTCTGCTGGATGTAGTCTCTTACTCCTTCTGTTACGTATATTCTCCCATCGCTCCTCTCATTGGCGACTTTCTCCTGCTTAGGATATTGAACCTTAATAGTTTCTTCATCGTCACCAACGTAATAACCTGTTTCTCGCATAGAGAGAGCCTCATGACAATCATGTATCACAGGAACTTCGCCTTTTACCGCATCCAATGCAGATATTGTAAGAAAATCGGGAGCATTATGACTATGAATAATCTCAGGTTTTATTCTCTTCACTAATCTTTTGATGTCATCTTGAAGGTCTCCTAAATTTAATTTCACAAGTTCGTCGAATGTCTCATTGCCTTGACCATAGAGCTCGTCTAATGTATAGAATAAATACCCAAATGTAATTCGAACGTTATTATGTAAAGCGTACTTTAGTCCCCTAGCATGCTTTAAGGCTCGTATGCATGGTTGAGGCTCTAAGAAGAGTATATTGAAACTCAATTTTATTGATCACCTCCTCACAACCAATACTAGGGCAGAGGGAGGTCAGGTTTGAATCATAATTTATTCATATAATATTATAACTTAATTATTATAGCTTTATGAAGTAAAGCTAGCTAACTGTGGATAGGCATAATCGTTTATCTTTCGATTCTGGTCAGTGGATTGGAATTTGTGTTTTTAATTCGAATGATGGTTGTTATAGAATATTTTGATATGCAGTTGAAAAACCTAGGGACTGAATAACCTTCATTAGTTAGTTGACTAGCTATTTAATATGCACCCTTATTCAGATTCCATAAGAAAAAAGGGTTTTGACACGAAGAAATATCTAGCTGCGCAAGTAAAAAAAATATTTAACCGCGTTGAACTCTTCGATAAACTGTATCTCGAATTTGGCGGGAAGTTGCGTTATGATTATCATGCTTCAAGGGTGCTGCCAGGATTCGAAGTCGATACGAAAATACAGATGCTCCAACGCTTAGGCGACATAGAAATAATCCATTGCATAAGCGCAAAGGACATTGAAGGAAGAAAAATTAGACGAGACTTTGGACTAGCATACGAAGACCAGATCATCAAGGACATAAATGATCTACGAGAGCTTGGTTTGGGCGTCTCAGCTGTAATAATAAACAGGTTCAGCAACGAACCTTCAGCGAAGAAATTCATGCAGAAACTACAGAATAGGAGAATACGAGTTTACACACATTATGAATTTCCGAATTATCTGAAGGATGTCGAATCAGTAGTCAGTGATAGAGGATATGGTAAGCAAGACTATGTCGAAACCGAGAAAAGAATCATAGTTATCACAGCCCCAGGACCTGGAAGCGGAAAAATGTCATTCGGAATGGCCCAGGTCTATAATGATAGAAAGCGTGGGATCAATTCTGGTTTTGGAAAATTCGAGACGTTTCCAATATGGAACCTACCACTTAACCATCCTGTTAATATTGCCTATGAAGCAGCGACTGCCGATATAGGAGACTATAATCTGATCGATCCATTCTACATGAAAGCTTATGGTGTCACAGCGATTAACTACAACAGAGATGTAGAAAACTTCGCGATAATGAAGAAAATTATTGAGAAGATGGTAGGTAAGGATGATCCAATGGCTAAAATCAAGTCACCCACAGACATGGGTGTTAACATGGCGAAGGAAGGCATAATAGATGATGAAGTTGTGCGTGAAGCAAGCAGACAGGAGATCGTTAGACGCTATTTCAGATACCAGAGAGAGTTCGTGGAAGGAGATACTACACGAGATACTCTTGAAAGAATAGATAAAATTATGCAAAAAGCAGGAGTCAAGCCCGAAAATCGCTCTGTAGTTCTGCCCGCAAGGAAGGCAGCTGAGGAAGCAAGGAAAAGAGCGAGTGAAGGTAAGGGGTATAGGGGTGTGTTCTGCGGTTCGGCAATTGAAATTTTAAACGATTCAGGCAAAGCTATTATTATAACAGGGAAAAACTCTCCGTTACTACACGCTGAGTCAGCAGCAATCCTGAATGTTACAAAGACTATAGCTTGTATACCAGACGGAGTCCATGTAATATCTAGAGATGTAATTGAGAGTATGAAACAGATCAAAAAGACTATGGGGTTAAGCAGCATTTCTCTAAACGTCAAGGAAATACTGGATGGGCTAGCTGCTAGCGCTGTAATTGATGAAAATGCTAGAAAATGCATAGACGCGTTGAGTAAATTAAAGGCTTGTGAGATGCATACCACACATCTAATAGATGTGGGTGATGAAAGACCTTTGAATCAGCTTGGTTTGAATGTGACAACCGATGCTAAGCTTCCATTTCCCAATGCATTCAAGATAGAGAATTGATTAAATAGCTAACTTTTTCTAAATAAAGCTAGTTAGCTTTAACTATTGACACCCAATCACCAACATAATGGGTAATACTTATGACAATCAAAGCTATCACCAAGTGTTCTACTATCACCTTCCATGTATTCTCTTTTTCACCACTGGTGATGATGTAACTAAGAAATGTCAAAGTCAATAATCCCCAAATCACGCTAATCATAATAGCTGTTGAAAGGTCAACCAGAAACACCGGAACCATAAATGTTAAGGCGAAAAGAAACTTTGCTAAAAAGGTAGTCAGAGTTGACTCCCAAATTTCTCTATCAGTGTGTATACTCTCAGCCTCTTCAGAGACATGGATACCCAAGGCATCAGAAAATGCGTCAGCAATTGCAATGGTCAATATACCACCGATTACAACAAGTTTTGATCCAGAAAATGAGTGCAATCCTACAATTAATCCAAGTGTTGTTATTATTGCAGATGTTAAACCGAAACACAATCCTGTTTTCATCGAATGTTTCATTAGAACAACCTCAAAGAGTCTCTAACCATCTGTTGCACCCTTTTAAGATTATCTCAAAACGCGAAGAGTTTGTTCTCATTCCAAACATTAAAAACTCGTTTGATAAGACATCATAAAAACACAGTCATTTTACTGAAATTAAAAGAGAAAAAGATAAAGATTGGATGAAAGGCTCTATAAGAAAGGTTATCATTATGAGTTCAAAATCTGACATATCTAAAGAGGAAACAGAGAGTCTTCTCAAGAAAATAAATCAAGAGTTTTATGCTAAACCAAGTTATGAAGTAGACCAAATAATTGAAGCAGTAAAAAATGATCTCGGTCTCAAAGCTTTGAGAGAATGCCTTAAAATAGCACTTGAAAATCGATTAATACTCCTTGAAATTAAAGACCAGTTAAGCAAAGGCAGTACAAGCTCAGATAAATTTCCAGTTTCAATAGAAGAGAAACTAGAAACAAACTATCGTAGACCATCACGTTAATTTAATAACAATAAAAAGAAAAAAGGTAAAACCTCTCGATATACGAGGATCTATATCTTGGTGATATATACGCGGAAGCTATCGCTATAGACATTAACAAAACTGAGTCTATTAACCCTGATATGAACCACGGAGAAGTAATCACTTCCCAACGCGCACGCAACAATATTTAATTTCGAAATTCGTTTCTATGACACTTTTTATATGAGGATCCACGTGTTTTCGAGCTATGTTAAAGACTGAGAAAAACCTAGGGTTTTTCGAGAGATACCTTGCCATCTGGGTAGCTCTATGTATGGTAGCTGGATTACTTCTCTCACAGTATCTTCCTGGTCTGAGTCAGGCTTTAGACAGTTGGCAGATTAGAGGCATCTCAATACCAATTGGCATCTGCTTATTTTTGATGATGCATCCAGCTCTCCTTAATCTTCAGTTAGATGAATTGAAGAAATTAGTAAAGAATCCAAAACCTATCCTATTGACTTTATTCTCCAATTGGCTAATCGCTCCTTTAGTAACGGTTGTTCTGGGTAGATTGTTTTTATCTGGTCTTGATCAACTTACAGTCGCTTTAATACTCCTTGGCTCAAGTCCATGTACAGCAATGGTTCTTGTCTGGGGCTCTTTAGCAGAAGGGAATCAAGAGCAGAACTTCATAACAACGAGTCTGAATACTGTAACTATAATTTGATTATACGCACCTGTTGTTTCGTTGCTTACAGGAGTACAGAATATTACAATAGACAAAACGTCATTGTTCCTCTCGGTCATTGTTTTTATTTGGGATACCAGTAGTTCTTGGATTCATATCCAAGCGATACCTAATACGATCTAAAGGAGAAACATGGTTTCACAAAGTATACAGATATGCTGTGGGAAGAATCTCGATGTTGGCTCTTCTGACAACACTTATTGTACTGTTCTCTCTAAATGGTGATGTATTATTAAAACATCCTAACTTAATTGTCTCAATATCTATCCCACTGTTATTGGGATTTTTCATAGTTGTTGGTATCAACTTGTTGATAACAAGGTTTACAGGGTTACAATATAGAGAAGGAATCATTACAGTAATTATAGGTTCATCTAGCCACTTTGAAATAGCCATTGCTACCGCAATTAGCCTTTATGGTTTAGGATCTCAGGCCGCATTGGGAACAACCATGGGATTATTTTAGGAAGTACCGATTATGCTCAGTCTAGTTTACATTGGCAAACAACTCAATAAAAAAAGGATTCTGGAGAAAGTAAACCTCGTATTATGAGTTAAACGCGTATATATCAAGAATATTTGGATAGATTTTGAAGATGATATCAGTATTTGGTTATTGTTTGGGTAAGATATTAAAGTTAACAAGTTAACTTAGAATCCCTTTTTTCAACTTGAATGGATTAAAAAAAACGTTAAGTGCGTATTACCTAATTGTTTATGATAAAATAACCAAAGTAAGTGTTTTCAAACCATGTCAGAAAACAGCTTATCAATTAGCGAGCTAGAGGAATTAAGCTATTATGACTTCATGGGATACATGGATGTCCCCTTCTTCAATATTGGAGGAGCTGGATCTATCGATCGACTTGCTGAACTCAGTAAGATCAGTAAAGACAGTAATGTCCTAGAGGTAGGCTGTGGAACAGGGGGTAACTCATGTTATCTCGCTAAGAAATATGGTTGCAATATCACGGGTATTGATATATCAGAACACATGATAAAGAAAGCCCAACGCCGTGCGAATCAACTTGATCTAACCAGCCTTGTAACATTCCAAATAGGTGACGCATATCATCTGGAATTTCCTCCTAATTCTTTCGATGTTGTGCTGACTGTTTTTGTGTCACAGTTCTTAGACAAACAGCTTGCTTTCCCAGAGTTTTATCGTGTGTTAAAACCTAGAGGTCGTTTAAGTATCAACGAGATATACAAAGCTGATGAAGTTCCTCTTGAAGCCGTTGACAAAGTCCGTGAAGGAGAACGAACCTACCAAGAACTTACAGAACTGCCATTCAAGATAAATTCGCCCACCGAATGGAGACAAGCCTTTGAAACAAATAAATTCATCAAAGTGTTTGTTGAGGAGTTCCCCAATTTTCAACAACAATCGTTAAGCTTGAACATCATAAGCGAGTTTGGGGGCTGGTGGAAATTGATCAAAACAATTGGAAAAATGCTATCTCTTGCTATAAAAAGCCAAAAAATCCGATCCCGATTTGGGAAGATCAGTAAAGGTAAGCAACTATTATTACGTGACAAAGATGCTGCAAAATATATCGGATACATCCTGGTTATCGGAGAAAAACCAGAACTTACAAGATTCATTTGACTAGTGACAAGTCTTAGCCATAATTCAATATGCGGATAGTTTTCAGCACAGATTAAGGCATATTTCCTTTAGCCTTCAAAATGGCAGTTACCAATTCTTCTTGATTCGCGCCGAACATGCTTAAACCTGTCTCAGCGAACACTTTTCCAATCTGAGTTTTGAGAGCTTCTTCCTCTAAAGGTATTCCTTTCAATCCTTCTTCAAGTCTTGATACAGCACCGATATAAGGTCGCGTAAAGAAATCCCCAGATATAGATATCCCATCAATCTTCTCCTCAACAACAACCATAGTAACTCTAATCAATTTACCAGCTTTGTGATCAGCTTCATAGACATAAACTCCTTCCTTTACCTTAGCACGTCTTGAGAGAAGTTGTTCATAACCAATGTCTTTGCTGAATATCCATTCATTACTCTTTCTTTCTTGAAGTAGATCAGTCAGGTAACCTTCTTCAACCGAATTGAGAGAACCCGGCTTAAGTTGGATTCCAAGTTCTTCGTCGAATCCTGTTATCAAGAAGCTTTTGACCTCTTCCCTGTTCGGTAGAACCCCAAGTTTATCTTCAAGAGATGTAAGCCACTCTTCCATCGACTCTGCAAGTTTATCTCTAAATTTTTCACTGGGTGTTTTTATTATCTTTGTCATTAGTTCAATGGGAAGCGAAAGGAGTATATCACCAGCTAATACATTTGCTTCATCTACAGTTACAGCACCATTTCCAGATATCTTTCTTCCGTCAACAACAATGTCATTGGGAGAGCGAAGTTGGGTATCAAGGTGATATTTGTTCAGTGCATAAATGGGGGGTTTAAGGAATTTACTATAGAACTCCGGTATGGATTGGGGGCACTCACTACTACTCCTGTGTATGACGACGAAGTAGTCTTGTTCCCAAGGACCATCAAGTATTGCACCGCCACCAATGGATCTTCTAACTAGGTCGAAATCCATCTCACTAGCGTAATCTATGTCTATCTCCTTCTCCATAATCTGGTGATATCCAATATTTACAAAAGGTTTCTTTGGATGATTGAGTATTACCGTATTTGGTGAAGAATCGTGACTCACAGCTTTTGCCACAGCTTCATAAATATTGGTCATGACATATCCATCTATAGGACCTAAATCAAGAAGTCTCCACATTTGCTAAATCCTCCAAATTCATATGTTTGATAAAACTTACCGATTAAATATTTAATGACTGTTAAGTTCAATGTATAAAATAAAAAGATTTCAATGGGGAGAAAATTTGTGATTGGTACAATGATCCCATCCGTCTGCCCAAGGGATTGCTACGATACGTGTTCACTCATCATTAAGATTGACAGAGACACAGGTAAAAGTAGTGTACTTGGTGATCCAATTAACCCAATTACTCAAGGCTTCACCTGTCCGCGTGGAGTCAAAGACATTGAACGCATGATTGCTAATAACCGGGTTTCGCATCCTTTTATACGTAGACACAAATTATCGGATAATGTTGAACAAGTATCTTGGAATGAAGCTCTCGATTTAATATCGAATAAAATTGAAAAAACGATATCAGAGTTTGGTTCAGAAACAATCCTTCACATCGAATACGCAGGGAACACAGGATTAATAACAAGTTATTTTCCCCTACGCTTGTGGAATGCTTTAGGAACTACTCGAACCGATTATAGTATTTGCAGCAAATCTGGACATGAAGCATTAGCACTTCATTATGGTTCCAGTTATGGCTTACAACCAGAAGAGATTAAAAATCAGAGATTGATTGTCTTTTGGGGTTTTAATGCAGTAGTTAGTTCACCTCATATGTGGAATCTTGCAAATCAAGCACGAAGTAGGGAAAAAGCCAAGATTGTGGTAATTGATCCGAGGAAGAGTCAAACCACGAAAAACGCAGACTTTAGTCTTCACCCGAAACCAGGTAGTGATGTTGTTTTAGCCTTTGGTATCGCGCGTTACCTCATAGAACACAACTATGCAGATAACGAATTCATTGAGAGATGGACCAATGGATTTCAAAGATTAAAAACAGAAATTATGAAATGGACACCTAACAGGATTGAAGAAGAGACTGGAATAAAATGGTCAACTATTGAAAAACTCGGTGAAGCCTATGGCACTTCTCGACCGAACGCTACTCTAATTGGTTTAGGTATGCAAAAAAGCATTAATGGCGCAGAATCCGTTCGAGCAATAGGATTATTGCCTGCTATCCTTGGCATACATAGAGGTTTCTTCTATAGTAATGATAACGCATACTCCATAGACCTTTCATATCTAAATGGAGAGAGTCTATCAAATCGCGAGATACCAGTAGTGAGCCAAATTAAATTGGGTCAACTCGTCTCAGAAGGTCAATTTAAGCTGATTTACATATATAACATGAATCCCGCTTTAACACTTCCAAATCAACGAGCTTTTAGACTCGGATTATCTAGAGATGACGTATTTACCGTGGTTCATGAAACCCATTGGAATGAAACCACAGACTTCGCAGACGTTATTCTACCCGCTCCTACCTTTTTAGAAAAAGAGGATATCGTCATACCATGGAGTCATCACCACGTTAGATTATCAAAAAAAGCTTTTGACCTAATGGGTCAAAGTCGAACCGAAATCTGGGTCATGCAAGAATTAATCAAGCGATTGAAACTTAAAGAGCCTTGGCTTTACGAAGAGCCTAGGAATGCTCTAGAAAAAACGCTTGAAAAAGCATTTACAGAAGGTACTTTTCAAGACCTTATGAATGGAAACGACATGATACTCAAGAAAAAGTCGCCAAGTGAGTATCAGACTCCATCGAGAAAAATTGAATTTTATTCATCGATTTCCAAAGATGCGGGTTGTGATCCACTACCCTCACATTATAGACTCCAGATTCAAGATGATGAATTTTTATTATTAAATAGTGCATCATCAAACTACACTCATACCCAGTTTCGAGAGATTTACGGACCAATTCCAGAGATAGTCCATGTTAACCAGAAAGATGCTTCGACTCAAAACATTCGTAAAGACGACTTAGTAATCCTTCACAATGATAGTGGGTCAGTAAAAATGAAGGTAAACGTCTCTCAAGACGTCCCTAAAGGAGTATTATGGGCTCCACGTCAAAGCATTGGCTTAAATGATGAACCACAAAATGCTTTGACACCTTCAACAACACAGAAAATCGGTAATGGATCTGTGTTTAATTCCACAATTGTTCGATTACAACGAGTGATAAAATAAAAAAAAAGTACTCAACTATTTTATGTGACTGAATGTCTGATTAATGGATTATATAATTTAAAACATATGCATTCACAATTTTAGCTGACTACTTTGTTTTCACTCTCTATTCCATAAGGTAACAGCTTAATACGCTACAATTATGTTTTATTTAACGTGGATTACTTATGACGTTACAAGCTATCGGTTTATTGAGCCCAGGAGATATGGATCACGTAGTGGGTCAGTTGCTTTTAAAAAAGGGGATACCTGTATTTACTTGCCTAAAGGATAGAAGCGAACGTACTAGAGGATTAGCAATAAAGGCTGGCTAATGATTTGCCAACTTATAAAGCTCTCGTTCTCGAAACAGACATGATCCTATCTATTTTAGTGCCTGCTGAGGCAGAGAATGCCGCAAGGACCGTAGTTGAAGCCTTATGTAAAGTTGATAAGGCTATTGTATACGTTGATTGTAATGCTATATCGCCTACAACTTCTAAAAAAAATCAATACAATAATTAAAGATGTGGGCAGCAAGTACGTAGATGCTTCAATTATTGGTCCTCCTCCTAGAAAGATGGGGACCACCCGTTTTTACGCGTCTGGACCAGACTTGAAAGCCTTTGAAGCACTCGCTACTTATGGTTTAGATGTACGTTCAATAGGCTCTATGATCGGACAGGCTAAAGGAATAAAAATGGCTTATGGTGCATTAACAAAAGGACTTGCTGCGATATCTACTCAGCTTTTAATAGCTGCTTGGAAAATGGGTTTGTACAATGCTTTGATTGAGGATTTTATGAAAAGTCAAGTAGAGCTGTATAAATGGATGGAACGAAGGGTGCCTCGCATGCCAAACAGATCTCGCCGCTGGATTGGGGAGATGGAGGAGATCTCGAAGACTTTCAACGCTCTGGGTTTATCACCAAAAATCTATGAGGGCGCAGCAGACACGTATAGATTTGTAGGAAGAACAACATTGGCTGATGAGACAGCTGAGACCGTTGATCTAGACCGAACTCTTGAACAGCTCATAGAAATACTTGCAGATGAAATGTAAACATTGAATGGCTTTAAAAAATAAACTATCTAGCATAGATCACTCATGTCGTAAGGCATCTACTGGATTCAATTTTGATGCTCTGAAAGCAGGAAGAGCACCAGCAATAAGACTTGTAATAATGGCAAAACCCATCACTGAAAACCATAGAGTAAAATTAACATCAACAGTCAAACCAATGTAATTTCCTACCATTCTTCCAAGGATAAAGCCAAGACCGCCTCCTAAGAAGCCTCCAAGTATACCTGTATATGCTGCCTCATTAAGAAAAAGGAAGAGCACGTCATAGTTCTTTGCGCCTAAAGCCTTCAATATTCCAATTTCTCTTGTTCTCTCATTTACGCTTGTAGTCATCGTGTTTACTATTCCGACACCGGCTACCAATAAGCTAATTCCTGCGATCCCTCCTAAGACTGATTCAAGAGTGCCTATAATGCTTTCAACCATCTCTTTAGCTGAGTTAGGTGTTATAACAATTACATCATCGATGTAATCCTTGATTTTCTTCCTAACGTTGTCCATATCTTCAATATTGTGGATTGAAGCCATGATCATCGAATATTCGCCTGAAGAATCGAAAAATTGCTCAGAGGTTCTAATTGGAATAATAATCATATCATCAGGACTAACGCCCATAGTTGTACCGCTTTCTTTACCTATTCCAACAATTCTCAGAGTAAGTTCTCTCTCCTGTTTAGCTCCAATCGTTTTAATTACTAATCTGTCTCCCACTTGAAGCGCTGGATTATCTTCACCATCAGGTTTCGCAATATTTGAACCAATTATCGCTGCTGCTTTATCATTCCGTGATAAAACTCTTCCATCACTCACTTCGAAATTACTATTGATGTTAAATATTTTAATGCCTACACCTACTACTTGTGATACATACTCTTTCCCCGCAATCTTATATGTGCAATAGTTAGACTGGAACTCAGCTACTTGATCTATCTCTAAAATATTTGAAAGCACATTACGATCTCTCCAAGAGAGGGTAATAGGGCTATTCAGTATCTGTGCTCCTTGTGCCATCCTCGGATTATTCAAATCATCAGTACTAGGAACAATTGTTATGGAATTGATACCTAAGATATTTAATTGCTCATTGATCTCTGTATTCATCCCCTGAGTCAATGAGACTAGTCCTGTTATTGCAGTTATTCCGATTAAAATGCCAACAAGATTTAGGAAAAAACGATATTTACGCTCAGTTATAGCATTAAAAGAAATGGAAATGACATCGGTAAAATTCATATTATTTTCACTTTCAAGATGTTTTTCTTGTACTTTGAACGACAAGTTTCCATTATTGATGCTCTTCAACTTTCAATCGTTTAACTAGTGAATTCACATATAGAAATACAGTAAATCATTTGCATGTTTGAAAAGGTTTCTTTTTGTAACTAGCTAACATTTTATAAGTTTGATGTTCTTGTTATGCCCTTTTAAATGTGGGATCTTTATCTTCTCTTTAGAATTGTGTGTGTTTTACTCATTAAATTAATGCAAACCTTTTGATGAAAGCCCTATAGCTGGCTACTCCTAAAATGCATACAACAACTATAATGACTACACCTAGCTTATATTAAGGAAATTACTCAATGGATAAGAAATAAGTATAAGGAGAGCATGGTAATCAAAGACTTTGACTTAAAAATCTCAATATTTTAATTCAACCATTGAGCGATTAATGGGTGTGTAAAAAGAATTATGAACTTAAATGGAGAAGTAGACGATAACTATCGTGAAAGATTAGAATACGCAGATAATTTAAGGGATGTTTGGGAGGTTGTTAAGGACTCAGTGAAAGAAGTCCTTGGACATTATAGAATTGGCATGATGTTATTCCTTGATGATCTACCACTAAATCTGGGCGCCTATCATCCAGTAGGTACTAATAACATTGTTATGAACCGTAGATTATTAGAAATAGTGGAAGTAACAACTGAAGATAAGAACCGAGTCAACGCCTTCATTTATAACATCCTACTCCATGAATATCTTCACGCCATAGGATACCTTAGAGAAACAGAGGTTAAAACGTTGATTCTACAAATTGCTCAAGAATGCTTTGGTCAGGACCATATAGTAACTCAATTAGTAAGAGTTGGACCTTGGTCGATTCTAAAAGACTTACCTTTAGACGTGGTTGAAGGTCCTAAGCGAGTAATGGAGATAGTCAAAGATTTCGAAGAATCTCCACAGAAATACATCGTTTAGGGAATCTAAATTCTCTTTATACATCTATAATTTCTAACTGTTATTGAAACGTATTTGTGTAAATTAAAAGAAGAATGTTGGTCTTTTATTCGCCTTCTATTCTGGTGTAATACTGCGATCTATTTTAATTTTGTACCAAGATAGCAACCATTTGACCTCGATTAATGTTAAGGCTTTCAGCAATTGTTTGACATTTGGCTATTAAAAGGTGTACAATAGGAGTTTTGTTTTGAAACTCTGTAAGTGTCTCATAGTTGGCCATGCCCTTCGCTACTATTATGTCGTGCTTTGATAATTCTTCTCTTAAATGATCAGATATTTCATCCAGTATGAGACCTACAGTGTCAGTACCGGTATCAATTACACTATCGGCTATATCAATCATACCAACCTCGATCGCATCTTCCATAAGAGCATCATTTAAAGCAGGACCGCCTTTAACAACAACTGTAACTTTTGCTCCAAGGTTCTTTAATTCTTCCACAAGAATTGTATCAAAAGCAATTTCACCAGCGTTGTCTGCTAAGTACAATATCGTCTTTGCTCTTTTTGCAAGTTCATAGAACAAATCAATGTCATCAAGAGTTAATTGTCTGTTAAAAAGCAATTCCTGATTCAATGATTCAAGATTAAAATCGTGATCTTTAACATCCATCTCTATAACATTTCCTACTATAGAGACGATGCAAGCAGTTTTAAACCTAGAAAAACCTTCACCTGCTTCTTTCACTAGTTTTCGAGCGAAAGGTAACAGTTTTAAGGCCGCATTATTGGATTCTACTTTATCCTCTTTATATGGATCTTGACATCCTGTTAACTGTTTGATTAATCTATCTCTCTTTGCACCAATAAAAGCAGGAACAGAATCAGAATTAAATTCCCTAGTCAAAAGCACTAATACCCTTTGCATTACTTTAAGTCGAGTTTTTTCTTCAATCGTTGCTCGATTCGTCTCAAGTTCAGCTCTTCGCAATAGACAGGCTGCACAATATGAACGTACCTTCAACAAACATCACGCCTACTTTCCAACATACATAATATTTTATTAATTTCGTGGTCAACTAGTTAAACGTGATTTTTATAATAATACTGAGTTAATATATTTGTGAGGAACTGAATTTGGATTACAAAATAAAATACAGTCCATCATACGCCATGTTGGTTTTGAATCTTGAAGCAGGAGAGAAGATTGTAGGTGAAGCTGGAGCAATGACGTATATGTCTCCAAACATCGAGGTTACGACAAGAACTCGTGAAAGAAGCATTCTAAGCAGTATTGGACTATCCATTCTTGGAGGGCAGTCTCTCTTCGTAAATGATTACATAGCTAGTGGAGGTCCTGGAGAATTAGGTCTAGTCGCAGCTCCTGTTGGCGACATTCAGGTGATGGAAGTAGAACCAGACCAGGGATTTATCGTACAGAGAGCATCCTATCTCGCTTCAACAGAGAATATCGATCTAGATGTCAAGTGGGAAGGATTCACTAAAGGATTATTCGGTCAAGGCTTATTCATGATAAGAGTGACAGGTAGTGGAGATCTTTTCATTAACACATTTGGCGCAATTGATAAACACGAATTAGGTCTGGGAGAAGAACTTGTCGTGGACAACTTTCACCTTGTTGCCTTCTCAGACAGATGCGAATATGAGGTTGAGAGAATAGGTGGCTGGAAGGAAACAATACTAAGTGGAGAAGGATTTGTCACTCGTATTAGGGGACCTGGAGAAGTATATATTCAAACCAAGAATTTACGGGAATTTGTAAATTGGATTTGGATCCTATTGCAACGGAGAGTACAAACTAGATCAAGATAATCAAAATAAAAATTCGATATTTTGAGTCAATTCCCTTTTTTTCACCAAAGGAAATCCCAAGGTAATTCGTTCAAAAGAACGTGTCCTCCATCAGTGATGAGTACAATATCTTCAAAGTGTGTTCTTAATCCCTTGTCAGCTTGATTGTGAGGTGGCTCATATGTAAGAGTCATCCCAGCTTTCAAGGGTTGTTTATCAGTTTCTATTGGACCAAAGTTCGGTGCAAAGGGCATTGTGTAGTCATGACACTCGAGACCAATTTGGTGTCCGCATCTCACCATAGGATCGAATCCATACTCAACATTAATTCTGTTGGACTCCTCTAAGACTTTACCAGCGATCACTCCACTTCTGATAGATTTGATGCTATCTTTATGAGCAACAACCGCTAGATCAAGAAACTCTTTTACCTCTGAATCCATCGTTATCGGAATGTTTCTACCCATATCAGAACAGTATCCAGACGGAACTCTACACCCTACATCGAGTGTCAACATGTCTTTGTGTTTAATAATACCAGGTGGTCGACGAGTTCCTCTAGCAAACCCAACTGAAGATTCGAAGCTGAAACCTATTGCTCCATGTAATATCATTGAAGCATCCATCTTCTTTTTCAAGTCAACAGTACTCATTCCAGACTGAGATTCTGAAGCGAGTTCAATAACAGCGTCTTCTGTGATATTTACAGCCTTTTTAATCTCCTCAACTTCAAATTCGTCCTTTATAGATCTCAATTTGAAAACATATCCAGAAATGTCTAATTCTCTCTTAAGTTCTATCCCAAGAGCGTCTGTCAGCTGAAAAGCAAATTGAGCACTCATAGTAGACAAGTCAAAACAGACATTATTCGCATCGTAGTGTCGTTCAAGAGCTTCTTTCACTCCATTAATGTGGTGACCCTTCTCTTGTTTCACCGGAAGTACATTATCGAAACGACCAGATTCAGCCATCCTTGTTGCTCCCCAATGAGGTATAACAAGGGTTGATTGACCATCAGTGTTCAAGATCAAAGCAGTATGTTCCCTTCCAATACCCCAGCTGCCAGAAACATAGATGAAGTTTGAGGGATATTGATCTATATACTCGTTAGCAAAAATTACAGTGTCAAAACCTCTGGTTATAACTTCTTTAAGTATAGCGTCTTTTCTTCGTTTTATCGATTCTTCGTTATTCATAAAGACAGGTTTTAATCCTCGTTATAATAAATTTATCATGTTCCATCGAAAAAAAGAGTAATATCTTTAGCTAATTAACATGGAAGTCCAATGACATATGTCGTACCGAAAAGGCGCTATGAAATTCTACGACCTATTCGGAGAGAAAGAAGACGCCTCATTCTATATTAGCCTTGCACATAAACACGGTAAAAAAGCTCTTGAACTAGGAGTCGGCACTGCAAGACTAGCGATACAACTTGCCAGATCAGGCTTTGACGTGTGGGGAATTGACAATTCAATACACATGCTCAAAGCAGCAGAAAACAAAATAACCAATTTACCAGAAGAAGTCAGAAGATGCATTCACCTACAGTACGCGGATGTTCGAAATTTCAATTTAAATGAGAAATTTGACCTCATATATTTCCCCAGTTTTAGTTTTGATCACTTATTATCTCGAAATGATCAATGCTCCGCACTCAAGAGCATAAGAAAACATTTATCGTCAGGAGGTGCTTATGTTTTTGATCTTGCTAACATATCAATTAATCAAGAAAAGAACGGTTGGTTCATTCAAAATAAACAACTGGACGATTCTCAAACAGTTATGAGAACTGGGTTTCGAAAAGTTAAGCTTCTACATAATATAATCTCTATAAATCTGTGGTATGAGCTTTATGAAGACGGTTTACTGCTTGAACGATATCACGAAGCAGGAGATGTTTACATCCACTCAGTTGAAAGCATCAGGAAGCTTTTGAAAGATAATGGTTTTGAAATAACTGCGTTATATGGAAGTCATGATTTGAAACCATTTATGGACAGCAGCGATATGATGGTCATTGTCTCAGGTATGATATAGTTGTAAGGTTTAGTTTTAGTAGTCAGTTACTGTGTTTTTAATTCTGAAGGGGTGAGTGGTGAAATTTCTCTAAGTCTTCTTACAGTTCGAGGGAGAACATCCAATACATAATCGATGTCATCATCTGTGCTGTATTTTCCAAGAGAGAGACGTAGACTACCATGTGCTTCAACAGGTGTCAAACCAATGGCTAAGAGCACGTGACTTGGCTCTAAAGAATGGGAAGAACATGCTGAACCAGTAGACGCAGATATTCCATCACTATCTAGACTTAGAATGAGAGCTTCACCTTCAATGTAGGAAAATCTAAGATGGATGTTGTTGGGTAATCTCATAATTGGATGTCCATTCAAGTATGATTCAGGTATCTCAAGAGCACCATTGATCAATTTGTCTCTTAAACTGCTTAGGTGAATAGCCTCTTCTTGCATCTCTTTCGATCTAAGCCTAGTAGCTTTGCCAAAACCAACTATTCCACTCACATTTTCAGTGCTGGAACGTCTACCTCTCTCCTGTCCCCCGCCATGTAATAATGGAGATAAATTTATACCATCTCTGATAAATAGAGCACCAATACCTTTTGGTCCATACAACTTGTGCGCGTTCACGGTCATTAAATCAATATTCATTTCTCTTACATTAATAGGGATCTTGCCAAAGGTCTGAGCTGCGTCAGTATGAAAAAGAGCCCCGTGTTCTCTACATAAGCGCCCAATCTTCTCGATGGGTTCAACAGTGCCAATTTCGTTATTTCCATGAATTACGGAGACTAAAGTAGCACCATCCTCTAACACTCTCTCAAGGCTTTCAATATCTACAAATCCATACTCATCTACTGGAAGATATGAAACCCTGTATCCTTTTTTTTTCAACCAATTTGCAGAATTTAAAATACAATCGTGTTCAATCGTGGAAATTGCTATGTGTGCCTCATCTTTATCCTTATAAAAAGCATGACCTTTAAGAACCCAATTATTTGCCTCAGTTGCACTACTCGTGAAAAAGATCTCGGTTGAAACAGCGTTCATTAAATTCGCAATTATTTTCCGTGAATTATCTATAGCTAATTTAGATCCTCTACCATTACTGTGTATCGAAGAAGCGTTACCATATCTTTCAGTGAAGTAAGGTAACATTGCTTCAACAACGCGTGGATCCACTGGTGTTGTCGCAGCATAATCGAGATATACTCTATTGTTATTTCCTTCCTCGAACAATTGGCTCATTTCAATATCACTACCATCACAATAAAAAATTAATCATCAAAGATATCTGTACTGAGATATTTTAAACCAGAGTCTGGAAGAATTGCAACTATCCTTTTACCCTCACGTAGTGTATTGGCTTTTTGAAGAGACACATAGATGATCGCTGCCGAACTGATACCTACCAGTAAGCCTTCCTCTTTTGCAGTCTTCTGAGCAATATTACGAATTTTTGGCATTATCTTCTTTGGAAGTTCCACCACTTCATCAAATCTCTCTGATTGGTACAACTGGGTTGGATAAGGTTCATTTGGGTTTCTAAGACCCTGAATTGCAAAACCAAGTTCAGGTGTTACACCTACAATGGTAATGTGAGGATTGTATTGTTTAACTCTCATTGATGTGCCTACACCTGTTCCTGCAGTTCCTATACCTACTACAATCATGTCTAACTTACCTTTGGTTTGTTCAATGATCTCTTGACCAGTAGTATG
>Ga0209635_10001277_pt1 | contig 18688 bp, 23 predicted proteins | sample DeeMarSWOR230_32_FD_187463 | JGI IMG/M metagenome (GOLD analysis project Ga0209635, IMG submission 187463) | Marine sediment microbial communities from White Oak River estuary, North Carolina - WOR-2-30_32 (SPAdes) (version 2) | ecosystem: Environmental > Aquatic > Marine > Intertidal zone >... | reverse complement strand
CGCGTACTCGAAGGCGCAGAAATCCTGCCGCCGGGAGGGCACCACCTGCAGCTGGCTGATCACCCCGTCTCGGACGATCATGAGCTCACCTGGCCTGACCTCGCGTTGCCACTCCAGACCGTTGATAGCGAGTCCGGTGCTCTCTGAGCTGAACGCGTACGCCCCGTTGCTGAAACCGTAGCAGAGGGGCTTTATCCCCAGGGGATCCTTCAACGCGAACAGGGTGCCGTCGTCTAGGATACCTGTTAGGCTGTAGGCGCCGTCCACGGTCTCCATGCACCTTCTCGCTGCAGCTGGAAGATTCTCTGTACGCTCGTACTCCTCAATGAGTAAAGATGCGAGGGCGTGTGTGTCGGAGGTGGAGCTGTCCAACCCGGTAATGTCCTGAATCCTGCGGATGTTCACTATGTTGCCGTTGAAGCTGAGGACGAGGCTGCGCTCGTCTCCGCGGGCAAGTATGGGCATGGCGTCCCTGTGGAGGGCGTCCGCGTCGCTGCTTCCGCTGGTCGTGTACCGTACGTTGCCGATGCCCACGCCGCCCTTGAGCACCCTCACGCGGCTCTCCACGCCGGGCTCCTTGAAGGGCGGTATCAACCCGAGGCCAGTGTAGTGCTCTAGGCGTCCGTCGTAGGTGGCGAACCCGTGGCTCTGGTGGCCCCTGTGGTTCTGGGCGAGCATGCCCCAGTAGAGATACGGGAAGGCCTCCTGGTCACTGGCGTATACGCCGAAAACGCCACACTTCTCCCGGGCACTCACCCGAGCTCCTCCATGACCTGGTCCACGGTCATGAGGTCGAAGTCGCCGAGACTGGACCTGCCGCTTATCACCTCGTAGGACGCGACGCACCGCTTGGAGACCTCACGGACGACGGGGCCGGGTATGACGGGGGGCTCGCCGTCCCCCATATAGCCTATTCGTCGGAGGTAGCTCCGGAGGAACTCCTTGTCCAGGCACGTGGCCTCCTGGGGTTTCCCGGGCTCGTAGAACTTCTCGGCCCAGTACCTGGCGCTGTCGTGGGTCGGGGGCTCGTCTATCTGGATGAGCCCGTCACCCAGTCGACCGAACTCCAGCTTGAAGTCAGGTATTATGAGGCTCCTGCTCTTGGCGACGATCCCGTATCTGTCGAAGAGCTTGTAAGTTGCCTCCTCCAACTGGTCCCACTCGTCCCTCGTGACGAGCCCGGCGTCTATTGCCTCCCCCCTGCTGATCTCCATGTCGTGGCCTGACTCCTCCTTGGTGGTGGGGGTGAGAATCACCTCGGGGAGTTCCTCCGCCATCACAAGGCCGTCAGGCAGCTCAACGCCGCTGATCACCCTGGCACCGTCATGGTACGCCCTCCACGCCGACCCGTAGAGGTAGGCTCGGCACACCCACTCCACGTCCACGCGCTCTGCCTTGACGACCTTCATCGTCCTGCCGTCCAGGGTCTCCATGAAGTGGTTGGGGAAGACGTCCCGGGTCTTCTTGAACCAGAACTCGCTGAGGGCGTGGAGGCTCTCTCCCTTGTGCGGTATCAGCGTGGGGTACACGACGTCGTAGGCTGATATCCTATCGGTTGTCACGATGAGCATATGGCCCCCCATGTCGTATACGTCTCGTATCTTGCCTCGCCTCGGGGAAGGTTTTCCGTCGAAGAGGTCGCTTGCTTCGAGAACCTCGACTACCCCGTCCGCGAGGGGGTCATCCACGTTGTAGGATTTCTTCATGGAGATCAACACCTTGGGACTTACACGCATAGAGCATATTCGGTCATATTTAGGGTTTCTTTTAACACCAATATGCAACGTTAACATCGGTGAAGCAAAAAATTCAGAGAAAAAAGCTGCGGATAACTTATTTTGTACGTGTTTCCTTCAGGCAGTTAATACAGAGTCTCTGTTCCTGATCTCCACAATACTCACAGAAGCTCTTTCCGCAGATCTTGCACTCCGTGATGAAGTCCTCCAGTTCGCCACATATCTGACAATTCATGCCCGTACATATCTTCGGGGCGTGAACCATGATTCAAACCTTTCTATAGAGCCGCTGCTGACGAGCGACGCGGCAGGTAGATTAATCTTTACAGCCAATGTTAATTAACCAATGTTCACAGCCCGTCCCTACAGCCAGAGAGCCATCATAAGGGACAAGACGCCGGAACAGGTCTATGGGACCGTCCGGTCATGGCTCGCGATGAACGCGTGTAGCTTCCAACAAGCCACGCCCCCCAACTACATAGAAGCAGTGTATAGAGCGAGCAGCCCCGTCACCCGGGTCGGGCTCAGAGACGACTACCCAAAAGACCTAGCCATAAGGATGACGGCCTTCGGCAGCGACACAGTGCTCCAGATAACCGTGGCTCAGCGGGATCCACGGTTCAAGGACAGGGGATACCTATACTGGGGCAGCCGCATCGAGGGCCTATTGTGGGAGCTTGAGACCCCGCCCACTAGAGAACAGGTCATGGCCTTTTACCCCCTTGAGATGGTGAACGAGGAGATAAGGACCAAGTTCAGGTTCTATGGCTTCGTCACCGCCGCCTTTTTACTGGTGCTTGTGGTTTTCCCCGTTGATATAGAGGTGACCGTCCTCATGATTTTCGTCTTCGTCGCCCCAGCCATAATAATCGGTGTACTAGACACGATAGATTACTGGAGGCTACGATCAAGGACGGCGGCGCCTGATCGACTATAACGTTGAGAGACATCAGGAGGCGTCCTGAATAGATAAGGCAGTTTCAAACCGTTTTTATGCTCACCATACCGTTTCATGAGGGGATCACGTGAGGGCTGTAATCGTAGGCGCCGGACCCGCGGGCCTCTTCGCTGCGCATGAGTTGAGCAGGCGTCACAGCGTAACCATTTTAGAGAGACAGCGTTACGTTGGGGGCTCCGGGCTCCACAGCGACGGCAAACTCAACTTCCACCCAAAGATCGGAGGTGACCTCACAGAGTTCATGTCGGATGGGGAGGCATGGGACCTCGTGCAGGGAATAAGGGATGTCTTCATGGGGCTCGGCGTCGAGATGGCTCAGGTCGACGAGGGAGGGCTGAGGGCGCTGGAGACCCGAGCCTCCCAGGCGGGGATCAAGTTCATCAAGATCGAGCAGAACCACATAGGCTCAGATTATCTGCCTGATGTCATTTCTGAGATGCAGCGTCGTCTTGAGGAGCAGGGCGTGGACATCAGGCTTGAGATGGCCGCCGACGAGGTGGCCGTGGAGGGCGGCCGGGCGGTGAAGGTCTCGGGCGGCGGCGAGATGTTCGAGGCGGACGCCGTGCTGCTTGCTCCTGGCCGAATCGGCTCCGGGTGGCTCATAGAGCAGCTGAGCGGCCTCGGGGTGGGCATGAGCTACAACCCCATAGACGTGGGGGTCCGGGTCGAGGTGCCCAACGAGGTGATGGACGAGGTGATCAACGGCTATGGCTGCTGGGACCCCAAGTTCCACATGTACACGCCCAGCTACGACGACTTCGTCCGCACCTTCTGCGTCTGCCCCGCCGGCTACGTCGTCCGAGAGCCTTACGGGGACAGCCTCTTTGGCGCAAACGGCCACAGCATGAGGGACACCAAGAGCGGCAACACCAACTTCGCCCTCCTCACCCGGGTGAGCCTCACAGAGCCTCTAGAGAACACCACCGAGTATGGCCGCCGCATCGCCCAGCTCGCCAACACGCTGGGCGGCCATAAGCCCATAATCCAGAGGCTGGGCGACCTCCGCAGCCATAAACGCAGCACGTGGGACAGGCTCAGCAGAAGCCACGTGAAGCCCACGATGGAGGACGTGACCCCGGGAGACATCGCCATGGCGTACCCTCGTAGGATAACCATGGACTTTATGGAGAGCCTGGAGATGCTAGACAGGGTGATGCCTGGCATAGCCGCTGACAGCGCTCTCCTCTACGCTCCCGAGATAAAGTTCTACGCCATGCGCATCCAGACGGACGGGAGGCTGCGGACCAGCATACCCAACCTCTACGTCGCTGGGGACGGCGCCGGCGTAAGCAGAGGCATCGTCGGCGCAGCCGCCACAGGCTTCGTGGCGGCGAGAGGCATCACGGAGCAGCTCGGATAAACTTAAACCAAAGCCCGCAGTATTCACATCGACTTGGTTTCCAGCAACCTCAAGAAGCTTTTCGAGAAGGCGGTGGCCGCTGTGGTTAAACCGTTGGGACTCTTCGGGGCGACGCCGAACCAAGTCACGGCGCTGGGACTCGCAGTCGCTTTGGTCTCGGCCTGGATCTACGCGGACTGGGGCGGAAACAGGCTGCGTCTCGTCTATGGCGCCTTGACCATCCTACTCTCTGGGTTTCTGGACGCGATAGACGGGGTGCTCGCCCGAGGCACGGGCAGAGCATCGAGGTTCGGTGGCTTTCTCGACTCGGTGGCCGACAGGTACAGCGACGCCTTGATAATCTCAGGTATTACCGTCGGAGGACTATGCAGCCTACCCGCGGGCCTCGTCGCCCTGACAGGCAGCCTCATGGTGAGCTACACGCGCAGCAGAGCCGAGGCGGGGGGCGTCGAGATGGCGGGTGTGGGCTTCTTCGAGCGAGCCGAAAGAATGATATTCCTCGCCGCATGCAGCGTGGCAGCATACTGGTGGCCCCGTGCGTTAGAATACGGCGTCATGGCACTCGCGGCACTGGCTCACGTAACGGTTGCTCAGCGGATCCTACACTTCAAAAAAAGGGTCGAGAAGACCTAGCTTCTCGTTCTCCTGCGTCTACGGGGCACGTATTTCCGGTCATCCTTTGACCGGATCTTCACGACTCCGCGATGTACTGCGCAGCTTATGCAGAGATACTTCGTGGTCTTGGTGCGGTTTATCTGTGCACCTTGATCTTTAAGCTCTTTCAGAACCCTCGAGTCCACCAGGCTTGTGTACTTGGTCGTTCTCTTGGCTTTGTCTCGTGGTACTTGGGCGCCGCAGTAGCTGCACTGAACCATGCCGGACCGCCCTTTCCCCCCTTTGCTGCGTCCTCCGCTACTTCTCTTCTTAGGCATTCCCAAGCCTCACCACCGATATACGGAGGTCCGTTATAAACCCTACGAGGTCTCAGCTAGCTCCTCTAAGATGAAGGAGACCACCTCGTCGAAGACTGTGCGTGCCACCGCGGCGTAGCCTTGATGCGAAAGGTGGACCCCGTCGTCGCTGTATACGGAGCTCAGCCGCCCATCCGGGCCCGCGAGGGAGAAGAAGAGGTCTACCACTCTGAATCCTTCGCCGTCGCAGTGCTCCGCTATGAGGGCATTGAGCTCTCTTATCCGCGAGTTCATGCGGTCGTCTGCCTCCGTAGGAGTCAACGTGCAAGCTATGGGCTCAGCCCGGGTTTCGAGGGTCCTAGCGTAGAGCCTCACCAGGTTCCCCATGACTTGCCTCGGCTCCCTCCCGGCGTAGAGGTCATTTATGCCGGCCCATACAATGACGTAGTCGGGGCGCTCGGCCTCGACGCTCGTCCGGAACCTCCCGAGCATTCCATCCGTGCTGTCGCCGTTGATGCCCTTGTTGATGAAGAAAGCCTCGTAGCCCATGAGCCCCAGCTCCTGAAGCCTGACGCGTGCTATGGGCTCAAGCATATCCGTGTAAGGCGTCTCCACGTAGCCGCCGTAGGGGCTGGGCGACTGGTAGCCCACGGTGAGGCTGTCTCCGAGGCACACGAAGGCGACGAACCGGGTGGTCGGCATCTCAACGCATCAGTGGGGCAGGGATATTAATACCTTGACCCCATGGATGTACAGGTGAATAGTTTTGCCCGAAGGCTTCAAGGAGAGCGTCCTGGGCGCCGACCTCGTGTTGGTAAACGGAAAAGTAGTCACAATGGACGATGGTGGCACCGTCGTCGAGGCCGTGGCGGTGAAGGACGGCAAGGTATTGGCAGTGGGGACGACGAGGCAGGTGAAGAAGCTCGCCAACAGCGGCACGAAGATCATAGACCTAGAGGGTAGGCTGACGCTCCCTGGCTTCATAGACACCCACGAGCACTGCATCAGACGGGGGCTCCAGATGGACTGGGTGAACTGCAAGTCTCCGCCCATGCAAAGCATCGGCGACGTGGTAGAGGCGCTGCGAGAGAAGGCGAACACCAAGGAGAAGGGGGAGTGGGTTGTAGGCTCGTGGTTCGATGAAAGCCAGTGGGAAGACAAGCGGTTCCCCAACAGGTACGACCTGGACAAGGCCTCTACGGATCACCCGATCTACCTGGGGAGGGCGGGCGGCCACAACGCCGTGGCCAGCAGCCTCGCCCTGGAGCTGGCAGGCATAACCAAGGATACGCCTCAGCTGCCGGGGGGCAATATCGAGCGAGACGAGAACGGTGAGCCCACGGGCCGCCTCGACGAGATTGCGGCCATGGACTTGGTGAGGAGCCTGATCCCTAAGCCGTCTGGGTTCAGGGAGGTGGAGCTACTTGTCGAGCACTGGCCGACGCTGGAGGAGCAGTACCTTAGCTGGGGGCTCACCACCATCCACGAGGCCCACATAAAGGCGCCCGAGGCCCACGCCTACCAGATCCTCAACGAGGATGGGAAGCTCAGGACACGCATAGGCTTGATGCTCGACGGGATGACTCCATACAACGGCTACGCCACGAGCGACCTGAGCCGCCAGGGCATCAGGCCCCCATTCGAGTGGGGCGACAGGCTCATGGTCGTGGGCGTCAAGGTGGGAACCGACGGCGCCATGGGCAGCCTCACCGCGGCCCTGCACGAGGACTACGCCAACGACCCGGGCAACAGGGGCATCATCAGGTGCACGGCGGAGGACCTCACGGACGAGATCGTGAGGTGCCACGTCGCGGGCATAAGGACGTGCACCCACGCCATAGGTGATCGCGCCATCGACATGACCCTCGACGCCTTGGAGGAGGCGATAAACTCGAGGCCCTGGCCCGACCACAGGCACAGGATAGAGCACGCCGGCTATGTGCTGCCTAGGCAGCTGGAGCGGATGGCGAGGCTCGGGATCAACGTCTCGGCGAGCATAGGCTTCTGCTATCCCATCGGGGACAGCCACATCGCCGCCCTTGGCCCGGACAGACTCTGCGGCTACTACCCTATGAAGAGCTTCAGGGACCACGGCATCTTGGCGGCTGGGAACAGCGACGGCTTTGGCGAGAACTACGCCATCACGGGCATCTACGGCTGCGTCGCACGGAGATCGAAGGGAGGCAACTACCTCTGCAGAGAAGAGGCGGTCCCAGTGATGGACGCGATAAAGGCGTATACTTGGAACGCGGCCTACCTGGAGGGGAGCGAGGCCACCAAGGGCTCCATAGAGCCGGGTAAGCACGCCGACTTCGTGGTCCTGGACAGGGACATAACCACGGTGGACCCCGAGGAGATCATCGAGACGAAGGTCCTGATGACCATCATAGGCGGCGAGGTCGTCTACGAGCGTTCAACGTGACTCCTCGTATATCTCTTCAATCTTCTTGACGTACTCCGACGCCAGCCCGTGGGCCCTAGCTCCGCCCAACATGAGATCCACGTAGCCCCTCGATGGAGTGAAAAGCCCCTTTGGCTCCGCCACCCTATACAAGTCGGCCTCATGCCACTCCCCATCCTCGCCTAGGACCAGGAAAGTCTCTCGCCTGTAGAGCCCCTGGGGGACGCTCTCAAGCACGTCCAGGTCCAGCAACTCCTCCTCGGGGACCTCGTAGATGACGCCGTGGACGAGGCTGCCCGGCTTCTCGATGATGGTGCTGATGCCTCCCTGCCGCCTCTCGCTCCAGAACCGGAACTGGACCTCGTAGTTGGGGAGGTAGGCCTTCATGACGAACTCGGCGCCGGGGCAGTAGCCGCGCAGGAACTCCATGTTCAGGTTCGAGCCGTAGCCGAAGTGACGCATGGATACACGGTGCGTTTGATGGATTTAGGCGTATCCACACGGGACTAAGCCGCAGGAGGAGTTTTATCCGCGTCGGCGCAGTCTCCAACGGTGACTCTTTGTCTGAGTCGAGGATGGTAAGGGGAACTTTCATGGCTCTCGTTCTCATAGGCTTCTTCGCGCGTCTGAGCTACGGGATGGCACGGACGCCTCTGCTGGCGCTGTTCTCGAGGAGCCTGGGCGCGTCGTCGGCGGCGATCGGGCTCGCCGTGGGCATGTCCACCGTCACCGGCATATTCTTCAAGGCTCCGGCGGGGACCCTGTCTGACATCTATGGTAGGAGGGCGGCGCTCCTCGCCGCCACCGTAATCTTCGGGTTGACGCCTTTCACCTACATCTTAATCAATGATTACAGGCTGCTGGTGGTCATCAGGTTCTTCCACGGCTTCGCGACGGCCATCTACGGCCCCGTCGCCATGGCGGTGATCATGGACATAGCGGGGGAGAGGAAGGGCGAGCTCGTCGGCACCTACTCCTCGGCTGGGATGCTGGGCGGGCTGCTGGCGGCTCCGCTGGGCGGCGGCTTGCTGAAGCTCCTCGGAGGCGACGACCCCAGCCTAGTTGTCTTCAAGCAGATATACCTTATCGTCGGTGCGCTGGGAAGCGTGTCCCTCGGCCTGGTCTTCCTCCTCTGGGGTAGACTGCCCAGCAGGGCGTCCTCCGAGCCCCCCACCTTGATGGGCGTGATGAGGAAGTTCCGCGAGGACGTCTGGGCCGTGGTGACGGACACTCAAGTGCTCCTCACGAGCAGCATGGAGGGGGTCCAGAACCTGACGGTGGGTGCGCTGGAAGCGTTCCTGCCCGTCTACGTCACGGTCACTGCAGGTCTCACCAGCTTCCACGCGGGGGTGCTCTGGGGCGTCCAGCTGGTGGTGCTCATATTCCTGAAGCCCGTCATGGGGAGGTTGTCTGACAGGAGGGGGAGGAAGCCCATTATCACGGCTGGGATGATCGTATGCCTAGTCGCCTTCATCCTCTACCCGCTGACGATCGATTTCGTCCTCCTGTGCGGCCTCACCGTGGTGTTCGGCCTCGGGGAGTCGATGGTCACTTCCTCCACCGCCGCCATGGTGGCCGAGCAGACGAGGGCGCGGGGTTTCGGCACTTCCATGGGGGTCTTCGGGAGCCTGTGGGACGTCGGCCACGCCTCCGGCCCCATACTCACTGGCCTGCTGTTGTCCAGGCTGGACTACGTCCCCGCGTTTGGGGTCATCTCGCTGATCCTCCTCGCCGCGACGGCCCTCTTCCAGCTCTTCGTCAAGACGTCCCCAGGGGCGGCCTAGCTCAACAGTTCGAGGCCGGCGGCGTACGCCCCGAGCTCGGCGAAGAAGACATGGTCTGCGGTGCCGATGACCACGGCGTCGCCGTCCTCGGGCGCCAGCTCCAGTATAGACTCGACGACGGCGCTCTCCACGGCATCAGTCAGCGCCGGGACCCTGAAAACCCCATCCTCGAAGACTAGCGTCGTCGCGCCGGACGCGCCTGAGATCAAGGCGTGGTCCCTCTGCTCGACCCCCAGCCTCACCTTCTCGGCGCCGCCCTTCACGAGCACGGCGTGGTTGTACTCCCCGACGGTCAGCCGGCTCCTAGGAACCGGCCTCCCTCTGATACTTTTTGTGATTTCCTCTAAGAGGCCCTCGCCTTCAGACGTCAAGCTCATGCCCCGCCGGGTGGATGAGACAAAGCACTCCTCCATCAGCCTCCTCAGCAGGTTCCTTACGGTGCCCTCGCCTAGGCACAGGTTGGCCGAGAGCTGCTTCCTGCCAGGGCTCTTTTCTCTGATGATGCGCAGGGCGATGAGCACGTGTGCCGAGGTGAACTCTGGTGTCCGGCCCGGCGCCGTCTTCCCAGAAAGAGCGGCCAACGTCTCTACGGGTCTCACGGTTTTTGGTACCCCCCGGCCCCGGTTAAGTTTTATGAGAAGCCGGTGTAGGTCCATGCCGCTGCGTCGTCGTCGTGGAGCCTCCACTGGTCGGCGCCCACCGATCCTGACTGCCACCCGTCGTCGTAGTAGCTCCAGAGCCAGTACTTGTCTGTCTCGCCGCCGACGCCGTTCACCGTGTTCACGAAGGCACCGAACTCGAACAATGTGAAGTCTAGCTTCGCGACGCGCCGCGTGGCGTTCAGGAGGGACTCCCCCGCCCCTATCCTGGTCCCGTTGAACCATGCAACGGTGCCGTTCCCGTAGTCTATCATTATGTCCACGTTTGCCGTGAAGCTCTCGAGCTCGCGGAGGGCTCTCTGGTAGTCCGCCTCTAGGGCGGCGACGCGGTTGTTCAGGTAGACAGCGCCGGCGCCGGCCGCTATGGTCGTGCATAGAAGGAGGGCAGCCGCCCACCTGTAGCTTGAGTCACTCATCAAAATGTATCATGCTCCTGATGGCTTGAAGGAGGGGGGGCAGCCCCACGGCGAAGAAGACGGCGTTGCTCAGCTCATGCACGATTGCGAAGGGCACGCCGCTGATCAAGGCAACGGATACAGGGATGCCGGCTACATAGGCAGAGACCACGTTGGTGAACAGATCGTAGACGAAGGTAAGCAGGAACCCGGCGACGCCGAGCCTGAGGTCTGGGCTCCAACCCGCCTTGATCCTCAGTCCTCCGCGGAGGGTGCCCCCGGCGACGCCGTAGAGCAGCTCGCCGAGGATTGTGGCGGCCAGGGTCAGCAGGTTGAACCCATAGGGGTTGACTGTGCCGTAGACCAGCCAGATGAGGGCTCCCAGTGTGGCCCCGAAAACCGAGCCATACAGGTACCCTCCCGTGAAGACTATGAGGTCCATGAACTTGACGTTAACCACCCCTATCAACAGGTAGTTGGTGGCGACGGCCGCAGCCGTCATGACTGCGAGCATTGACGTCTTCCTCGCCGGGGTTAGCCCGTTCTCCAAGTCCACACATACTGGATGGACCATCCATCCAATAAGCTTTGCCGCTTGGCTTTTACACGACCGACGCGGAGACAAATCCGTGATCGAGTACTTCGACGCCCCGGACATCAAGAAACGTATACTGGAGATAATAGATGTGCTCCGCTTCGACCACGTGGACCCCGGGCGGGTCTATTGCGTAAGGAGCAGGGGCAGCCAAGCCAAGAAAACCATAGCCAGGATACACGGCCTCGGCAGGATATGGCAGGAGGCCCTCAGGATGGAGCCCATATACATCCTGGAGATCATACACGAGCAGTTCGACTACTACCCCAGGGAAGCCCAGGACAGGACTCTGATCCACGAACTCATGCACATCCCCCAGGGATTCCGCGGCGGCTTCAGGCACCACGGCGACCATGTCACCTTCGAGAACGTGGACACCTGGCACCGGCGGTACCGGCAGAGGCGCAGGGAGCTAGGGCTGGACAACGTATAAGTCACGCCCCGATATTGTTCACACGATGTACCCGAGCCTCACCGTCAGGGTCTTCGAGGAGCCCACCACCCTCAGGGAGTTCATCGCAACCATGGGGAAAGACACGCTATACGCGTACGACAGACGAGTCGTCGGTGTCCTTGTCAACGACAGGAGGCTCTGGGATTCTGCGAAGCTCAAACCCGGTGACAGGGTGGTCGTGTTCCCCATCATAATTGGTGGATGAGTAGAGGATAGAGCTCCAGCTGAGTCAGTGTCAACAATATGGTCAAAAGGACCCCCCACGCGACCTGCCCCAACGTGTGCATTCTCAGCTCGAGCCTCGCCCACCCGACAACAACCAAGACCAGCGTGAAGGGCCAGAGCCTCACGCCGTACTGGTGGACGAGGAAGGTGGCGGGCCCCGCGACACCGGAGGCGTGGATGCTGATCTTGTACCTCAGGGTGACGATCATCATGAAGATGCTATTCACGAGGTAGCAGGCCATCAGGTATATCATGATGACCGGCGCCTCAAGGTAAGTAAGCGCCAGCGTGCCTAGTATGTAGCTGGATATCGCCCCAAGGAAGGGCTTGGTCCTCTCGTCCCTCTCGTTGACCATCATCTCCGTAACAATGCCGCTCCGCCTCTGGATGAAGATGATCAAGATGGGCAGAACGCCCGAGAAGAATATCGCAGTCAATAGAATCGAGAGAGCCGACATCGTTGAGTCTGTAAGATAGATGTAGACGAATGTTGCCACGGCTAGCAGCGGCGCGTTCATTAGGAGGGTGACGGCTTTCGCCAAGGACTCCCTTTTACCCATCACGGATGCCTCGTGGGATGTACAACATATTCACTCTCTAGCGATATATATTTCCTGTTCCTCCCCGTCCTTACCGTAGGCCCGCATGGATTCCCGGGTGAACGGGGGGCCAATGATCACCATCACCCGCCCGTAGAAGTTGTGGAGGTCCCCCACCGAAGGCCTTAGGTTCCCAGACGGGTGACTGTGAGCAGTCCCCACTACGGTGAAGTCTATGGGCAGCATGTGAGCGGGGAAGGTGGCGAAGCCCCTGCCGCCAGCGCCGAAGGGCGGAAAAAGGTACTCTGTGACCTTAATCTCGTCGCCTTTCCTGTTTCCTCGGAGAAGCAGGATCATCTCCCTCGGGTGGACGTCACGGGCCATATCCATCATATCAAGGAGGAGCCCCTCTGGCACCACGAGCCGCATACACTCAACTTATGCGGCGGTTAAATAAAGCCGTGGCTATAAAGTGTGTCTTATGATCACCACCGTCCTCATGGACTACGACAGCACCCTCCACGACATGGATGGCGTCATGGAGCGAAGCCTCGACGGCGTCCTAGGGTATAAAGGGGTGGACCTCTACCACACATGGGTCTACGACATCCACCGCGCCCTCATCCACACAAGATACCTGGACCGCCACGACGATACGATGTTCCACTGCACCCTGCTCTTCGATCGCCTTGAGCTGCCCTTCGATAATGAGGTGGCCGACCTCATCTGCGCCAAGTTCGAAGAAGCAAAAGAATTGGCGAGGAAGGACCCCATCTACTACCCCGACGCCGTCCCCGCCCTTGAGTCACTTAAAGACATGGGCCTAACCATCTGCTTAAGCACGGGTTACGGGGCGGGGCAGAAAGCCAAGACCCTGGAGCTCAGGACCGGCAGCAAGTTCTTCAAGCACACGTTCAGCGAGCAGACGCTCGGGGTGCTGAAGACCGAGCCGGAGTACTACAGGAAGGCGCTGAGGCTGGTCAAGGCTAAACCTGTTGAGACCATAAGCGTCGGCGACACTCCGCTCAGCGACATAAGGCCAGCCAAGCTGGCGGGAATCAAGACTATATGGGTCAACAGGAACCAGGAGCCCAAGCCACTGGAGGAAGACCAGATCGCCGACTACGAGACTATTGGCCTCAGGAAGGCGGTGGAGATAATAATGAAGCTATAACAGGTCAGGCTCAAACATTTCCAGGGTGCCCCTGGAGACATCTACGACTATCTTGGCCCTGACGATGGGGAGCTGCCCCTCTACCTTCAGGTTGTAGACGACAACGTATCTGCTCTCGTTCATAGGGTACTTCATGACGCTCTGCACCTCAAGTCTCTTGAACCGGTAGCCATGGATCGACATCAACTTGTCCTCCAGTATTGCTGATACCCGCTCAAGACCATGCAACTCGATCAATATGCGGCTTTAGCGGCGATTTTTAACCGTTTCCTCCTATTTCACCTATTCACTTTCATCGATTGATACTTTTTTGTTAATATATTATTGACCCAAACCAATGGATGTTTTTCTATTCATCATTTATTGACTCGCATCAATTTATGCCTTTTTGTTAACCATATCGTTAAAATTATCCTATTTTTTAATCTTTTCATTGTTTATTTCCTCCCTGTTTACCTAAGTTATACAATTGTATACGTTTGTTATACATTTTGTAGCAACTAGTATATGGAGTACAGTAATATAGATCAACGATACATAACACTGCTAGTGAACAGCACATGGCACTGAATAAGAACCACGGGCAGAAGGGGACAGTTATTCCTTGAACATGGAGCTAGTTAAGATCCTGAATGTGGCGCTGACATGGCTCATGATGATGGGACCGGTGCTGAAGTGGTGGACTAAGACGGTGCTCGCCAACAGGTAACATGATACCTTTTTCGCCTTCCGGGGGTGGGGCTCTACCCCGCCCTCGGTTTGCAGATTACCTCAAGGACCCTCGTATCGAAGAAGCGGTGGGTGTTGCTGGGCAGCAGAACCACCGCCGTGTCGGCGCCGCCGCCCGAGCCTCCTATGGCGATGCATTCCTCGCCGGACTCTATGAGGCCAGCGTCGCAGGCCATGCATGATATCTCCAGGGCGACCTTGACGCCCTGGCTGAATAGCCGGAGCGTGTGGGCGATGATCTCGTCCACCTGTATGGCCCCGAATTTCTGCTTCACCGCTCTGCCAAGGCCGCCGAAGGCGTGGAGGTGGTTGAAGACCTTGCCTCCGTTTGCCTCTATCTTGTCGCGGTTCTCCTTCACCATCCTGTGCTGGTTTGCCTCCCTGAAACCCATCATCCCCGCCGAGACCACAAGGTTATAGCCCTTGAAGGCCTCTGACGCCAGCGCCCCAGTGTAGCCGGTGTAGCTGGCCACGACGATGTTCCTGATCCCGAGCTCCTCTGCCCTACTCTTTGCCAGAGAGAGCGTCTCCTCGGTGTTTTCTTTACCCAAGGTTTCGAAGTAAACGGTTTTCAGTTCCTTATACGCCATTAAGTATCAAGGATAAAAGAGCAGGGCGGTATTAGAGTTTAATATATTTGGTTAGCCTCTAGGGATTACGACGTACTTTAGAAGCTCTTTCGGTGTCAGCCCTTGAGCCTTCCCCCAAGCCAGGCCCACCAGGTTGTCCTTCTCTATCTCGCTGTAGACGAGGTAAGCCATTATGACGTTGAACCCGTACTCGTCTGCCGACCTTGAGGCAGTGACGTGATCGTATTTCGCGAGTCGAAGGTATGTTCTGATGAGGGCTACATCTCCCGTGTAGATGGGGCCTAGTATCTCGGCGTATGGAGTCCCAAGGCCCTGGATAACGGGTCTTATGTTCTCGGCTTCTATGATGTCGTTGAGTTGGGAAACGCTGATGCCGTATGTGGCTGGGAAAAGTTCTTCGACGTTCAGCGTCTTTTCCTTGTGTCCTCTCTGCTTTATGGCGATGAGGACGTTCTCGATGTCGGTCTCGAGTTCGACGAGCTTGCGGACGATGCGGCGATCCCTGGTCGGTAGCTTTTCAACTGCCTTCAGTATGGCTGAGTCGTTGAGGTAGTTGAGCATGAGCTCCAGTGGCCACAGCGCGTCATGCTCCTCGTAGAGGCCCATCTGTTCGCTGACCTTGGCGTAAGGGGTCCCACGCAGTATATCAACGACGCTTTCGAGGCTGTCCGCCTTCACCATGTCTTCGTAGCTCGCCACCTGGTAGGCGCTGATGGGGATGAGGCTGAGCCTTATCTCGTCTTCGGAGGCGTTGCTGAACTTTCCTCGGAGGATTCGTTTGAGGTTTACTACTTCGAAACGCATCTGGTAGTAGCCCATGAGGAACTCCCCGATCTTCTCGGGTGTGAGCTCCACTATCTTCTCGATGCGTTCAATGAACTTCCTGTAGAAGACCCGCTCAAACGCGATGTCCGGCCTGGATTCATCGTCTAGCGTTATGCTTTCGTATGGCGTTTCTTCTATTTTAGTCAGAAACTCTTTTATGTCTCTCGTATCCGCAAGGGTCTGCATCTGCTCCTGCGTGAGGAGGTCCGCGATCCTCGCGTGGGTTCGCAGGACCACGTATTTCAGCCCTAATTTTAGTTTCTGCGTGATGCCTTTGCACCTCCAATCAGCTTCATCCTGACGAGTTCCTCGAGGCTTTCCTCGTCGAGTTTGTCTTCGATGAACTTGATTATCTGGTTATACTCGGGTATGATGATGTTCTCCAGGGCGTTGACTTTACGATTGGTTTTCCCCAGCTCGTCAGCGATTCGTTCTACTCTCGTCTCAAACTCGGCGAGACGTATAATGTCATCAAGGATTTCATAGACCTTATCGCTTGCTACGCTAAGGGTAATATCTAACTCTGCTGTGACCTGAGGTTTCTCACCTATCTTCACGAAGGGGTACCTGACCCCCATGACTGCCCTGGGAAGAACCTCTAGCTCCAGTGAGCTCTTTATGCTCCTTGCCTGGCTCTGGACTTCCATGGGTCCCAGGCTTAGGTAGGCCGCCGTGACCGCGGCATATGCCTCCTGCAGGATATCCATCAACACCTTGCGTCTTCCCCTCAACACGTCGAGGGAGGTGGTTAACTCCTTGGCGAGCTGATCCCTCTTCAGCTTGAGGAACTCGGTGCCTCGCTCAATGAAGCCTATCCTCCTCTTCATGTCCATGAGGAAGCCCTTGGTGGGCTTGACGCCGGCGGTCGATGACAAACCTACACTTCCCGTTTATGGGCCGGGTGATACTTGTTGATGTAAGCCTCTCTCACCCTGATGAGGTCATCCTCGGGCAGCATGCTCAGCAGATCCCATGCGATGTCGAGTGTCTGTTCGATGCTTCTGTTCTCGTAGCTGCCCTGTTTGACGAACTCCTGCTCGAACCGGTCAGCGAAATCCAGCCACGTCCTCTCACGCTCAGAGAGTCCTACGGTTCCGACGATCTGGACGAGCCCTCGAGCGCGGGTCCCCTCCGCGTAGGCCATGTAGAGTTGGTTACTCACGTCGCTGTGGTCTTCTCTGGTGGTCTCCGCGCCGATCCCGTCCTTCATCAGTCTGCTGAGGCTCGGGAGGACGTTCATCGGTGGGAAGAGGCCTCTGAGGGCGAGTCCACGCTGAAGGATTAGCTGGCCCTCGGTGATGTAGCCGGTGAGGTCTGGGATGGGGTGCGTGATGTCGCCGGCCGGCATCGAGAGGATGGGCATCAGGGTGACGCTTCCGTCCTTGCCCTTGATCTTGCCTGCCCGCTCGTAAATCGTGGCGAGATCGCTGTAGAGGTACCCCGGGTATCCCTTCCGTGTGGGGATCTCTTCTCGGGCGATGCTGATGGCTCTCAGAGCCTCCGCGTAGTTCGTCATGTCTGTGAGTATGACAAGCACGTGCATCCCGAGGTCGAACGCCAGATACTCGGCGATGGTCTGGGCGATCCTGGGCGTGACGATGCGCTCGATGGACGGGTCGTCGGCCAGGTTCAGTATCATGACGCTCTTGTTAAGGGCGCCGGTCTTCTCGAACTCCTCCCTAAAGTAGGCTGCCTCCTCGTTCTTGATTCCCATGGCGCCGAAGACTATGGCGAAATCAGTCTCTCTCCCAGGGATGGTGGCCTGCCTGGCTATCTGGGCGGCTAACTCGTTGTGAGGGAGCCCAGACTCGCTGAAGATGGGAAGCTTCTGGCCGCGGACGAGGCTGTTCATGCCGTCGATGCTGCTGAGCCCCGTCTGGATGAACTCGGACGGCACATCCCTGGCGGCAGGGTTAATGACACCCCCGTTGACGTCCCTGAGGTCAGTCGAAAGCGGCCGGGGTATGCCGTCGAGGGGCTCGAAGCTTCCGCTGAACACCCTTCCGATGAGGTCGGGAGACACAGGGATCCTCAGGACGTCTCCGGTGAACCTAACCGTGGTGTTGAGGTCTAGGCCCGAGGTCTCCCCGAAGCACTGGATCATGGCCCAGTCTCTGCTGACGTCGAGGACGCTGCCCTGCACCGTCTCGCCGCTGGGTCTCTGGATCTGCACGACCTCGTCGAAGCTGACGTCCCTGACGTTCTCTATCATGAGGATGGGTCCCTTGATCTCTGTGGTGGTCCTGTACTCCAGTCCCGCAACTTTTGCCATTATGAAGCCACCTCGTACTGGATCGCCAGCTCATCCGCGTCGTTCTTCATCTGCACACGGGCCTCCTTTATGGGCTCCAAACCCTGTCTCTCCTTGAGCCTCATCATCTCCCTGAGGACGTCCAGGTCCCTGATCTGCTCTATGGGTATTCCCTTCCTCACGAGGGGCGCCACGACGTCATAGAAGTCTACGTATATCTCAAGTAACGCAGCCTGTTTCTCGGGGGAGCAGTACCTGTCCACGTCGTGGAACGCGCTCTGGACTAGGAATCCCTCTCTGAGCATCTCGGCCATGAGTAACACCAGCCTCTGCTCGTCGGGTAACGCCTTCTCACCTATGATGCGGGCCGTCTCCTCGATCTCGCTGGCCTCCTCGAGAAGCCTCAGCGCCCTCGCCCGCGCGTCCTCCCAGCCCGGGGATTGCTCGGTCCACCAGTCGGCTGCTACTCTCAGGTACCTCGTGAAGCTTCTCAGCCAGTTGATGGCGGGGAAGTGTCGACGGTAGGCCAGCTCAGAGTCGAGAGCCCAGAAGGTCCCAATAAACCTGAGTGTGTTGGTGGTCACCGGCTCCGAGTAGTCCCCGCCCGGAGGAGAGACGGCGCCCATGATGGTGAGGCTCCCGTATCTCTCGTCGCTGCCGAGCGTGACCACCCTGCCGGACCTCTCATAGATTCCTGCCACACGGTCCGCGAGGTAAGCCGGGAACCCTGCCTCCGCCGGGATCTCTTCGAGGCGGCCCGAGATGTCTCTGAGGGCCTCCGCCCACCTCGACGTGGAGTCGGCCATGATTGCGACGTCGTAACCCTGGTCTCTGAAGTACTCGGCGATTGTGACCCCCATGTAGATGCTGGCCTCTCTGGCCGATACAGGCATGTTGGACACGTTGGCTATGATCACCGTCCTCTCGATGAGGCGTCTCCCTGTCCTAGGGTCTTCTATCTTGGGGAAGCTCTCTACTACGTCGGCCATCTCGTTGCCGCGTTCACCGCATCCGATGTATACGATGATGTCGGCGTCGCTCCACTTGGCAATCTGCTGCAGAGTAACCGTTTTCCCGGTCCCGAATCCTCCAGGTATGGCTG
>Ga0209635_10001276_pt1 | contig 18690 bp, 14 predicted proteins | sample DeeMarSWOR230_32_FD_187463 | JGI IMG/M metagenome (GOLD analysis project Ga0209635, IMG submission 187463) | Marine sediment microbial communities from White Oak River estuary, North Carolina - WOR-2-30_32 (SPAdes) (version 2) | ecosystem: Environmental > Aquatic > Marine > Intertidal zone >... | reverse complement strand
GGATCTGCTCCACAGTAACGATGTAGACGGCTTCTGTATTGTTGCCAGCGACAGCGACTACACACGACTGGCAACAAGAATAAGAGAGGAGGGCCTTTTTGTTATTGGAGTGGGAGAGAAAAAGACCCCAGAAGCTTTCATCAACGCCTGCAACCAGTTCATCTACTGTGAAAATCTAACTAGCCCAGAGAAAATAAGAAGGAAAGAAGCAAAGGAAAAGAAATCTGATGTATCTGACCCTTTAAACCTTCTTCTCGAAGGGTTCAATCTAGCTGCGAAAGAAGAGGAATGGATTCATTTGGCGGCATTGGGCATCGTTCTTCGCCAATTGGATCCAGCATTTGATCCCCGTACTTACGGTCATCAGCAATTACAGTCTCTCATTAAAAAATATCCAGAAACATTTACGCTCAAACGAGATACGTCAAGAAAACCACCGGTGGTGTATGTCGCGCTAACGGCTCTTAAATAGGACGCAGCCCAATCATGTACCGCCAAACTGCTACTTATGGGCATTTTTGCAGGGAATAGCTTGACCTTCCCTGGGAGAGAACGGACAAGGCTGAAATTCTAAGAAAAGAAGCGGGCTTGAAATAGGGCAAACCCCAAAACCAGATTAAGAGTCCTTTTAGCTCTATGCTCTCTTTCTTCGTAGTATTTCATTTCGATTGTTCCAGGTATCCCGGCACAAGCACACGTTGAATCCAGTACTGCCCGGTGGTTCGCATTGGTATCTTTCATAAATTTCAGCAAGACCGTCTCTAACTTGCCGGTAGTAGGGCAACCCAGGAGCTTCGGTCACCCCCAAGACTGCTTTCCCCATCGGCATCCATATGGATGGTAACGGGACGATACCGCGGGTGGCGAGGTGTTCAGCGCCAGATAGAAAGCTCTCTACAGGTTCAAGCCCGATGACAAATGCGCTACAGGCCTTATTGCGACCATGTCTTTCAGCTATGTGGAGCAGGGCATTGAGCTGTCGCTCACGCCCGGCAAAGCGTGCCTTACCCGGACATATGCGTTTGAATAGCTCCTCATCCCATATCTCCATGTCGCAGGCAACCCTATCTGCTCCGGCTTGAAACACTTCGTCGAGAATCATAGGGTCCGAGGGAGGTGACGTATATACCATGACTTCCCCGGAAATACTATTGAGGCCTGACAGGTCATCAATTGCCCGTAGCATATCAGATACAAGATGGCACTCCGCACGGGGGTTAATTGTCGAACCACCGGTTATCTGGACGTATGATGCCAGGTTTTCGATGTTTACCGCGTAGTTAACAACCTCGGCTACATCCTGCGGTGTCGGGGAAAGAAACTCGAGTTCCCCCTCACGGGCAAGCTCCTCCGTGTAAGCCCCTGTGTAACAGAACTGGCACGAAAACCCACTCTGTGCATACTCACAGGGCCATAAGTACGGAAAAGATAAGACATCCAGACCTTGCAAGACAGCAATCATACTAAAGGGTATTCCCCTTGAAGTGTGTTGCTTATAGAATTGTGTCTTGGGAGTAAAGCCCACCTCCGTTACAAAGCGACCATCATAAGCCAGATAGGCATTACCACTTTCAGCAATACCTATAGTGAATGGAGACCGAGGGCCGGCATTCCAGATGTGGGCAACAGTATTATCCGGCAAAAGAAGACAGTTGCATGCTCCCGGGTCCCTGAACGAGGAAATCCGCTGGATATTGCCAAACTTCTCGTAGACCTCATCAGATAAGCTATTGATGCCTTTGGTAATAAGCAAAATCTTCAGTTCTAGCGAGTCTATCTCTTCTCCGTTGATGCTATATGTGCGAAGCATATTTTTACACCCCTTGGGAATTCAGACGCTTCGGCCAACCAACACGCCGATGAGCTCCGGCATTTGTTATGCTCATAACAGATGAAGGGCAGAGGTTACCACAAGGTTCTTCCTGAATTTCTTCACATAGTTCAGGTGTATGTCGGCTTATCGTATTTCTGGTTTTCTCTTATGCCAATCGGTTGCTTGCTCATAGGCGAAGGCGATACGCAGCAGTATTTCCTCGCTGAAAGGCTTGCCCATGATTTGCATACCTATAGGTAGGTTGTCAGCGAAGCCAGCAGGTATGGAGATGGCCGGGATTCCGGCTATGTTTATGGGTAAGGTGCATACATCGCTTAGATACATCTGCATGGGGTCTTCCAACTTTTCACCCAGCTTAAAAGGCACTATCGGAGAAGTTGGGGTGACCAGGGCATCATATTTTTCAAAGGCCTGGTCGAATTCTTGTTTTATCAATGTGCGCACCTTCTGTGCTTTAACATAGTAAGCGTCGTAATAACCTGCGGATAAAGCATAAGTGCCCAGCATTATACGCCTTTTAACCTCAGGCCCGAAGCCAAATTGTCGTGTCCTCTCCGTTGTCTCGATTACGTTACCGCCATCTCGCTCAGAAAAGCCGTATTTTACTCCATCGTAGCGAGCCAGGTTCGCTGAAGCTTCGGACGGAGCAAGTATATAGTAAGCAGCCAGAGCGTATTTAGTATGAGCTAGAGATACCTCCCAATCTATTTCCGCACCGAGTTCCTGGAGTTTGTTTACAGCTGCTTGCAAAGCCACCCGTACCTGCTCCTGCACGCCCTCCCCAAGATATTCCCTGGGAATGCCAATCTTTAGTCCTTTAATGTCTGGAATTAGCTGCTGGGTGTAGTCCGGGACAGGATAAAGCACTGAGGTTGAGTCTCTGGAGTCATACCCGGCAATGACATTCATCACTAAGGCGCAGTCAGTAACATCCTTGGTCATCGGCCCAATTTGGTCTAGAGAACTGGCAAAAGCAACCAAGCCGAAGCGGCTGACCCGACCGTAGGTTGGTTTGAGTCCAACCACGCTGCAAAGTGCGGCTGGTTGACGGATGCTGCCCCCGGTGTCAGAGCCCAGAGCATAGATAGCTTCATCTGTGGACACAGCAACTGCTGAGCCACCGCTGCTACCTCCGGGGACCCGACTTAAATCCCAGGGATTGTGGGTGGGAAAAAAGGCGGAGTGCTCCGTAGAAGAGCCCATGGCAAATTCATCCATATTCGTTTTGCCCACTATTACCGCCTTCTGTGCCTTTAGTTTCTCTATTACCATAGCATCATAGGGCGGGACGAAGTTTTCCAGCATCTTTGAACTACAGGTAGTTCTTATCCCCTTGGTGCATATGACATCTTTGATTAAGGCAGGGATGCCGGTTAATGGGGTAATTTCATGGGCAGTTTTGATGTGCTTATCGACCTTATCTGCTTCCTTCAGAGCGATGTCCTCAACAATAGTGACGCAGGCGTGAACTTTCCCTTCTATGTCAGCGATACGCTTCAGTACAGATTTTGTCAGTTCCGACGAGGAAATTTTCCTTTGTTTAAGAAGCTTGTGCGCTTCATGAATAGTGAGCTGGTGTAGTTCGTTCGCCGTCATACTTAGAACCTTTCCTTGAGGCTGCGACGCCTGATAACTTTGCGCCAGTCGCCGCCAGTTTTGCCGTGCATCTCTTTAATCCTGGGGATGTATTGTAAGCCCAGGAATACCCCCAGGCCTATGGAGTAGAATACTAAAGCCAAAGGCTCGCCGTAGTGGTCGACGTAAATAAACCCCGCAACAAACGGGAAAACAATAAGGATTAGGCTATAACTAAATGTAAGATTGTGAGTAATACGTAAAGCTATTGCAAAAACAATAAAGAGAAACGGAACTGCCCAGGGCATCAAGAAGATGAGAATCCCGATGGCAGTAGCTCCTCCTTTACCGCCACGGAATTTGAGGAGGACGGGAAAGACATGACCAATTATGGCAGCTGCGCCAGCAAGCCCAGCAAGTAGATCAAACGGTGAAGTCAGAGGAATGAGTAACAACCCCCGCACTAAAAGAATTGCTCCCACGCCTTTGCCCAGGTCAACCAAGGTTACTAATATGGCCTCCACCAGGCCGACCTCATAGTAGACATTCACAGCGCCCATGTTTTTGCTGCCGACCTCTCGAATGTCTATCCCTTTTCTTAGACGACCGGCAAGATATGCTGAAGGGATAGAGCCAAGGAGATAGCCAATTGCGATGGCGATAACTATGTGGGTAATCATTTGCCTGATGGGCTCACTCTAGTATTGCTTGAACTTTAAAACATTTTTCGGCTTGTTTTGGTGCGTTTGATAAAACCTCAGCTTGGGAATATGAATCAGCTACATCGTCTTTCCTGAAAACATTCTGTAGCGGGATGGTATGAGTCGCTGGTGGCACGTTGGCTGTATCTACTTGCTTGAGTATTTCGAAGTTCTCCAGAATATTAGATAGCTGGAGGCTAAATTTCTCCACCTCCTCCTCGCTTAAGCCCAAGCGGGCAAGCCAGGCGATATGCCTCACCTGTTCGTAACTCAGTTTCATCTCGGCGTGACTATCACATTACAGCATCGCACTTCATAATGCAACAGCGGTTGCTTATCTCCAAGGGCAAGATTATAATGTAGAGTCGTGCAAATTCGAAACGTTGTCTTGCTATCTCATCAAGGGGCAGGTAAAACTTCGCTTACTGAATCCATGCTCTTTACATCGGGTGCTATTCAGCGTTTAGGTAGCGTTGAAGATGGCACCACTACCTCAGATTATGACCCGCTCGAGGTAGAACGTCATATGGGCATCAACCTGTCCCTGCTTCCATTTGAGTGGCAGGGGGTGAAGCTGAATCTCATTGATACGCCAGGATATGCTGATTTTACTGGTGAGGTAAGATCGGGATTGAGGGTAACCGAGGGAGCAATAGTTGTAATATGCGCCGCTTCGGGTGTGGAGGTAGGCACAGAACAGATGTGGGGTGATGCTGAAAAAGCAAATTTGCCGCGGTTAATATTTGTTAACAAGATGGACCGTGATAATGCCGATTTCTTCTCTACTTTGAAAGGAATTCAGGCTAAGTTGTCACCAAGATGTTTGCCTCTTCAATTACCCATAGGTTCACAAAGTGACTTTCAAGGCATTGTAGATTTGGTGACTATGAAAGCTCATATTGGCACTAAGGCGCAGGAAGCAGAAATACCCCCGACACTCCAGGAACAAGCAGAAGCTAGCCGTGAGAAGTTGGTAGAGGCCGTCGTGGAAATTGATGACGAGCTCATCAACAAGTATCTGGAAGGCGAGCCCATAAACAACGAGGAAATTCTTGCCGCCCTAAAAAAGTCTACCATTGCTGGCAAGGTGGTGCCTGTTTTTGTTGGCTCTGCTTTGCAGGGCATCGGCACCCAGCAAGTTCTCAATGGTATTTGCCACTGCTTGCCTTCGCCAGAAGAAAAAGATGCCTTTACCGCTAAGAATGTTTCCACCGGTAATCAAGAGGATGTCAGCCCTAATTCGGATGCCCCACTGTCCAGCCTTGTTTTTAAAACCAGCGCTGACCCCTACGTCGGCAAGCTCAGCTACTTTCGGGTTTATTCAGGCGTCATTACCAGTAATTCCCAGGTTTGGAATGCCAACAAGAATAGCGTGGAACGGATTGGCCAGCTCTTCACCGTGCTGGGCAAAAATCAACAGCCAGTGCCGCAGGTCGCTGCCGGAGATATTGGGGCAGTGGCGAAATTAAGTTTAACCACCACCGGGGATACCTTCTGTGCTCGCGAACACCCTGTTATATTCTCCGGTATCGAATTCCCCAAAGCGAATTTCAGCATGTCAATCCAGCCTCGAACGAAAACCGATTTAGATAAGATGAGCACCGTTTTGCCCAGAATTTGTGAGGAGGACCCTTCTCTCCAAACGCATCGAGAAATTGATACTAACGAGTTTATTATTTCCGGAGTTGGTGATAGCCACCTGGAGATAGTCAAGGAGAAAATACGTCGCAAGTTTGGAGTAGAGGTGAAATTAGACCTGCCAAAGATTCCTTACAAAGAAACTATTACTATGTCAACCAAGGCGGAGTATAAACATAAAAAGCAGAGTGGAGGACATGGTCAATATGGACATGTCTTTCTGGAGTTGGAACCTTTGTCCCGGGGTGGAGGATTTGAATTTGCTAAGAAAATCTTCGGGGGGGCAATACCCCAGAACTATATCCCCTCTGTGGAAAAGGGAGTCAATGAGGCGAAACAGGAGGGGGTTTTAGCTGGTTATCCCGTAGTGGACATGAAGGTAACCCTTTACGATGGCAGCTTCCATTCAGTAGATTCTTCGGACATTGCTTTTAAGATTGCGGGAGCACAGGCCTTAAAAAAGGGATTATCTCAGGGAGAGCCGGTATTGCTTGAGCCTATAATGAACATTACTATAACCGTGCCTGAGATGTATACCGGGGATATTGCTAGCGATCTTAATACTAAGAGGGGACGCGTGCTTGGGATGAGTCCCAGTGATGGCATCAATGTCATTGAAGCCCAGGTACCCCATGCAGAGTTGCTTCGTTATGCCATAGATTTAAGGTCAATGACACAAGGGCGCGCTAGCTTTGCGATGGAGTTCGACCACTATGAAGAAGTGCCCGCCCATCTCAGTCAGAAAATCGTCGCCGATAAGAAGAAGGCAGGCAAAGGCGACTGAGAACGCCTAGAGGCTTTTATGTTATTTAGCCAGCCAATAACTCCTTTAGCTTGTTAGTGAAGGCTGGCACTACTTCTTCATATTTACCCACCACTCCAAATTCCGCCTCCCTGAATATATTCGCCTCAGGGTCCTTATTGATGGCTATGATATGCTTGGAGCCCGAACATCCCGCTGTGTGCTGGCTGGCACCGGAAACAGCTATAGCGATGTAAATATCGGGGGCAACAATTTTTCCAGTAAGGCCGATATGCACTGCCTCTGGTACCCAGCCGTTATCAGCGGGAGGACGTGAGGAACCCACCGCACCATGCAGCAAATCAGCTAGCGCCTTCAATGTAGTCTTGAAGGGTTCAGGGCCACCCACTCCCCTGCCCCCACAGACAATCACAGGGGCATCCTCAAGCTTAATGCCGACTGCCTCTTCCTTAACAGTTTCTAGTATCTTTGCCCTTACTTTCGACGTATCTATGTCAATCTTAGTGGGCATGACCTCACCTTTCCTTGAATCATCACGCTCCAAAGGCGACATTGCCTTGGTCCTGACAGTAACCATCTGAGGCATAAGCTCGCTGGTGAATATAGCTTGAGCATTGCCGCCATAAACAGGCCGCGTTTGCGTCAGCAGCTTCGTCCCCGAGTCTATGCTCAAGTCGAGACAATCTGTTGTCAGGCTGGTACCTAATCTGAAGGCAAGGCGAGGAGCCAAATCTCTACCCATAGAAGTTTGCCCGATAAGTATTACCCGAGGCGAAATCTCTTTGGCCAATTTTTCCGCGACTTGCATATAGGCATCTGCTTGATATTCTTTGAGAGCGGGGTGTTCTACGGCATAAACCTTGTCTGCCCCGAAGGCAATCGCTTCTTTAGAAGCCCCGCCAACTGTATCGCTGGCCAGCAGGCAAGATAAGTCTTCCTTCAAGTCATCAGCAAGCTTCCTACCACATCCCAGCAACTCAGTGGTAATGGAGGCTAACTTCCCGTCTGCTAGCTCACCACAAACTAATATACCTTTGTTTTCAGCCATCGTTTCCTCCTTAACTTTAAAGCAATTTGGCTTCCTTGAGCCTTGCGGCCAGATTGGCGCCGGCCTCTGCGGCCGTCTCTCCTTCGATTATTTCACATTTGGCTTCCTTGACAGGCTGGAAGAGTTTATCTAACTTGCTACTCCTTCCAGCAGCGCCAACTTGTGAAGGCTCAAGCCCGATATCGGCTGGCTTCCAGATGACAGGTTGTTTTTTACCCGCTGCCATGATTCCTTTCAAGTTGGGATAACGAAGCGCTCCTGTCCCGCTGGTTACTATAATTAGGGCGGGAAGCGCCACTTCAACAACCTGATAGCCGTCGGGAATAACCCGCTCAACCTTCGCCTTTCCATCGGTGACCTCTACCTTACGAGCTAAAGTTACAGCCGGGATTCCCAAAATCTCAGCAATGCCTAGACCTACTTGCCCAGCATCCCAGTCAGAGGACTGCCTACCACAGAAGATAATGTCATATTCCCCTACTTTCTTTATTGCCATAGCCAAGGCGTTGGCAGTCGACCAGCTATCGCCTCCCTCAAAAGCTTCGTCCTCCAGAAGAATGAGTTCATCACTCCCCACAGCTAATGCTTTCTTAATCACATCGCGAACGAAGTTATTACCTAAGCTGAGCGCAGTAATTTTGCCTCCCGCGCTATCCTTGATTTTGAGGGCAGCTTCCAAGGCAAATTCCTCGTATTGACCGATTACAGGCTTTACGTCTGGTGGCAAGGTCATTTTATCGTTCACCACCTTAAACACCGCCGGTGGCGCCTCAGGATCAGGCACTTGCTTGCAGCAGACAATCATATTAACTGGCATTCCCTCACCTCCTTAAAGATTTTTGCAATCCCAAAGGATACGGAAAAATCCGCCTTCTGTCAATAATTTGAACGCAGACTCGATATGAACGGTCTAAGGGGTTAAGTGGCAACAGCTCCTTCGGCCACAGAATTAATGCTAAAATAGATAAAAATTGTTATTCGTGGGCATATTTTTTAGCATCTGCCGCCGGGGATACCTCTAAGCCGTTCAGACGAATCGGTTACCTTTGTTTTGGACAGACTATGGAAGTTAAATTCATTGCAGATAACAACGTTGGCAAACTGGCTCGATGGTTAAGGATGATTGGCTATGATACTCTGCTGTTTAAGCAAAAGGACGATGGTCAAATGATTAAAACAGCTCTCAGTGAGGATAGGGTGATTTTGACTAAAGACACCCAATTTATGAAAAGACGTCTGGTCACAAATGGCAAACTCAAAACCATACTCATTAAACAGGATGACCCTAAACTCCAGGTGCAGGAAGTGGCGAAACCGTTAAATTTGAATTATCATTTCAAACCTTTTTCGCTTTGCCTAGAATGTAATCAAGCATTAATAGCTCGGGATAAAGCAGAGGTGCAAAACCTGGTCCCCCCTCGCGTTTTTGAAACTCAAACTCAATATACGGAATGCCCCACTTGCCACCGCATCTACTGGCAGGGTACACATTGGCAGGCAATGTTCAAGAAGTTACAAGACTTGCAAGGAGGGGGTGACGAAAGGCGCACCTCTAGCTAATTCCCGGCTTTTTAACCTGGAGCTTCGATAGTAGCACAGATTGGCTAGTAGTGCTATACTCAGCCCACAAGACCAGGAGAATAAAGGTAAAGCTAAGCACATATGTTATTAGCAATTGATATCGGGAACACCAACATCAAGCTGGGTATATTTGATGGCGATAGGCTGAAAGCTACCTGGAATTTAGCCACCGGCATTCATCGCACTTCAGACGAGTATGGTGGAGTTGTGCTCAACCTCATGGAGCGGAAAAAAGTCCTGCCTTCAAAGATTACCGGAGTAGCATTATGCGGTGTCGTGCCACCGCTGTTGTATATATTCGAGGAACTATGCAGGAAATATTTAAATGCTAAACCATTAGTGGTCGAAGCTGGTGTCAAGACAGGCATAAGCATCCGGCTGGATAATCCTCGCGAGGTTGGCCCTGACCGCGTGGTCAACGCCGTGGCTGCCCAGAACCTCTACGGAAAACCGCTAATAATTATTGACCTTGGCACTGCTACCACTTTCGACGTTGTTTCAAAGGAGGGTGATTATCTTGGGGGAGCTATCACCCCGGGGATTAATATAGCTAGTGAAGCACTGTTCACTCGCACTGCCATGCTGCCTCGAATAGAACTAGTGCATCCCAAGCAAGTCATCGGCAGAAATACTATCACGGCTATGCAATCAGGTATAATATTTGGTTACATTGAACTTATTGAAGGCATGATCCGTCGAATACAACAGGAATTGGGAAGCAAAGCAAAGGTGGTAGCTACCGGCGGTCAGGCTTACCCCTTTGCCGAAGAGATAGCAGCCATAGACGTAATAAATCCCGATTTAACCTTAATTGGACTGCGCCTCATCTATGAAATGAACAAGGAACAGTAATGCTTAGCAACAAAACCATAATTTTAGGGATAACAGGTAGCGTTGCTGCCTACAAAGCAGCAGAGATTGCCAGCCAACTAACTCAGGCAGGGGCGGAGGTGAATGTAATTATGACCAAAGAAGCCATCGAGTTCATATCACCTTTCACCTTTTGGGCCATTACCGGTAGACCCGTAGTTACCAAAATGTTTGATTTAGCTTCTGAATTCAGCATTGAACATATCTCCTTAGCTAAATCTGCCGATATAATCGTCATTGCCCCTGCTACAGCCAATATCATTGCCAAACTGGCTGCTGGCATTGCTGACGACATGCTATGCTGCACGGTTCTGGCTACCAAGGCGCCGGCACTTATTGCCCCAGCTATGGAAACCAATATGTATAATAATCCAGCCACCCAGGATAATCTGTCTAAGCTTAAAGCCCGCAACTTTGTGATTATTGCTCCAGCCACAGGCCGGCTAGCTTCAGGTAAAGAAGGGCCGGGGCGACTCGCCGATATCACTGATATTATAGGCAGCATCCGCCAAGTACTAGGTAGGGGTGGAGACCTGGCTGGCAAACATATCTTGGTTACCGCAGGCGGTACTCAAGAGCCTATCGACCCGGTTCGCTATATCAGCAACCGCTCCTCAGGGAAAATGGGCTATGCCCTGGCTGAAGCAGCCCGTGCCCGGGGAGCTAAAGTAACATTGGTTACAGCACCTGCCTCTTTACCCGAGCCTGTAGGCGTTGAGGTAGTCAAAGTCAACACTGCTCAGGAAATGCATCAAGCAGTAGAGAAAGTAGCTACCCAGGCTGACGCCCTGGTCATGGCAGCCGCCGTAGCTGATTACCGTCCGACAAAGGCGGCTAAAGATAAGATTAAAAAAGGAGAGGCAGGGTTAACCTTAGAGCTGGAATGCACCACGGACATTCTAGACAGTGTCAAAGGAAATCTAGTTAAAGTAGGCTTCGCCGCTGAAAGCAGCAACCTGGTGGAAAATGCTAAACAGAAGCTAAAGCAAAAGGGGCTTGACCTTATCGTGGCCAACGATATTACGGCCAGTGATAGCGGGTTTGGCGCCGACAGCAATCGAGTAACCATAATTGACCGGGAAGGCAAAGTTGACAGCCTGCCTCTCATGCCGAAATGGGAGGTAGCGGACAAGGTTTTGGACAGGGTAGCGAAGCTCCTTCCAAAGCCGAAATCTCGATGACCAAACAAGCTTTGAATTTGTTCAGCTATCAAGATTTCTTTCAGTTGACAGCCGATAGCTAAGATAGGTTTAGAGTCAATGTCTGAAATACCTAAAGCCTATGAGCCAGGCAAGATAGAAAAGAAACGGTATGATTTGTGGCTCAAGCAGGGCTACTTCTCTCCTAAGGTAGACCCCGGCAAAAAGCCCTTCGTCATTATAATGCCCCCTCCCAATGTCACTGGTGAGCTCCACCTGGGACATGCTCTGACCGCAACACTGGAGGATATTATGGTCAGGTGGCACAGAATGAAAGGAGAACCCTCCTTGTGGCTACCGGGAACTGACCACGCTGGCATTGCCACGCAAGTGGTTGTGGAGCAGCAACTGGCTAAACAAGGGCGGACTAAAGAGGAGATAGGCAGAGAGAATTTCACTAAGTTAACCTGGGAATGGGCTAATAAGAGCCGGCAGGATATCAGACGCCAGCATCAGCTACTGGGAGCTTCCTGTGACTGGGCGAGGGAGCGCTTCACTCTGGATGAAGGCCCGAGCAAAGCAGTCCGTACCGCTTTTGTCCGTTTGTACAACAAGGGATTAATCTATCGTGGAGAGCGGATGATAAACTGGTGTCCTCGCTGCCAGACTGCCCTCTCCGACCTCGAGGTAGAACATAAAGATATTGTCGGACACCTTTATTATGTTCGCTATCCTCTAACCGAAAGCGAGGGTTTCGTCACCGTAGCTACTACCCGACCGGAAACTTTCCTAGGCGATACGGCTGTGGCGGTAAATCCCAAAGATAAGCGCTACAAAAAACTCGTAGGCAAGAGTGTCACCCTCCCTATTATCGATAAGGAAATCCCCATAATCGCTGATGATGCTGTTGATACTTCTTTCGGCACCGGAGCATTGAAGATAACTCCAGCCCATGACCCCACGGACCTCGAAGTAGCCCAGAGACATAATTTGCCGCTGGTAAATATCATGAACCCCGATGCTACCATGAACGAGAACGCCGGGCCGTATAAGGGATGGGAAAGGTTTGCCTGTCGAGATAAGGTATTAGCCGACCTAAAAGACAAAAACCTTTTGGGGAAAATCGAGCCCTACTCTCATTCGGTAGGACATTGTGGTCGTTGCCAGACAATGATCGAACCCAAAGTCAGCCTGCAATGGTTTGTCCAAACACAGCCCTTAGCCAAAGCTGCCATAGATGCTGTTAAAGATGGCAGGGTCACTATACTTCCGGAACGCTTCGCCAAGACATATTTTGACTGGATGGAAAATATCAAGGATTGGTGTATCAGCCGACAACTATGGTGGGGGCATCGCATCCCGGTATGGTATTGCCAGGACTGTGGCAAGTTTACGGTATCGGTAGATGAACCTTTAGCTTGTACCCATTGTGGTTCAAAACAAATCATCCAGGACCCTGATGTCCTTGATACATGGTTTAGCTCAGCGCTATGGACACATTCTACGCTGGGCTGGCCAGAGGACACTGATGACCTCCGCTATTTCTATCCCGGCTCGGTAATGGAAACGGGCTACGACATCCTTTTCTTCTGGGTTGCCAGGATGATTATGATGGGGCTAGAGGATACCGGTGAGATACCTTTCCACACCGTTTACCTCCATGGCTTAATCCGGGATGAAAGCGGAGAGAAGATGAGCAAACTGCGAGGGAATGTTATAAACCCCGCCGAAGCTATAAGCAAGTATGGTATTGACGCTCTCCGATTTGCCCTAACCACGGGGACTTCACCAGGGAATGATATAAATCTGGGCAAAGGTAAATTGGAATCCAGCCGCAATTTTGTCAATAAATTGTGGAATGCCACCAGATTTATCCTTCAGAGCCTGGACGTTGAAAGGCTAGAAGATCAGGCAATAGAGCTCCAACCGCGGAGAATAGAAGACCAATGGATTAATAGCCAGCTCAACAAGCTTGTCAAAAATGTTACCGGGCTGATGGAGGAGTTCCAATTTGGTGAAGCAGAGCAGCAGATTTACGATTTTGTCTGGTCGAAGTTCTGCGATTGGTATATTGAAATTGCCAAAATACGACTTCGTAGCCAATTAACTCCTTCACCTTTGCCCTTCCTGGCCAATACACTGGAAAAATCACTGCGCCTTTTGCATCCTTTCATGCCTTTCGTTACCGAGGAATTGTGGCAAAGCTTAAAGCAACGCCTACCCACTAAAGACCAAATGCCGGCTTCCATAATGATAGCCTCTTATCCTCTCGCCGACGATAAAGCCTTTGCCCCAGAAGCAGAGCGAGTGATGGATTCTGTAATAGAGGTTGTCCGCTCTATCCGTAACGTTCGGGCTCAATATAAGGTAAGTCCAACCAGATGGATTGAAGCCCAAGTTTATGCTGATGAGCTTCTTTCGGGGCTTACTACACAAGCGAATATAATAGAAACACTGGCTAAAGTTCGGCCCTTAACAATACTCGGTCGCCAGAAAAGGGAACCCACTAAAGATAAAGCCCTGGTTTTGGTGTTGAAAGAGGCTGAGGTAGTTTTGCCTTTGGCAGGCATGGTGGACAAGCTTGCTGAAGAACAACGACTGGTAAAGGAAAGCGAGGAAATCAAAAGAAGAATTGCCCAACTTGAAGACAGGCTAAGAGACAATGCCTTTTTAAGCAAAGCGCCATTTCAGGTTGTTGAGATAGAGAAACAAAAGCTTGCTGTGCTCAAAGATAAATTGAAGAGGTTACACCAAGAATTATCTCAACTCAGCTCTTCATCGGCTGATAGCTAAGGATTATTGGCTTTCTGAAGGTGCGAATCGAAGCGATTTAGCTTTTAGCTTCAATAGCCCATGCAATTTTGTCAGGGCTTTTTGGGTATCGCTAGCCATGCAGGATTTATCACGCTTTTTTATACGATACTTAAATAGCCAATAAGTAAATTCATTGAGCTCGCTCAGCCTTATGGACCTGAGCTGAGGATAATGTCTCTCTTTTCTGAACTGCTTTAAAAGGGAAAGTTGAGTGGCACCATAAATGCGTTGGTAGACCTCGTCGACTACTCCGTCATCGTTGTTCAAACCTAAAACTCTCTTTTTCTTTCGTATCTCTTCAGTTACAGCCAAAATGAGAAAGTTTTCCACAAGAATGCCATAGAGATAGTTGAGGTGAGCCTGGTATTTAGAAGCACCGATTAGATTCTTAAACTCGTCTTTAGATAATTCTACTGGTGGTGTATCAAAGAAAAGAAGATTAATCCACTCCTTTTCTGGAATAAGTCCATCGAACTCTTCGCATAACCTCTCCGCCAGAACTAGCCAATCGAAGGCTTCGCTGTCAACAAGATACTGATAATGTCGCCCGTCGTAGTCCTCTTCAGGACTACTCCAGAGGCGAACGGCTTCAAGCAAGGCCACATACCAATTCTTGCCTTCAGCAATAGCACTTTTCAGCCTTTGGATTGCCTGAGTATCTCGACTGGACACTCCAGCCACCTCCATAATTATTTCGCAAAATTACATTGTATCTCCATTAGCCCAAAGACTCAAGGCACAGTATGAATTTCAACGTAAATTGACAGCGCCCATTTTTCTAAGCTATTATCTACTTCCTGGTGGAAAACACCTCCGAGCATAACCCAACCCTTGCTGAAGCAACTGACGCTTTCCTATCAAATTTACCGCCGGAAGAAAGGGTAAAAACACAGGCAGAAATATCTAAATTCGCCAGATGGCTTGGCTTATCCAGACAGGTAAAAGACGTTAGACCTGTGGATGTAGCTAGCTATGGTGAACAGATTAACCCATCGGCAGTCAAACCCCTCAGGTCTTTTCTTACATACATCCGGAAAAAGAAATTCACCAGTATAAGCTTAGCTCCTCACCTCAGGGCGAAAAAAACTTCTGCAAAAACAGCCGCCGTTTGGCAAAGTGCTCAGGTTCAGGCTACCCTAACTGCACAAGGCTACGCAAAATTAGAGAAAGAATTAGCCAGCCTAAAAAATCAACGTTCCCAAGTTATTGAGGAGATACAAAAGGCAGCCGCTGATAAGGACTTCCGAGAAAATGCCCCCCTGGCAGCAGCCAGAGAGCGCAAGTCACATTTGGAAGGAAGAATTAAGGAGATAGAGTCAACCTTAAATCAGGCAAAGATAGTGGGAGAAGGCCAGGACACATCCAGGGCAAAATTCGGAGACACGGTACTGCTTCGTGACTTATCCTCGGGTAAAGAGTTCAGATACACTCTAGTCGACCCCCGAGAGGCAAATCCAGCCAAGGGTAAACTTTCTGTCGCTTCCCCTCTGGGCAAAGCAATCCTGGATAAAGAAAAGGAGCAAACAATTGAAGTTGTCGCTCCTGCTGGTACCTTCCGCTGCCGCATTGAAGACATTTTGGTCCTCTCAACAGACGGTAAAGCCAGGCCGCAGTAACATAAAGACCTGATGGGTGTAAATTAGGAAGACGGGACTTAAGCTACACTAATCCTCGTCAGCTTTGCCTGCGAAAAGATTTTAAAGTTTGTTGATTCACCTGCCATATGGCATAATGAATTAGCCACAGGAAGCGGAGGGATCGCATAGTGGCCTAGTGCGGGCGCCTGCTAAGCGCTTACTCCGAGCAAAATCGGGGTCGAGGGTTCGAATCCCTCTCCCTCCGCCAGTTGGAGATTCATCCTTCCCAAGAAAAGTTGAGAAACCCAGAACATTTTCTAACCATAAATGCTTCCTCCTTTACAACCAACCCTCTGCCAAGGTTCTAACTTCGTTATCCTTAGCAAAATTATGGTTAAGGGGCAAATTTAGGGCTCTCCCAGTCCTTCATTGGCCTCATCCACTCCGCCCGCTCAACAAAATGGTCGTGGGCTAAAGGCACCGGCGGGTGAGAGAGGAAGCTGGGGTCAAACTCGTCTTTGATCTTGAGTAGCCACTTGTGGTAGTTGGGCCCGTAGGCTGGGCCGGTCAAGTAAAGCGGCTGATGCGGCCCCAAAAGCGAAGTATAGAAACGCTTCCTGATATTCTCTTTGGACGTCTCCAAGTAGAAGTGGTCAACGCCATCGGTATTCACGTCGGGGTCCCAGTAAACCAAGAATTCAGAATAGCCTTGGTGTCCCAGCTCGAAACTTTGGAACCAGCCGGGGTCGCCGTAGTCCGGCATAAGCGGCGGGGTGAATTTGCGCTTAAGCTCGGCATAGTTTTCCCCGTGAGGGATGGCGTGCTCCAGCGTTTCAATGACATAGTCCACCGAGACATAGCCGCCGCACATCAGCCACATACCGGCGGAGTCGGCGTTCTTGAACCAGGACTCGTCGCTAGGCCGGGTGCGGCGGGCCTCGCCGCCCAACTCGGTGATGATATCGTTTAGCACCCTTTCTTCGTATTCCAACTGCTCTTCGGAGCCGAAACCTACCAGCAACACCCGCAGCAGGTGAAAGCTACTTATGGTCTCCTCGCTCTCCTTGGACCAGATATCCCAAAATTCTTCCTTACAGCTGGCCTTGGCAATAGCCCGCCAGAATATAGGCACCTTGGTGGCGCCGGCACCTATCTCGGCCCGGGCCATCTCAAACATGGCATTCTTCATGGCTTCTTTACTGGGCATGGTAAAGTTTATCCACTTGACCCGCTTGGGGGGAAGTTGAAGGGCGGTATTGGGTGAAATCCCGGTAGGCTCCAGTTTCTCCGGCTGGAAGGGCAAAAGCTTTATAGCCATCCTGGTGACGATACCCAGGCACCCCCGCAGGCCGGTAAAGCCCCGCAGCAGGCCGCGCAGGTCAGGCCCGAAGCCATCCCCCCAGAAGGGGTCGTCTCCCACCGCCAGCGAGCCCAACTTCACCAGTTCGCCGTCGGGCAGGACCAACTCGGTACCCAGTATGCGGCGGTGGGGCAGGCCGATGCGGTAGCTTAAGGGCGACCAGCCATCGCCCAGCATGTTGGCGATGGCAGAGCACTGCGAGCCACCCCCGCCGATAATAATATAGCAGCCCCTCTTCATCGCCTCCTCCTGAAGCTGGGAGTAAATCACCCCCGACCCCACCAAGGCGTAGAGGTGCTTTTCGTCAATCTCAAAGTCGTCAATCCGCTTCAGGTCAACCAGCAGTTCGTCTTCAACGTGGCAGTGAGAGCGGGGGCCGTACCAGCCAGTGCTGTAGGGGACATAGGGGATTTTATAGCGGTTGCAGACTTTGACTATCTTCTGGACTTCCTCGGTGGTCTGGGGCATGATAACGCAGCCGGGTACCTTGGTCATTACCCTTTCGTAGCCCAGACCGGCCTCATAGCCGGCAGGCCCAGAGCGGTAACCCTCACAGACAACCGGGTCGGACGAGATATAGTCCTTACCCACGATAGCTTCCAGAACCCTGTACGCTTCTTTAGATATAGCCATAATTCATCTCCACAAGCCTTGCCTAGAGTGCCGCCAGGATAAGCTCGGAAATATCGTATATCTTTAAATCCTCGCCGTTTTGCCTGGCCACCCTGGCAAAATTGTCCTTGCACATCGGGCAGGTGGCCACTATGCCCTCGGCACCCACCGCCTTGGCCTCAAACAGCCTCTGTTCGGCAGCCCAGGCGGCAAAGTCGGGGAAGGCCTCCTGAGTGCCCCGCCCCGCCCCACAGCAGAAAGCGTTTTCCCTCATCCGTATCATCTCCACCAGCTCCAGACCGGGGATAGCTTCCAAGATGTCCCTTGGCGCCTGATAGACGCCGTTGGTACCACGCCGGCGCTCCAGGCCGGGGCTGACCATGCCCCACTCACCCCGCTCCCCATTCCAGGGGGTCCAGGGCTCGCTCAGGCGGCTCAGACTGCAGGAATCGTGGTAGGTCAGGCGCATATCAAGCGGCTTAGCGAATTTGAGCGCCCCCTTCTTAATTAGCTCCGCCGCCATCTCGGTCAGGTGCACCACATCAAAGCCCAGCTCGGAGGTTGGGATACCCAGCATCTTGGGGTAGTCCACCTTCCACATGCGGTAGCCTTCGGCGCAGCTGACCAGCAGGGTCTTGGCGCCGGTCTTTCTTACCGCCTCAACGTTACGCTTGGCCAGCTTTTTGGCCTCGTCAATCATGCCGACGGAATAGAGAATATTGCCGCAGCACCACTCGTCGGGCATGAGCATAAAGGGGGTACCGGCAGCGTTTAATATCTTGGCGGTGGCGCGGGCGATTTCCGGGCTGGTGTAGGCCGCCGAGCAGCCGACAAAGTAGAGCACATCGGCCTTGGCGGCAACCTTGATATCCTTGGTGAGCCACTTTTTTCGGTTTTCGTGCGGCGAGCCGAAACGGTTGTGTTTTTCATCTATCTTTTTGGCCACCTTCTTATGGGCGGGCATGGGCCCCTTGCCATCCTTGACCGCCTTTATCCGCAGCGCCTCCAGGGTAAGCTCTATCTCCAAATCCAGGTTACGCTTGCAGCCGACATCGCAGGCACCGCAGAGAGGGCAGGCGTAAAGCGTCTTCAATAGTTCGTCGGAATAGTCCATTCGCCCCTCCAGCATGGCCAGCCCGATTCTCATCTTGCCGTAGGCACCGTAGGAATCGAACAGA
>Ga0209635_10001274_pt1 | contig 18692 bp, 21 predicted proteins | sample DeeMarSWOR230_32_FD_187463 | JGI IMG/M metagenome (GOLD analysis project Ga0209635, IMG submission 187463) | Marine sediment microbial communities from White Oak River estuary, North Carolina - WOR-2-30_32 (SPAdes) (version 2) | ecosystem: Environmental > Aquatic > Marine > Intertidal zone >... | reverse complement strand
CAATCGCCTTCCGTAGCCCCCGCCCCGCACCGATGAGGTGCTGCTGGCCGACAAAATCATCCAGGGTGGCCGGTCTTATCCGGGTGGCCAGTGGTGCCGGCGGCGCTTTCTCTTTCTCAGCCTTCGGTGCTTTTTCTTCCTCAGCTTTCTGTTCCTCAGCCGGCGGCACCTTCTCTTCCTCGGCCTTCTCTTCCTCAGCCGGCAGCTCAAACATATCCATACTCATTGCCCACCCCCCTTTAATTATTTATACCGCTTCACCTGAAAGCGGTAAAGCTTTAGCGGCTCATCGGGGGCAATGCCCCCCTTAAGACAGCAGATTTCAATCTGCCGCTCCACGCTGTCCACCCCGGCAAGGTCAGGCAGAAGCAGCCCCTTGCGGTAGCCGCACTCCACAATAACCCCGTATTTTTTAGGGTCAAGCTGGCTCTCGTCTTTAATCAGTTCGGGCTTGGTCAGCACGTCCACGCTGTAGTCAAGCTCTTTCAGCTCATCGGGGTCAACCGGGGGGAAGCGGGGGTCTTGGGTAGCGGCGCGAATGGCATTGGCCATAATCTCCTCAGCCACATTCGCCTCCTGCGGCTCAAAGGTGCCGATACAGCCCCGCAGCTCACCCAATTTATGAATACTGACAAAGACACCCGCCTTTGCCTTCATTTCCGGGGTAAGCCCCTTAGGCGTCTCCGGGACTTTGCCCCTCCTGGTATAGGTCTCCACCGTTTCCCGGGCCAGCCTTACCAGCGGCGACATAGCGGTGATGATTATGCCGGCATAGCCGACCACCGCCGAATAGTCGCCGGTGGTATCACCACTGGTCTGGTATTTGACCAGCTCGGCGCCGGTGGCACCCAGTTCTTTGGCGGCGGCAATAAGGCTGACGGTGGGAGCATAGCCGCACATTGATATATTCAGCTCCTCGACCCGCCTTAATAGCTCATCCTCATTCAGCTCCAGTATGGCTTCTATGGCCTGAGTATCCTTGTGCTGCGCCGAGTCCTGCGGCTCATAGTGGGTCATATCACTGGAAGCCATGATGACCGCTTCTTTGCCTGAATCCTTGACGGCCCGGGCAATCCCCTGCCCGATTTGCTTATAAAGCTCACTGCGGGCATAGGCAAGCGAAATGGGCACTATCTTGATATCCGGTTTGAAATACTGCAGGAATGGGAGCTGGACTTCAATAGAGTGCTCAAATTGATGGGCGATATCGTCTTCGGTTAGGTGGCTGGAGGCTTTTAGAATCCGCTGGGCCAGCTCGGCATCAATCTCCACCTCCCCCAGAGGTGTTTTCCAGATGCCCTTGGTCATAATGCTGAGCGGCTTGCCCATTCCGGTATGATTGGGCCCCATAATGATAAAGGTGTCTTTGAATTTAACTCTGGAGATAACCGCCCCCGCCACCGGTCCCGAGTAGATATAACCAGCATGGGGGGAGACCAGACCAACCACTTCCTGCCTGGCTACCTTGTCATCAACCATCATCTCAATCATTGCCCTGAGCTCTGCCGCTGAGCCGGGATAGAACTGCCCGGCGACCACTGGATTCCTAACCATGACGACCCCCCTTCACCTCAAGCGTCCTGAAATTAAGTCCGGCGCCGCAGAACTTACACCTTGAGTCCTCCAGACCGACTACTTCCGTCTGATAGCCAAACCGCTGCACAACGGGCTTACCGCAGGCGTAGCAGATGGTGCTTTCGCTCTTATGACCGGGAACATTGCCGGCATAGATAAATTTTAAACCGGCCCGGCGCCCGATTTCAGCGGCACGTTCCAGAGTGGCTACCGGGGTGGGGGGCAGGTGCATCAGGTGGTGGTGGGGATAGAACCGGGTGACATGCCACGGAGTCAGCTCGCCGAGCTCATTCTTTATCCAGTTAGCGATACCCTCAAGCTGCTCGTCATCATCGTTCATGGTGGGAATAACATTGGTCACCACCTCAATGTGCATCTGCCACTTATCTTTAGCCCGCTTGGCCACCGCCAGTATCTCCCGCCATTTGGGCACCTTGGCTAGCCCGCGATAGAAGGCATCGGAAAAGCCCTTGATATCCACCCGCCAGGCATCAAGATAGGGCCCGATGGTATCCAGCGCTTCTGGAGTGGCGTAGCCATTGGTCACATAGACGGTATAAAGCCCGTTCTCCTTGGCGAGCTTGGCGCAGTCAAGGGTATATTCAAACCAGATGGTCGGCTCATTATAAGTCCAGGCAATGCCCTGGCACTGGTAGTGCTTGGCTATTTTAATGGCCTCTTGCGGCGGTAGCTCCCGACAGCCACGCCACATCGTCTTCTCGTCCACCGAGGAAATCTCCCAGTTCTGGCAGTGCTTGCAGTGGAAATTACAGCCCAGGCTGCCCACGGAGAAAGCCAGGCTACCGGGGAAAAAGTGAAACAACGGCTTTTTCTCAATCGGGTCAGCGGCTACCGAGGAAGCAATGGCGTAGTTCAGGTTATATAAATCGCCACCCTGGTTCTGATACATCCCGCAAACCCCGAATTTGTCCTGCCCGATGCGGCAGCGCCACTGGCAGATGTGGCACCTTACTCTTGAGTCGGCTAGCTTCTCAGAGAGCATTGCCTGATGCATTTATAGCCCCTCAGGGTTAATTATATCACCCACCTACGGGCAATTATAGCCTCTGGCCTACTCTCAGCTCAGATAGATTATGGCTATGCCGCCGAAAATCATCATAATCCCGATGAGCCGCATTATTTGTGTCCTGCGGTCAGCCTGCCCCATCAGAAAGGCGGGGGAGATGCGGCTGAGGGCAAGTACATAGATAAAGACAAATATGGGACGGCTGCTGACAATGGTGGAAACCAGAGACACCGGCCCCCGCTGCATCGCCCAGAATAACAGCAGCATGCCTAACGCGGCCAGTATCTCGTTGAAAACAACAAAAACCACCGCTTTGCCCTGCCTGATGTTAGCCAGTTCTTTTAAAACACAAGGGCGCAGTGAGATGAGCAGGAAAACGCCAGCCAGGCAGAAATTGTTGATGGCAAACATATTCCAGAAAGAAAGGTAGCCCAAAGAGTACTTGCTGGCCACGTCAGCCGTGGCCATAAACAGGCTGGCGCCGATGAGCAGGAGAATTTTTTTACTGAACCAGGGCACCGAGTTCCCCGGACTCAGTCTAACCGAGACCATCACCACCCCGGCGACGACAATAACGATGGCCAGCCACTCCAGGTAATGTAACGCCTCCCCCAGCAGCGGTACCGCCATCATGGCCACAAAGACGGGATAGGTATGTACCACCGGAATAACCCGTGAAACCTCCTCGGTTTTCAGGGTGTAGAAAACGATGCCCAGCGAGGCAGTGCGCAGTATGCCGGAGGCAATAGCGGCAGTTAACGCCCCGGCGGCTAAACACTGGGGTAAGGGAAAGAGATAAATTGCCACCAGCCCAAAAACCAGAACCGCCAAACCCACCGGTAGCAGATAAGCCCGCAAGCTCGGCATCCGCCGGGTGATAAGGTGGCTATCAATGACGTGGACCACCCCCAGCAGGGCGGCACTCAAGATAGCCAAGCTAGCCCAATCAATCAGCATAATAGCCCCAATCCCCTAGTTTACACTATGGGCGGCGTAAGGCAAACTTTGCCCCCACCACCCCGCCCCGCTCCCTTGACCACTTGACCACCAAATAGCTACACTGAAGGTTAGCCATGAAAATTATCGGACTTACCGGGGGCATAGCCAGCGGTAAGAGCACGGTGTCCCGATTTCTGGTCGAGATGGGGGCAATTATTATCAACGCCGACGAGGTCGCCCACGAAGCCCTGAAATCAGACATTGAGCTTCAGCAGGAAATAGTGGCCGATTTCGGTGACCAGATTCTTACCACCGAGGGCAGGATTGACCGGGAGAGGCTGGGGGAAATCGTCTTCACCGACCCCGATGCCCTAGCCCGGCTCAACCGGATAATGCACCCCCGGCTTTATGAAATGGTCCGAGCACAGCTGGAAAACTACCGCCAGCAGAAAGCCAAAGTGGTTATCCTGGAAGTGCCGCTGCTGATTGAAGCCGGCTGGACGGCGCTGGCTGATGAAATCTGGGTTACGGTCGCCTCCGAGGCTACTGTGCTGAAGCGGCTGCAACAGCAGGTCGGGCTGTCGGCAAAGCAGGCTCTAGCCCGCATTGGCTCCCAGATGCCCGCCCAAGAAAGAATAAAGCACGCCGATGTGGTCATCGATACTGACTGCAGCCTGGATGAGCTCAAAGCCCGGGTCGCCAAGCAGTGGTCCGAGCGAGCTGATATTTGACACCCCACCAGCGTAATTGGTAGAATATTTAGGTTTGGGAGGCTTCCGATTTACGCTATTATTGAGATTGGCAGTAAGCAGTACCGGGTAACGCCGGGGCAGACTTTAGATGTTGACCGTCTGAGTGTCGCCGAGGGCAATACTATTGAACTGGACCGGGTCTTGCTCATTGGTGACGGCGATGAGGTAACGGTAGGCACCCCCACGGTGGCGGGAGCCAAGATAGTGGCTACGGCACAGGGGGAAGGCAAGGACAAGAAGATTATCGTCTTGAAGTACAAGCCCAAGGTGCGCTACCGCAAGAAGACCGGACACCGCCAGCTCTACAGTCGGCTGGTCATTGACAAGATAGTCAAGCCGGGAGCAAAAGAAGAGAAGCCAGTTAAGAAGGCTCCGCGACGCAGGAAGGTAAAAAGTGATGGCTCAGGAAATGTGGAATAGACTATTCGAGAGGATAGACGAATTAGAGAAGGGAATCGATAAAAAGATAAACACATTGGAGAAGCGTGTGAATGATACATTCGCGCTTTCATTAATTGGATTAGATACAAGTTTTATAGCTGGCGTCAGAGACCGCCCTTCAAAAGCGCGAATAATTAAAGACGGCTTGATTAAAATGTCCGAGGATATGGGGATGTCCTCTCAGATGAAAGAGGCCTTGAGCAAGAGATTGAGAGTAAGTGGTGTGAAGAGCTAGAAAAGGACCAAAAATAGGTATTGAATCTAGAAGAGGTATTTAGGAATGGCGCATAAGAAGGCAGGCGGCTCCAGCCGTCTGGGTCGGGATAGCCAGGCGAAGCGCCTGGGGGTAAAGAGATTTGCCGGGCAGCAGGTAAATGCCGGGACGATACTGGTCCGGCAGCGGGGCACCCGCATTCACCCCGGCGATAATGTCGGTGTCGGCAAAGACTATACCCTCTACGCCCTGATTGATGGCGTGGTCAAGTTTGAGCCGACCAGCAATAACCGCCGAAAGGTCAGCGTTTACGCTTAAGTAAGATGAAAGACAAGATTCACCCTAATTACTATACTGATGCCAAGGTAATTTGCGCCTGTGGCAATACTTTTACTACCGGCTCCACCAGGAAGGAGCTAAAGGTCGAGGTGTGCAGCCAGTGCCACCCCTTTTTCACCGGCGAGCGTCGGGTAATGGACACCGCCGGGCGGGTGGAACGGTTCCGACGCCGCTACAAGCTACAGGGCTAAATGAAATAACTAGCAATAAAATAGGGAAGGAGCAGCGCCCAAGACTGCTCCTTTTTATTTATTATGGCGCAGAGATTTAACTACGGGGGGCAGGCGGTCATTGAGGGGGTGATGATACGGGGGCAGAAGACAGTGGTCACCACGGTGCGTCGCCCCAACGGTGAGCTGGCCATTAACACCAAGCCACTGCCCGCCATCTTCACCAACTGGATGAGGCAAACCCCGCTAATCCGGGGGATTGTGGTCCTGATTGAAGCCCTGGTGCTGGGCATGCAGAGCCTGCTCTACTCGGCCAATGTCGCCCTGGAGGAAGAGGAGGCGGAAATTTCGGGGAAGTGGGTCTGGCTTATGCTCATCTTTACCCTGAGCCTGGCCATGGCCCTCTTCTTTCTCATTCCCCTCTTTCTTACCAAACTGCTCCACTCCTTCATCACCTCAGCGGTAGTCTTCAACCTAGTAGAGGGCTTTATCCGGCTGGGTATGTTCATCGCCTACCTCTGGCTAATCACGCTGGTGCCCGATATCAAGCGCGTCTTCGCCTATCACGGTGCGGAGCACAAGGCGGTTAACGCCTATGAAGCCGGAGTGCCCTTAGAAGTAGAGGCAGTCAAAGCCCACAGCACCGCCCACACCCGCTGTGGCACCAGCTTCCTGTTCGTGGTGCTGGTTATCGCCATCATCGTCTTCACCCTGGTCGGTCTGCCCTCAATATGGCTCATGGTGCTGTCCCGAATCCTGCTCATCCCGGTAATTGCTGCCCTCAGCTATGAACTTATCTACTGGGGCAACCGCTATCACCGCCACGGCTTAATCAGGGCCATTCTGGCCCCCGGTCTGTGGCTGCAGGCAATGACCACCAGGGAACCCGATGATAGCCAGCTGGAGGTCGCTCTGGCTTCACTGAAGAGGGCAACCGAAGCTGACCAGAGTGAGGAGAAAGCCTAGGCTTTCTTTTCCGGCCCGGCATCTTCCCGGTTGAACTGCTGAAAGAAGCAAGTTTTATTGCCGGTATGGCACACCGGACCGGTGGGGTGGGCTTTAACCAGGATGGTATCGCCATCACAGTCCAGCCATACCTCGCGCACCTTGAGGCGGTTGCCCGAGGTTTCCCCCTTGTGCCAGAGCGCCTGCCGGCTGCGGCTGAAAAACCAGACATCATCGCCGGAAAGGGTCAGGCGCAGGGCTTCCTCATCCATATAGCCCAGCATGAGCATTTCACCACTGTCCGCATCCTGGACTACCGCCGGGATAAGCCCCTTTTCGTTGAACTTTACTTTATCCAATAAATTGTCCATCTTGTCTCTATCTCCACTCAGCAAATGGCGCGTATGGCTTGCTTCAGTCTGATGTCCCCGGTGTAGAGCGCCTTGCCCACGATAGCCCCTTCCACACCGAGGGATTTGAGCATTTTGAGGTGATTCAGCGTAGCCACGCCGCCGGAGGCGATAACCGGCTGCCTCAGGGCACTGAGCAGCTCAAATATACCAGCAAAATTAGGCTCGGTCAGGGTGCCATCGCGGCTAATATCGGTATAGACAAAGCGCCTCACCCCCAGATTGGCTAGAGACTGGGCGATGTCTACCACCGTCAGCTCGGTATCTTTAAGCCAGCCGTGGGTGGCGATATAGCCCTCCCGGGCATCCAGGCTAACGATAATAGATTCGCTGAATTTACGGCACGCCTCTTTAACCAGCTCGGGGTCTTCCACCGCGGCGGTGCCCAGAATAACCCGCTCCACCCCGGCTTTAAGCAGCTGCTCAATCGTCTCCAATCGGCGAATGCCCCCACCCACCTGGGTGGGAATGAGCATGGCACTGGCGAGCTGCTTGATGATGTCCAGATTACAGAGCTCGCCACTGGCGGCACCATCCAGGTCAATAATATGCAGCCGTGGTGCCCCTTGCGATTGCCACTCTAGAGCGACCTCCACCGGGTCTTCCGAGTAGACGACCTCCTCGTTGAAGTTGCCCTGATAAAGGCGGACACACCTGCCCTCTTTCAGGTCTACCGCCGGAATTATTTCGATTTTAGCTTCACCTCTATTTATGAATTTGCTGTATTATATCACTATGGCCAGTGAGCTAACAATATTGCTTGATTGTGGTAACGCCCGAACTTTGCTAACATAGATACACCGTAAAGCAAAGTAACTCTTTAGATAGATTTAAGGAGCAACAATGAAGGCAGTTATCCTGATTGGTGGCGAGGCGACCAGGCTGCGCCCGCTCACCCAGAATATACCCAAGGCGGTGGTGCCGGTACTCAACACCCCGTTTCTGGAGCTTGTTTTCCGCCACCTCAGCCGACACGGAGTAAGAGACATAGTCCTGACACAGAGCCGCCTCATGCCCATTGCCGGCTACTTCGGCGACGGTAGCCAGTTTGGCATCAGGATTGACTACACCAACGAAGATGCGCCTCTGGGCACCGCCGGGGCGGTCAAAAATGCCGAAAAATATCTAACTGGAGCCTTCTTAGTGCTCAACGGCGATGTCCTGACCGACCTTGATATCAGCGCTATGGTCAGCTTTCACCACCAGAAAAGGGCCAGGGTAACCATTGCCCTCACCCCGGTAGATGACCCCACCAGCTACGGTCTGGTCGAAACGGATGACGAGAACCGGATTACCCGCTTTCTGGAGAAGCCCCACCCCGACCAGATAACCACCAATCTGATAAATGCCGGCATCTACATGATAGAAGCCGATGTCCTCGCCCGCATCCCCCCCCAGACCAGCTTCAGCTTTGAACGCCAGCTTTTCCCCCAACTGCTGGAAGAGGGTGAGCCAGTCTATGCCTACCCTTCCACCGGCTACTGGATAGACATCGGCACCCCCCAGAGATACCTCCAGCTAAACCAGGACCTGCTGGCCGGTAAAGCCAGCAGCCAGGACTACGGCCTCACCCCCCATATAGAGGTGCTGCTTGGTGACAAGACCAGCCTGAACCCTAGGGCCCAAATAAAGGGGCCCGCCGTTATCGGCAGCGGCTGCACCATCGCCGAAGATGCCCTGATTGAACAATCGGTTATCTGGCAGCAGGTCAGGATAGGACGCCGGGCCAGAGTAAAGAACTCCATTGTGGCCAATCACTGCCAGCTAGGTGATGACTGCGTTATTGAAGACGCGGTGCTGGGGGACAATGTCACCGTAACCCGGGGTGCCAAATTAGCGCCGGGGAGTAAAATCGAGCCGGGCACCACGGTTTAACCCCAGCGGGTTACTGCTTTGACAAGGCGCCGAGGCGAGGGCTAGAATTAGTCTCGGAGAACAGAACCATGTTTAACCGATTGGCCAAAATTGAGAAACGCTATCAGCAAATAGACCGCCAGATGGCTAGCCCTGAGCTAGCCTCCGACCTGGAACAGCTGCAACGGCTGGCCCAAGAGAAAGCCAGCCTGGAAACGGTGGCCAACAAGTATCGGAAATATAAAGCCACCGATAAGGCACTGGCGGAAACCCGGGATATGCTCAGCGGCGAACTGGATGAAGAGATGAAAGCCCTGGCCAAGCAGGAGATAGACAGCCTTGAAGCCAAACTGGCGAACCTGCTTCAGGAGCTGAAGCTGGCGCTGCTCCCCAAAGACCCCAATGACGAAAAGGATATCATCGTGGAAATCAGGGGTGGGGCCGGCGGTGATGAAGCGGCCCTGTTTGCCGCCGACCTCTTCCGGATGTATAGCCGTTACGCCGAAAACAAGAAATGGGGGGTAGACGTCATCAGCAGCAACGAAAGCAGCATCGGCGGCTTCAAGGAAGTCATCTTTGAGATAAAGGGGAAGGGTGCCTTCAGCCGCTTGAAGTATGAACGGGGGACGCACCGGGTACAGCGGATACCGGTTACCGAGTCTTCGGGCCGGATTCACACCTCAACCGCCACCGTGGCCGTTCTCCCCGAAGCCGATGAGATAGAGGTTGACATTAACCCCGATGACCTCAAGATTGACTTCTTCCACAGCCGGGGGGCGGGGGGACAGAATGTCAACAAGGTAGCCACCGCGGTACGCCTCACCCACCTGCCCACCGGGATTATCTCCACCTGCCAAGATGAACGCTCGCAACTGAGAAACCGGACCAAGGCGATGGCGGTGCTCCGCGCCCGGCTGCTGGATATAGAACTGCACAAACAGGAACAGGAAATGTCGGCCCAGCGCCGCTCCCAGGTGGGCACCGGCGACCGCGCCGAAAAAATCAGGACCTATAACTATCCCCAGGATCGTATTACCGACCACCGCATTGATTTAACCGTGCACAACCTGCCCCGAATTATGGACGGAGAGCTCGACGAACTCATCGATACCATCGCCACCAGTGAACAGGCGAAACAGCTGGAGGCACAACTGGTGTGACCCACCGACAGGCCCTTAACCATGCCCGGGAAATGCTGGCTGAAGCCAATATTGAAGATACCCCGCTGGAAAGCGAACTGCTACTAAGACATGTCCTCCAGATAAGCCAGGTTGAGCTATACCAGGACCCCGAGCGCGAGATAAAGCCAGCTCAAGAAAAAAATTTCTGGGCTTTAGTCAAGCGCCGCTTGAGCGGCGAGCCTACTGCTTATATCACCGGACACCGCGAGTTCTACGGTCTTGATTTTTACGTTGACCCCAGAGTTCTCATCCCCCGACCGGAGAGCGAGTTGCTGGTGGAAAAAACGCTCGCCATGGCGCAGACGCACCCCGCAGCATCTATTGCCGAAATCGGCACCGGCAGCGGGGCGATTGCCGTCAGCCTGGCCCTGAACCTGCCCCGGGCCAAAATCTACGCCACCGATATCTCTGAATCTGCCCTCAAAGTTGCCCTCTCTAACTGCCAGCGACACGGGGTAGAAGATAGAGTCCACCTGCTTCAGGGTGATATGCTTGAGCCGCTACCCGAAGCGGTTGACATTATCGCCGCCAATCTGCCCTACGTGAGCCAGGCCGAATTGTCCCGCCTGAGTGATTTTGAGCCCGAGCTTGCCCGGAACGGGGGCGCCGACGGCTTAGCCCAGATAGAGAAGCTATGCCGGCAGGTAGGTAACAGGCTGCATCCCCAGGGGTTTTTATTGCTTGAAATTGGGCAGGGACAAGAGAGAGCGGTGACCGCCCTTCTGCGCCGCCTTTTTCCCTCAGCCGGGATAGAAATCTTTCCCGACCTGAGCGGTATAGCACGGGTGGTAAGTCTATCCCCGACTGCCCCACCCCCTTGAGTTTGACAGCAAGCCGTCTGAATTGTTAAATTATTCATTTAGTTCACCTCTAAAAGTAGAGCACCGGATATTATGAACATCATCGTCTGCGTCAAACAGGTAACCGACCCCGAAGCCCCGCCTTCAAGCTTCAAGATTGACCCGTCCGGCAACAAGGTGGTGCCATCGGCGGGGGTACCAGCGGTAGTTGACCCCTATAGTGAGTATGCGGTGGAAGCCGCCCTCAAGATTAAAGATGCCCTCGGCGGCGAAGTGACCACGATAAGCCTCGGTGCCAATTTACTGGCCGACATCGTCAAGAAGCCATTAGCCATGGGCACCGACCGGCTTGTCCTGCTTGAGGACGAGGCGTTTGCCGGTGGTGATAGCTATTCTACTGCCGGTGCCCTGGCGGCGGCGATTAAGAAAATAGGCGACTATGACCTGATACTGTGCGGCAGAGAGGCCGCCGATACCAACGCCGGTCAGGTGGGCTCCGGTATCGCCGAGATGATGGGGCTGCCCGGCATAACCCTGGCCAAAAAGATAGCTATCAGCCAGGGCAAGGCAAAGGTGGAGAGGGTTACCGATGACGGCTATGAGGTGGTCGAGGTAGCCCTGCCCGCCCTGCTGACGGTAAGCAATGAAATCGGCGAGCCCCGTTACCCCACCATCAAAAGGAGTCTGGCCGCCAAAAAGATTGAGCCCACTGTCTGGAAACCGGCTGATATCGGCCTGGCACCAGCCCAGGTTGGTGCCGCCGGCCGGCGCACTGAAATAGCCAGGCTATTTCAACCAACTCGTGGCGTTAAGTGCGAGATTATGGAAGGGGAATCCGCCGAAGAGGCCGGGGTTAACCTCGCCCTCCGGCTGAGAGAGGCAAAGCTGATTTAGGGCTATTTATGATGGCTGAAGACAAAGGCGTTCTAATCTATGCCGAAGTTGCCCCGGGCAAGCTGACCACCATGGCTACCGAGGCGCTGGGCGGCGGCCGAAAGCTGGCTGATGAGCTGGGTGAAGAGCTAGCCGCCGTTCTGGTGGGCAGCGAGGTGAGCGGTCTTGCCCAAGAAGCCATCGCCTTCGGTGCCGACAGGGTATATATTGCCGACCACCCCCTGCTCAAAGACTACCAGACGGACTCATATACCGCCGTTATGGAAAAGGTAATCAAACAGGCAATGCCGCGGTTGGTCATTATGGGGCAGACATCAATCGGCCGCGATTTAGCCCCCCGCCTCGCCTTCAGGCTGGGCACAACGGCGACTCTGGACTGCATTGAGCTTAATATTGACCCCGGCTCAAAGCAGCTGCTCCCGACCAAACCGGTCTACGGGGGCAATGTCATGGCTGTCATCACCACCCCGTCCCTGCCCCAGATAGCCTCTATTAGAGCCAGAGCCATGTCACCCCTGCCCCGCAATGACTCAAGGCAAGGGGAGATTATCAGTATTGATGCCGAACCAGACCCCCGGGCAATCCGGACCAGGGTGCTGAAAAAAGTCGCCGAGGAAGTCACCGGCATCAAGCTGGAAGAGGCCGAGGTAATCGTCACCGGCGGCCGGGGGATGGGCGGAACAGAAGGCTTTCAACAGCTACGCGAGCTGGCTCAGCTGCTGAAGGGGGCGATAGGCGCCAGCCGACCCCCCTGTGATAACGGCTGGGTCCCGGAAACACTCCAGATCGGGCTGACCGGCAAGATTGTCGCCCCCAAGCTCTATATCGCCGTCGCCCTCTCCGGCTCCAGCCAGCACATCAGCGGCTGCTCCAGCTGCAAGAATATCATCGCCATCAATAAAGACCCGGAGGCAAACATCTTTAGCGAAGCCCGCTTCGGTGTCGTCGGTGACTGGAAAAAAATAGTCCCCGCCTTCACCAATAAGGTTAGAGAGCTCCTGGGGGAAACGGGTTAAGCCTTTTCGGCCTGCTTCTGGGCCTGCTTTTCGGCGATAATCTTCTGGGTAACGTTGGGCGGTGCTTCCTCGTAGTGGCTGAAACTGACCTTGTAGCTCGCCCGTCCCTGCGTCAAGGACTTCAGGTCAATGGCATAGCGCATAATCTCAGCCTGAGGCACCATCGCCTCAATAACATTGGCTCCGTCCTGAGGGTTCATCCCCAGCACATGGGCACGCTTGGTATTAAGGTCACCGATAATATCACCGGTAAACTCATCGGGGACGGTCACCTTGATATTCATTATCGGCTCCAGAATAATCGGTTGCGCCTCAGCCAGCCCCCTCTTCAGCGCCCCCGCCCCGGCAATCTTAAAGCAGATGTCAGAGGAATCAACCGGGTGGAAGCTGCCATCATAGGCTATCATCTTTATGTCAACTACCGGGTAACCCGCCAGCACTCCCTCATGAATGGCTTCATTGACCCCCTTCTCCACCGCCGGGATGTAGTTCTTGGGAATAGCGCCACCGACTATTTTGTCAACGAACTCGTGACCGCTACCCCGCTCCAGCGGCTCCACTGCCAGGCAGACATGCCCGTACTGACCGTGCCCGCCGGTCTGCTTCTTGTGCTTATATTCCGCCTTGGCCGAGGCGGTAATCGTCTCTTTGTAGGGAACGCTGGGCGTGTCCAGCTCCACCTTGACACCGAATTTACGCAACATCCGTTCGGCAGCCACCTCAAGTTGAGTCTCGCCAATACCGGAAAGAATGGTCTCCCCGGTATCCGGCTCTTTGCGCACCCGAAGGGTCAGGTCTTCCTCAACCAGCCGGGATAATGCCGTGCCCAGCTTATCGACATCAGCCTTGGTCTTGGGGTGTACTGCCTGGCTGAAAATCGGCTCCGGGAAGACAACCGGAGCAATTTTCTGCGGTTTGTCCCGACCGGACAGGGTATCGCCAGTGCCGGTTACGCCCAGCTTGGCGACGGCGCCGATATCCCCCGCCTTGAGCTGAGACACCGGTTCCTGAGTCTTACCCCGCACCAGCAGCAACTGACCGATGCGTTCAGCTTCGTTGCGGTTGGCATTCCATACCTGGGAATTGCTATCAATCGCCCCGTTATAGACCCGCAAATAAGTAAGCTTGCCGACATAGGGGTCGGCACTGGTCTTGAACACCAGCGCCGCCAGCGGAGCGGTCTCGCTTGGTGTCACTTTCTGCTCGGTTGAATCACTGACAATGACCACCTCCCGCTCCTGGGGCGAGGGCAGATAGCTCCTTATGGCATCCAGCAGGGAGATGACTCCCACGTTCTGCAATGCCGAGCCAGCCAGAATGGGGATAACCCGGCCGCTTACTGTTCCCTGCCGTAAGCCCCGGCTCAACTCCTCAAGGCTAAGCTCTTCACCACCGAGATATTTTTCAATCAGGGCATCATCAACCTCAGCGGCGGCTTCAACCAGCTTCTCCCGGAAAGAATTGACTTTATCCTGCATCGCGGCCGGTATTTCGGCTTCCTTGGCTGGTGAGCCGGTATATGCCTTCATGGCAAGCAGGTCAACAATCCCCTGAAAATCGCTCTGGGCACCAATCGGTAAATAGAGCGGGACACACCTTGGGCCGAACCTGGCCTGTATCTCGCCTACCGTTCGGTAGAAATCAGCATTCTCGCGATCCATCTTGTTAATAAAAATGAGCCGCGGCAGGCTGGCTTCCTGGCAGTAAGCCCATACCTGCTCCGTGCCTACCTCCACGCCGGAGGCAGCACAGATGGTGATTACCGCCCCCTCACTGACCCGCAGGGCTGCCCTGACCTCACCGACAAAGTCAGCATAGCCGGGGGTGTCAATCAGGTTAATCTTGGTCTCCTGCCACTCAGCGGGCAGCATGGTCAGGTTAAGGCTAATCTGGCGCTTTACCTCATCCGGGTCATAATCCGAGGTAGTGCCGCCATCATCAACCTTACCCAGCCGGGAAGTCGCCTTGGCGGTAAACAAAATGGCCTCGGCGAGCGAGGTCTTGCCGGCACCGGCATGGGAAAGTAAACAGAGATTGCGAATACTGTCTATTCCATATTGCTTCATCTAATTGCCTGTCTCCTCAATATTATTCGCTATTATTCATTCTATTATAATTCCAGCCTGCCCACAGGACAAGTGAAATTTAGCGCCTCTCTGGTCAGGCTAAAAGCAGCGGGGTTAAATAGGTCTCAATAATAGCCGCCGGTATGAGCAAGCCGATGGCGAGCAGTAGATATTTTAAATTCTGCTTCAGATTGGGCAGCAAGAGCTCCCTTTCCCTTCTCCGGAAAACAGCCAGTATGGCGGCGGCGCCGAAGCTGAGGGCAGCCGCCTCACCGATAATCAGCGCCGGCAGCTCAAAGACACCGTGGGGGAGCAGCCCGGTGAGGACAAAACCGAGTGACTCCTGCTGAGCCACGATGGCGGACAGAGAACCAAGCAGCAAGCCGTTGACGGTTAAAGCCAGCACCGGCACCAGACACAGCATCGGGCTCAAGGCAAAGCTTAACAGCAGGGCGGAAGCATTCTTCATGAAGATAACGAGGGCAATAACCGGAGCCGGCAGCGAAGTCAGGATGTCACCGAAATACCTGATGGTGGCGATACCCTCGGCACTGAAGTCACCAATACCGGTAAAAGGCAGCGTGCCGATTACGGTGCCCGCCACGAAAAGAAAAGTGGCGCCTAAAAGCCACCATCTATATCTCATCTAAATTAAAAGCTCCCTCGTTTAATCTTCTTCCCAGGCATCCTTGCCTATAAGGGCGACAAAGCGGCAACCGCCCAGATTTTTGATTTTATTTTTCTTTTTACCCCGGGTGATTTGATATAAGTCCTGGACATAGCGCGAGCCTACCGGAATCACCATCCGCCCCCCGATGGCTAGCTGGGCCAGCAGGTCAGCCGGTACCTCGGGGGCGGCGGCAGTGACCATTATTGCCTGATAAGGCGCCTGCGCCGGCCAGCCCAGCGTCTCCCCGGCCCGATGCACCCTGACATTGGTATAGCCCAGACCGGCCAATACTTTCTTCGCTAATTCCGCCAGCGCCGGTAGACGCTCCACGGTAATCACCCGACGGGCTAATTCCGCCAGGATAGCCGCCTGGTAACCGCTGCCCGTCCCTATCTCCAGTACCTTTTCCTCACCGCTAAGTTCCAGCGCTTCCGTCATAAGGGCAATGATAAACGGCTGCGATATGGTCTGGTCCAGTCCGATGGGCAGCGGCGCATCCTCATAGGCCAGGTGCCGCACCTCCGGCGGTACAAAAAGCTCCCGAGGGATACGCGACATAACCGCTAGTACTCGCTTGTCTTTAATTTCGGTGCTAAGGTGCTCCACCAAACTGGCTCGTGCCGCTGTGAAATCCATATTAAGCACCTTTATTCACATTAGGTAAGAATCAGGGCCAGGGCGATAAGAATTACCAGCATTACCCCACCCAGAATACCGATGCGGCGTAACTCACTGAAAATATAGGGGTACTTGGCCATAATGGGCGGTGGCAAAATTGATTTTTTTGTTTCCGCAACCGGCGCCTCTAGCGGAGAAACCGGTGCCTCAGCCGGAACGGCGGCTGGTGATGGCTGAGAGGCCAGCACTTGCTGTCTCAGCTTCATCTTCTTTTTCTTACCGTGTACTGAATGCTTGCCGCGACCGTGCCGTGATTTACCCGACATGCCAATACTCCCCTCTTAAATTAAGCTTACTTCGCCCTGGGGTGGGACTTATCATAGCTACGACGGACATGCTCGCTGGTCAGACGGGTGTATACCTGCGTCGTCGAGATATTGGCATGCCCCAGAAATTCCTGAACTGACCTCAGGTCAGCCCCACCACTGAGCATATGGGTGGCAAAACTGTGCCGCAGCGTGTGCGGACCGATTTTGGTATCCAGGTTAGCTGTCTTGGCGTACTCTTTTATCTTCTGCCAGAAGCCCTGCCTGGTCAATCTCTCGCCACGGGGATTGAGGAAAAGGGCTGAGTCATCCTTACCCCGCGCCAGCTTGGGGCGGGCTTCTTTGATGTATTCGGCAACGGCTGCCACCGCCCGGGGGTAAACCGGGATAAGCCTCTCCTTACCCCCCTTACCGAAGCAGCGCACATAACCGCCCTCGGTATCAACATCTTTCAGGTCCAGGGCGACCAGCTCACTCACCCGCATCCCGCTGGCATAGAGCAGCTCCAGCATTGCCTTGTCCCGCTTCGCTTCCGGGGTGGACAGCTTGGTGGGCTGCTCCAGCAAGAGGCGGGCCTCACTATCCGAGATAGGCCGGGGCAGCGACTTGCCCACTTTGGGTGAAGTGACATTCTGCGTGGGGTTATCCTTCAGGTCACCCTCTTCCGACATAAATCTAAAGAAGCGTTTGGTGGCGGCCACCTTGCGGGCCTGCGTGGTCGGCACGTAACCCCTCTCCTTGAGATTAAGCAGGTAGCTCAGCATCCCCTGCCGACCAAACCCGGCCCATGACGGCATACCACCACTCTTATTGGCCTCTGCGGCCACAAAATCAGCCAGCTGATAAAGGTCGTTACGATAGGCAACCAGTGTGTTCTCGGAAAAGCCCTTCTCTACTTTAAGGTAATTGATAAAACGCTCAATAGCCTCTCTCACTGCGCCTCCTCCCCATAATATCTTAACATAACTATTTTAACATAAGTCAAGCAAAAGGCAAAATTCCCCCGCCTTATTTACCACTGCCTAACCAGCGAGGGGTGATTGACAGCGAGTTCCTCAAGACTTAACATAGCCACAGTATGCATGGTTATGTTTTAGCTAATGCCATATCCACATTTCTGTGCTTTCTGCTCAACAGCGCCATACTGTTTCTGATCCTGTCACGGGGCAGAAAGAAATATCACTACCTTTTTGCCGCCGTTCTGGCTCTCTATGCTATCGGGAACCTCAGTTTTTTCCTGGCCATGATTAGAAACAGTTACCTTAACGAGTTGCCCATCTATGCCTCGGTAATCTCGGTACGTCTTTTCCTGATGGTGCCATGTATCTACCACTTTACCTGCAGCTATCTCAACCAGCCGAGAAAAAAATCAACCATCTTTATCTGGGTTTTTATGGTAATTGCCGTTATTTTTACTCAATTGCTCCAGACGAGAGGTGAGGGGATGGTAATTACCCATACCGAATGGGGTAACTTCTGGACGTTCCCCAGCGAGGCCACGGTACTCGTTGGTCTCTGTATCGCGATCGTGTTTTTCACCTGCCTAGTATTTATCTGGTCGGCATGCTGGTTCTTGTTCCGCACTCTCCAGAGGGAAACATCACCTGTAGCCCGGCGCCACCTGCTGTACATTCTTATTAGCTTTCTGGTAATCTCCTTCTTTTTCCTGACACTATTCTCCTTTTTCATTGACCTCAAAACAAGTTTGCTATTATATATAATCCGCGGATTGATAACCGCCGTTTTCGCCTCTTTAGTCGGGATAGCCATCATAAAGGAGCGGCTTTTCGACATCACCGTTATCATCAAAAAGACGACCATATACTCAATATTGCTGGCGCTCATCATCTTTGTTTTCAGTTTCTCCGAGCACATGCTGGCCACATACGTGGGGCATCTGTTCGGTGGGCAATCCATATACATTCATCTTATCTCCATAGCGGCCGTTATCGCCGTGCTCATGCCAGTCCGCCAGAGGCTGGAGCGTGCCATTGAGAGTTTCTTCGCCAAGAAAAAGCTTGAGTTCTAATCGCCCAAAATCGTCCGCTTTAACCCCGTCTATTTCTATTCCTGAGTTCCGCAACTAGCTCAAGCTTTGCCCCCTATCTGGGGCTATGCTACAATTTAACTCAGAGATGAGTCAAAGCCTTATCACCGAGCAAATAAGACAGCTGCCGAACAGTCCCGGCGTCTACCTCTGGCGGGACGCCGGGGGAAATATTCTCTATGTCGGTAAGGCGGCTAATCTCCAGCACCGGGTGAGGTCATACTTTAGTGCCGGGCAGAAGCTGTCGCCCAAATTGCAGCAGATGGTGGCCCGGGTGGCTGAGCTTGACTTCTTTGTCACCGCCAACGAACAGGAAGCGCTTATTCTGGAGCTGAACCTGATAAAGAGACACCACCCCCGCTATAATGTCCAGCTCAAAGATGACAAGACCTTCCCCTACCTTAAGAT
>Ga0209635_10001272_pt1 | contig 18709 bp, 20 predicted proteins | sample DeeMarSWOR230_32_FD_187463 | JGI IMG/M metagenome (GOLD analysis project Ga0209635, IMG submission 187463) | Marine sediment microbial communities from White Oak River estuary, North Carolina - WOR-2-30_32 (SPAdes) (version 2) | ecosystem: Environmental > Aquatic > Marine > Intertidal zone >... | reverse complement strand
AACATTGATAATAAAGTTAATCTTGATAATCCTGATAAAATTATTCGAATTGAAATTTTAGGTAATATCTGTGGAATCTCATTTTTGGAGAAAAATGATATAATTAAAGTGAAAAAAATAAATTTTTGATTAATGTTCTATTTTTGTTTTTCCACATTTAATAGCGCCATTCTTTCGCAGATTAAATCAAATAGTGCTGAAAATAAAGATGGTAAATTAGATTCTGATCTTCTGATTTCATTTCCATATGATCTTAAAACAGAATTAATTTGATTATCAGATATTCTATAAAATTCTTTAATTAAATTAAATTTAGTTATTGATTTTTTATTTATTGTTAATTCCGTTTCCTCAGCATTTAAAGTTATTAATAATTCATCACATATACTATTTATATTCTCATAAGGAGAAATGATACAAAATGTAAGTTTATTATTCATTAATTGTGAATAATCAATACCAAATGCTTCAATACTCTTATTTATTTGTCGATTAGTGGCTAAATACAGTAAAAATTCGATATTTTTTTTATTTGAAATATTAATTTTTTGTTGAAATGCCTTCAGAAAATAGTAACATGCTGTAAATATGTGATCTTGATTTAATATATACTTATCTTTAATAAATTGAATTACCGAATTTTCTGTTTTATCTTGGATTTCATCAATAATTTTAAAAAATCGATTTACAGCTTCTGATTCATTATTTATAAGATTAGAATCTATAAACTTACCAGAGTTCATTTTAATTTGATTAATTCCTACAAAATATTTCAAATTTATCTCTTTTATATTAAATCCTTTGATAATCAAACGGGTAAACTCCACATTAAGAATTCTGGCATAATATTAAATTGTATTCTAATAAAAATTGAAAAAGCTAAGAATAACAACAAATAAACAGTAAAAATCCAATCTTTTAGGCTATATTTAATTGTATAGTAATAAGATCGCTCTTTTCTACTTCCAAAGCCTCTCGACTCAAGAGCTTCAGCAACATTAAAAGCTCTCTTGATGGAACATATTATTAATGGAATTAAAAGTGGAAAAAGGTTTTTAATCTGGTTTATGAGTCCTTTTTTTTGCATTTCATATCCTCTACTTTGTTGAGCGTCTAAAATATTTTGGGCTTCAAATGCAATTGTTGGGACAAACCTAAATGCTAGAGAGAAGGAGAATGCAAATTCGTATGGAAGTTTCATAGAAATAAGAGAAAGTGCTAACTCGTTTGGATCAACTGTTAAAAAAAAGATAGAAAAAGCTGATATCATAATTAATATTCTAAAGATCATTGCGATAGCGAAAGACAATGAAATAAACAATGTGTTTAAAATAATTATGAACATAATTAAGAAAGATAACCCCTTAATACTTTTAATCCATTGTTTAAACAACTTACCTAATAGAATTATTGGAATAAGACTAATAAAAATGAAGAATAACGGGACAATTTTGGTAAAAAGCAAAGCACTTATGGTATATATAATAGAGAATAGTAATTTTCCTCTTGGATCCATTTTATGTAGAATAGACTTTTTTTTCATGAATTTAAATGCATTGAGAAATTCTAGAGACATATTTATGTGTTCCTCCTAAACATTTGAAGATTTTTGTTTTATATAATTCCTTAAGTAATCGATCATCTCATTTGTAGACAATACATCTTCTACATCATGGAACTTATTTTGTTGTAATACTAAATTGAATTGGCGAATTTGCGGTAAAATTAATGAAGTCTGGTTTATTAGAAACTCATTGTTTAATACTTTCTTAGTTGGTCCATCAGCAATAATTTGTCCATCTGCCATTAGTATCGTTCGTGGTATATATTCATATGCAAATTCCACATTATGGGTAATTATGATTATAGTTTTTCCATTCTTTCTTTCCCTCGTAATTAAGTTTATAAAAAATTCAATTTCTTTAGCATCTTGACCTAATGTTGGCTCATCAAAAACCAAAATTTCGGGATTTCTGCAAATAATAGAGGCAATTGCTAGCTTTTTCGATTCTCCTCCAGACAAATTTAAGGGGGATCGATTTCTATATTTCTCAAGGTTATATTCTTGCAATATTTGATCTATTTTAATCTGAATTTCTTCTTTAGGAAGATTAAAACTTTTTAATGAAAACTTGATTTCTTCCTCTACTGAATTTGCAAATAATTGATGAGATGGATTTTGAAAAATTATTCCGACATGCTTAGAGAGTGTTGCGATGCTTTTAGAACTAATGTTTTGGCTATTAATAAATATATTACCATATGTTGGCCTTATTAATCCATTTAAGGTTCGAATAAGGCTAGTTTTGCCAGCTCCATTTTTCCCCATTATTCCTACTAATTCCCCTTTAAAAATGTTCAAATCTATTGCTTTTAAAGCTACTGTTCCATTAGGATAAGAATATCCTATTTTTCTAATCATAACTAATGGTAGTTCTTTAACCTTTTGCATCATACTCTTAATAATTATTCACATTTTTAAAGATTTTATTGCTCCTGGAATAGAAATAGGAATATTTTTGTTATATAAATTATCTATTTTAAGTTTATTAAAGATTGAGTAAATTATAGGTTTATTTAACCGCATATTTTCGAAATTTTTACCATTAACCACTTTCTCAGATGAAGCATGTTCAATTACCATACCATTCTTCATTAAAATCAATTGATCAGTGAAAGGAAGAATTAAATCAAGGCGATGTTCACTTATCAAAACAGTTATATTTTTTTCTCCTCTTATCTCTTGTAGTAAGTTAATTATTTTTTTTGCCATATAAGGATCTAATAAAGCAGTAGGTTCATCTAATATCAAAATTTTTGGTTCTAAAACTAAAATAGATGCTATAGCAACCCGTTGTTGTTCTCCACCGCTCAATTCAAAAGGTGCTTTATCTAATATATGTTCAATTTCTGTTAACGATGCACTTTCTTTTATTCGATGTGAAATTTCTTTCGGTGGAACACCTAAATTTTCTAAACCAAAAGCAATCTCATGTTCGACATTCATTGAAATTAGCTGGTTTTCTGGATTCTGAAAAACAATTCCCACTTCAGTGGATAAATCTGCTATAGGGGTTTCAGATGTGTCATTTCCATTGATAAAAACCTTACCTTTATAGAAACCAGCATAAAACTGGGGAATTAAACCATTCATACATCTAATTAAACTTGTTTTCCCAGAACCCGTTTCTCCGCATAATAAAATAAAGTTATTTTCATTATCTTCAATATTTAAATTAATATTGTTTAAAGCATATTCTTCGTTTCCTTTATATCGATAATAGAATTTATCAAATTTGACTAAATTCATGGTAATTTTAAATCAAATAACAGTCCTAATGTTCAATAATTTTTAATAATTAAAAACTTGGATTATAAATATTCTTTAATATTTTCTATAAGTTCATTGATAATAATATCAGATTGCTTATTAATCATTAAGGATGCCGCTCCATTGTGTCCACCACCACTTCCTTTATACTGGTCGGATATTTGTTCTAAAATTTTTGCTAAATTCAATCCAGTTTCTTCACAAACTCTTTTTTTAGCACGTGTATTAATCCTATAATGATTTTCTTCTTTTGAAATAACAATTGAAACATCACATCCTATTTTTGTTAACATTGAGGCGACGCTTGCCCCAAAACTACTAACATTTGTTATTCCGATTAAATATTCACCTTCTCGAATCAGTTTTAGTCTTTGTAAACCTTTAATTTTGGCTATTTTTACTGATATATCAACATCAGTTTTAAGAAGAATGAGTACATCTTGGAATTTTACATCATTACTTAGCAATTTACTTGCATTTTGAATTGTATTGTTGTTGCCATGTTTAAAAAAACCTGAATCCGTTAAGATTGCAGCAAAAAAGAGTGTTTTCAAAGGAATATTTAAGGGAATATTAGAGATTTCGAATAAGAGTAAGATTATCTCAGCTGTAGAAGAGAAATCTTCAAATATTAAATTTAATGATTTAATATTATTGCTTTTATTCTCAGATTTATCTCCTAAATAATGATGATCTATAAAGATATAAGGAATCTCTAAGGAGTTTGTATTTGAATTATTTTTTAATTTAATCTGATCTAATTTATTTGTGTCTAATATTAATAAAACATCAGCTTGAGAAACATTAAATTTTTTTTCATACGATAAATTAAATTCAGGAAATTTTTCAGAAAAATTTTTAACAAAATTTTTTGTTGATTTAGATAATTCTGAAAAATAAATAGAGATCTCTTGATTTTTAAAATGGTATTTTAAAAAATATTTTAAGGTAAAACAAGAGACAAGACCATCAATGTCTACTAGATCGTGAGTAGTAATTAGAATGTTTTTATTTTTTATGAAAGCTAAAAAATCTTTAAATTTCAATTTTAACATGAAAGTATCTTCAAATTTTATTTTTGAAAATCAGCTTGGAGAGATTTTCGCATTGTTTCGATTTGAGTTTTTACTCGTTCTTCTTTTTGTTTTAGTGTTTTCAATCGCATCTCTAAAGTAACCTTTAAACTTTTTTTCTCATCTATTAATTTATTTCGTTCACTTTTAACTAAAATTCCACCAATAGACTTATAAACAATGTCTTCTGGCTTTATTCTTTCTAATTCTTCAATTGCTAATTCTGTTTCCCTCAATGTGCTTTCAACTTGTAATCTTTGAGAAGTAATAAATTCAAAAGATTGTTGTAAATTATTGAGATTTAATAATTTCTTTTTTTGTTCCTCATTTAGGTTATCGAGATTTATCGTCATTATAATTTCACTAAATTAAGGTTTTTTTTTTAATTTATGTTATAAATGTTATTTTTTTTTTATGAAATATCAACTATTGTCGAAGTGTTATCAATTATCTTCCCAAAACTTATAATTTCGTTAATAGAAGCACGAAAAGCGGTAATATCTTTACTTTTTATATTAAAAACTATCAGATCATCATTTCTTTTTTCCATAAAAACCTCAGATCGCTTAGTTTGTAGTTTAGTAAACTCTGGTAAAAAAGATTTATAAGAAATGTCTCGTATTTTAGTAGTTTTAAATCGAAATTTTATTATTGATTCTATTGAAAAAGAGTTCGTTTGACTCATTATTCTTCCATGACTTCTAATTCTCGTTGTTTACGTTTCGATATTCTGAAAGATTCTGCTCCTCGTGGTGATTCTATGTAATAAGCTCCTCCAGTAAATTTAGCGTCGCATTTTCTACAATGCCAAATACCGGTTGATATTCGATGGATTGATCCTTTTGTTACACATTTAGGGCATTTAATATCTCCTTTCTCCTTTTCTATAATTTGACGAGTTCTTTTGCGTAGTGTACTCCCATATCTAGCACCATATTTGCCAGTAGCTCCTACTTTCTTAGTTTTACCCATTTATAATCAAAATTAGTAATAAATAGTTGATGTTACATTAAAAAATAGAATAAACTATAAATTTTACTAATTCAGAAAATCTTTTATCAACAAAGTTCTCTAATTTAGAATGTTATATATATTACCTTAAAGCGAATATTTAAATTACCTAACATTAAAAAGTTAAATTATAAGATTTGTAAAATATAGCTTTTACCAATAAGGGTATTTTATGACTAAAGAAGAGTTTTTAACGATAGATTTAACTGAGATAACTAATAATGATGGGGGAGTAGGAACTAAAGCTGCAAATTTAGGAAAATTAATTAAAAATAAATTTCCTATTCCCAATGGTTTTGTTGTGAAAACAAAAGCCTATGATCTTTTCCTAAAGAATAATAATCTTATAGAACTCATTCAAAAATCGTTAAATTCAATTGATTACAACAATATTGAATCAGTAAAAAATGCAACTAACTCAATATCAGATTTATTTGAGAATAGTATATTTCCGAAGGAATTTATTGAAGAAATTAAAGTGAAATATAAACCTTTTTCATCTTTTGGTGTAGCAATTAGATCATCTGGAACAGCAGAAGATTTGCCTAAAGCTTCCTTTGCAGGACAATATGATACTTACTTAAATATAAAAACTCTTGAACTAGTACTTTATTACATAAAGCGGTGTTATGCATCTTTATGGACAAATCGAGCTATTATTTATAGATATAAAAATAAAATACCGCATAATAAGGTGAAAATAGCGGTTATTATTCAAGAAATGGTATTATCAAAATCAGCAGGGGTTTTGTTTACTATAAATCCAATAACTTCTGATAATACTGAATTATTGATTGAATCGAATTTTGGATTAGGAGAATCAATTGTATCGGGAAAATGCAGTCCAGATCAATTCTTTATTAAAAAATCAAAGAAAGGTTCATTTAAAATTCTTAATAAACGAATCGGTATAAAAAAGTTAGTAGCCTATCCAAAATCTTCTGAAGATAAAGGTGGTATTGAATATAGAGAAGTATCAGATGAATTAAATCAACAGCCCTCTTTATCTGAAAATGAGATAATAAGACTTGCCAAAAAAGGACTAGAAATCGAAAAAATATTTAACGGGAACCCTCAAGATATTGAATGGGCGATAAATCAAGATAACAAAATAAAGATCCTCCAGACTAGACCTATCACAGCGATAAGAGAAGAAAAAAAAGAAGCAGAAATATTATGGAGTAGAGGATATTCAGATGATTATTGGAATGATAATGTTACACCTCTATACTTTGGACTTTTGGGGGATCCAATAACAAGGGTGGTTAATATTGAATTAAACAGTATAATGGGCTATAAAAAAATGGATACTCAGTTATTAAAATTATATAATGCTCACGTTTATTTCAATCTTAATGTAATAAAGAAAAAAATAGAGAATGAAATTCCTACGTTCATGAGGAATGAAGATATTTTGAATTATTTTCCAGAGGGTTCAGGATCTTATGGAAAAAAAACAATGAAAGAACTTCCTTTTCATCTTATTAAACGATTAGTGGCAGAATTAAGAATAATGGCTTATGATCCTAATGGATCAATGTCTAAAACTGCTGAAGCTTATGATAATTGGAATAAGGAAATATTTCTTCCATATTGTAAAGAGTTTGATTCAAAATTACAGGGAATCTCCGAATCTGGTAGTTTGCAAGATCTTATTAAATTGGCTGAGGCTTTAGATAAAACTATGGTAACTCATTTTCGACTAATTCGATATGGGATTCCCGTACATAATATAGGGATGAATTTATTGATACAATATCTACTTACCAGATTTCTTAGTAAGGAAGAGTGTTCACAGTTTTATCCAATTTTAGTTTCAGGTCTTGAACATAAATTAACGGAGATAAATGATCAAATTAATTATTTAGCAACCCTAGTTAACAGATCTCCAGAATTAAAATCGATCTTTATAAATCAAGAATCGGTAAATATTTATAATGTATTAAAAACAGAGACTAATTCCGAAGTAAAAGATTTTTTTAGTAAATTTGAAAGTTTTCTAGATGAATTTGGAGATCGGGGCTTCACAAGAGAAGCTTTCTATCCTCGGTGGAGAGAAATTCCCATGACTAATTTAATGGATATCTTGAAATCATTAGTAAGAGATCAATGGAAAGATCTAGAATTGATCAAAGCCAAAAATTTACGAAAAAGAGAGTTAATTGAGAAAATAGTAGAATCCAAGATAAGGGCACAAAAATTTGGACTATTAAAATGGAAATTTTTCACGACAATTTTAAAAAATAGTAGGAAATACATAAAATTTAGGGAAAATCAGCGGTTTAATCTTGATAAATGGATTACAAGGAATAGAAATGTATATTTAGAAATTGGGAAAATTTTCACACAAAAGGGGATAATATCTGATGAAAATAAGATTTTTTTCCTATATAAACGGGAAATAAAGAATATAGGTTTGAATAAATATAAAGAACAAGAACTTCAAAAGATATCCTCCAAAATTAAACAAAGATATAAGGAATTTAAACAATATGAAAACAAAGTACCCCCAAAATTCCTATTGGGTTCACTAGAATTTAATGACATGTTAAAATACAATAAAGAAAGTAAAATATTCCATGGTTTAGCTGCAAGTCAGGGACTTATAAAAGCACCTATATGTATTGTTCAAGATATTGAAAATATATCCTCAGTAAGAGCAGGTGAGATTTTAGTTGTAGCTCGAACAGATCCTGGTTGGACACCAGTTTTCTCCAAAATTGGTGGATTGATCACGGAAACTGGGGGAATTCTTTCTCATGGTGCTGTTGTTTCGAGAGAATATGGTATTCCTGCGATAACAAACATAACAAATGCATGTGAAATATTTAAAAACGGTCAAATTGTTGAAGTTAATGGTTATAATGGCACTGTGATTCTTCAAAAAAAAAAGTAAAGTGATTAACAAAATGGAACCTATCACTCATCCAGATCTTCAAACAGATCATTTAGAATGGAATGAATCATATTATTTTGTGTTTTATGATAAAAAAAATTCTCTTGGAGGAATGACTCGATTAGGATTCAAGCCAAATAAAGAAGAGGGTATGTCATTCTTTTTCTTATTCCTCCCTAATGGTTCAGCTGCAGGTTATTTCAGAGAACAAAAGGTTAAAAATTATGATAAAATTCTTAAAGTAGGCGGTGTCTGCCATAATTATCAATTCAAATCAAAATTGAATTATCAATTTAAAGGAAATATGATTTTTGTTCAAAATCCTGAAGATTTACCAAAAGTACGTGAATTGCCTAAATTAATTAGCAAAACTGAAAAAGTAAATATGGATATCTCTTTTGATCCAATAAATGAAACCTATGAGTATAGTGAACATATGACTCCTGAATCGCTAGCAATTGGAAAAAGAGCAGGAGATAAACACTGGGAGCAGATTGCTGTTCTTTCTGGCAAAATTCAAATAGGAGATACAGAATATTTAATAGAAAATGCTCTAGGACAAAGAGATCATACCTATGGAATTCGTGATTGGACAGGTGTAGGGGATTGGTTATATTATGTAGTTTGGTTTAATAAAAATTTAGCTATAAATCCCGCAGCTATAATTACTGATGATGGAAATTTATCTACAGGGGGATTTTTATATAAAGACGGTAAAAATATTCCATTAAAATCTATTGATGTTGTTGACCAACAATTTCGAGAAGATGGGGTGTTTCCAATAAGTTCGGAATTAGAGCTTATAGATGATTTAGGGAATAATCATACTCTTAAAGCTCGTGTTGGACCAATAATTCCAATTCCATTTAAAGATAAAGAAGGAAATCGTTCGATATTGGTTCAATCCATGGGTAATTTTGAGTTGGATGGTATAAAAGAAGGTTATGGCTCGTTTGAAACACTCAGAAGAGTATCAAAGTAGAGAAATATAAAAACTCTTAATAAAAAAATAATAAAATCTATTTAAAATAAGTAAGAAAAAAATTTTTTATGAATTTACTTAATTTCACTTAAATATTGTAAAAGATTAAGTCCTTTTCTTAGCTTTTTACCAAGTTCTAAAGATTTATTCCCTAAAGTTTTTATCTCATCAATTGTAAATGTGGCAGCTCCACTTTTTTGGATTGAAGTTATTTTATCTTCTGTGACTGAAATGGAAATTTTGCCATCGCAAACTAATTCTTCTGGTAGACTTGGATCTAAGAGAATAATATCTTCGATTTTTCCGTAGGTTAATACAAAAGGTAATTCATTTACAATAGTTTTTCCAGTTAAATATTTTCCAGTCCATTCAGTTTCATGTTTTTCTTCGTTCCAAATACCTTCAGGTATATGGGATGAAATTAATGTCGTTAATGCACTCACACCACCTGCATCAATTAAATTTCCAGCATAATTAATTACATACATATCAACAAAGAGAATATAAACAGCTTCTTTTTCTTTTATACAAAGTTTTTTAGTTTGAACACAATCAGCATGTCGAATTCCACGATCTACTACTCTTGCCAATTCAATTGACTGTTCATCGGGAGGACCTCTTTCAAATAGTGGAGATGCAATTGGTAGTAATTCAGCCATGACAGTACAAACCCCTTCATCAGGTAAATCAGGAAAAGGTTCACCTACTTCATATTTCAACCCCGTTATAATTCTTGTATCTCCTAAAGAAACATCGGCAGAACCTTCGGCTGATGCAATAGTATCACTTTCAATTTGAAATTCACGGTATTCCCACAAACCTCTACCATCAATTCTTTCTCCTTTTTTCAAATTAGATATAATATAATCTCTTTCAATTTTAGAAACAATTCGTTTAACATCCATCATTTTTATTCTTCACCTTTTTTATCATTTTTTTCCTTTGGTTTGTTTGTTTCTTCTTGTAATTTTATATATTTTCTTTTTAACGCATCCAATTGAATTTGATGAATTTCTTTTAATGCATCCTTAGCAAGATCTAAGAATTCATTCATCTCCTCCAAATCCATATCTCCATCAAATTGTAATAATGAGATTTCTTCATTATACCAAGTGATTGCGATTGGTAAATCTGCTTCTCCTGCTTTATCTTCAATACCAGAAAGATCAATAACTTTCTTTCCATCTATTTTTCCTACAGCAATCGCCGATACTAGACTTTTCATAGGTATTCCCGCATCAGCTAAAGCTAATGCTGCTACTGTAGTACTTGCACATCTAGTGCCACCATCAGCATCCATTACTTCAATAAAAACTTCAAAGCTAGTACCAGGATAAAGTTCAAGAAAAAGTAAAGGTTCGATACAATCTGATACTATCATAGAAATTTCTTTTTCACGACGTCCAGGAGCTGGTCTTTTCCTATCAAAAACAGAAAAAGTAGCCATTCTATAAAACACTCTTAAGATTCCTTTATCTGGTTTTGCTAAATGATGTGGATGCACTTCTCGTGGTCCATAGACTGCTGCAAAAATTTTATTATTACCCCATTCGAGATAGGCTGATCCATCAGCATTTTTTATTACTCCAACTTCCATTTTTATAGGTCTTAGTTCATTAACATCTCTACCATCAAGCCTTTTTCCATCTTTACGAAATAACATTTCTGGATATTCATCTTTAATTATTAACGGCATCTATTCAATACCTCTTTTCTTTTTTTCATTTATTATATATTCTTGCATTCTATCTGTTAAACCAACAGTGTGAGCTTCCGAAGCAATTTTTTTAATTGATTCAATAAGCAATCTTTCATGGGCAATATCTTCGCCTTTCAGCCAAATACGACCGTTTTGAGTAACGAATATATTACATTTAGTTAAATTTTTTAACATTTTAATCATTGAGCCATTTCTGCCAATTACTCTTGGAATTTTAGGTGGATCTATAGAAATTACAATCCCCCCTGTTTTTTTCCCTAAATATTTTCCAACTGTAGTTAATTCAGGTTTGTTTAAACGATCCGCAGATAGAATTTTTACTACTAAAATGTCTCCAATATCAAATTTTTCAGTACCCACATCATTTTGAGGGGGTCCACCTCCTCTGAATCCTCTTACTCTACCTTTTTTAATTGTATTTTTAGGTTTAAGCTGACCAAATTCTTTAGCATTAATATCGCACTTATATTTAACAGGATTTTTGTCAACTATTAAAGCAATTACTTTATCCCCTGGACGAGGGGTATAAAATCCCCTAAGAGGAATTACATTAATATAATTCTTTTTTATCTGTTTTAATCCAATATTTAAAGAAATAATTTTGTTTTTCTCTTTATTCAAGATCGTTCCCCTTCCTGGTAAAAAGTTTTTAACATCTTCAGTTAAAACTTCTCCAGGAACTACTACATCTCTTATATCTTCTTCATCATCTTCAAAATCTTCGAACTCTTCATCAGCAGATTCTTCATCTTCTTCCATAATACTACTCACGTTTTATCTATAATTCTCCTAACCTATTTAATAACAATAATATAAACTAAGACAAATTAAAAATCTTTAGGTTAAGCTTTAAGGATCTTTGTCTGGACTCTTCCATGGGTTAATTTATTTAATTTATCAACCAGTTCCATTTGTAATCCTGCAGGTAAACTTACAACTGATACCCAAGAACCATCAGATTGCCATTCTTCTTTCTTAATTTGTGCATATTGAGCAACAATATTATACCCTTTTGCCGTAAAAGCTGTTGGAATCTTGATAGCCATCTCAACTTGTTCTATTCTAATCGGGATAATAGATCGAATACTCTTGACAACATCATCAACTTGTTCTTCGGCATTTCTCATTAAATCAATTTTAACATTCGCTTCTTCAATCGCCTTTTCGATTCGTTGATATGGATGAGGTTTTTTATTCTGAGGGTTTATAGCATTTTTGCTAATAATAGTTATTATTTGTTTTAATTTTTTCTGCATTTCTTCTTCTCTTTGAGCTTTTGTCCAGTGTATTTCTCCATCTAATAGAATATGTCCCGCAATTGTCATACCATCTGTGGTATTAAACACTGCTTCCATATCTCCGTCTGTTGCTTTTTTTCCTCTTCTTAAATCTTCAAATACAGTAAAACTCTCAAAAATGAGTTCCAAATCAATTTTTCGATCGTTTAATAATTCTTTTACAGTAAGGCGTGATTTTTCTTTTCCTTCTTTTAGTCGTGTATTGATTTCTTCGCGAATAAGTTTTTTAGCTTCCCAAGCCTTCTCAGGATCCATCAGCATTTCAAAAATTCTGCCTGAATTCTCAATACGACCGATGATAAATCCGCCCAAATCAATCCTTGCCCGATCAATCATAAAACAATTTCACAAATTAACTGATTGAATTTTCTTGAATTCTATTGTTACTATTTCTTGTCTTTTCTTTAAACGATAAATTTAAAGGGGATTACCTTGATTCCATATGTTCTATTTAAGGAATTTATAATTTATTTAATAAAGCTTCCTTTTCTTCAAAATCTAATAGCTTAAAAGTCTTATCTTCCTTTAAAATAAAAGCTACATCACAAGTGTTTTTATTTAAATTATCACCCATCATTTCTTTTAGAGTTCTTAATGGTAATAATTTCAATTCCTCATCACTCATATCCTCATTATAATGCTCCTCAAGGTAAGCTCTTGCTTCCGTGGCTCCAGAGCCAATTGCAAAAGCCTTATAACCCCACATTGCTCCACTAGGGTCTGTTAAATATAAGGAAGGTTCATCATTTGAATCTATTCCTGCAATCAGGAAAGAAACTCCAAAAGGTCTAACACCAGCGTTTTGAGTAAATACTTGTTTATATTCACAAATATTAAGTGTACTATCTTTTACTGAAATTTTTTCATCATAATTTAATATATTAACTTGAGCTTGAACTCGTGCTCTGTCAATTAGCACTCTAGCATCACTGGTTAGGCCAGCAATAGCCACCCCTAAATGATCATCTATTTTAAAAATCTTTTCTGAACCCACATTTCGCTCTTGAAGCTCAGAACTTTTTGTTTCAACCGCAAACACAACAGAATTTTTGTTTCTACATACAATTGCGGTTGTACCTCTTCGGACGGCTTCAATAGCATATTCAACTTGAAAAAGCCGACCTTCAGGTGAAAATTGGGTTATGGCCATATCATAACCTCTTCCTGCTTGCTGAAACACTCAGATCCACCTTAAAAGTTTTTAATATTTATCTATTTATATTATTTTTTATTTTTATTTTACGTTAGTTAAAGTGTAGTAATAAATACTATAATAAATATTTTTTTTAAATATTTTAAAATAAGAAAGAAAAAATGAATTAGAAACTGTTTAAATGATATCCTCTACTTTTTAATATTGTATGACCACGCAACTTTATTTATGAAAATAGACCATTCTAATAGTATCATACCTTCATCTCTGGTATGAGCTACAAGATAATCTCCTTCTTTTGTAATCGAACCAATAATATTACCTTTCCCAGCACCAATATTTTTCGCAGCTAATTGTATTTCATCATTCTTTAAAACGGCAAATCGATAATTCTGAAATGTGAGAGAAGATTCTTTTGTTTTCCAAGAATTTAATATTGCTTTAGCTTCCTCGCTTGTTAAAGGAAAATCTTCCGATTTAAATACAATATCTCCATTGTTATTTAAAAGAAAAACTTCCTCCACCCCTTCATACTCATTCAGTGCATCAACCAATTGATTAAATCTTTGTTCTTCCATAATTCTCCATCTTTCGTAAAAATCTGTTTATAATTTATTGAAAGATAAAAATTTTGAAATTTAAATCTTTTCAGAAAAATAGATTTTGAGAAAAATATTTTTCTTAAAAGAGATTAGAATACTTATATTCTAATTATTACTAACACTTTAGTATTTTGTTATGGTGCAAAATTTAGTTTTATTTGATAAAATCTATAATGTTTCGAATCGAGGAAAGAAAGAAGATATTTACCTTAGATATCTTAAATACTTAAAAGAGCACATTAAGGGTTTTTCTCAAACTTCTATAGAGTATAAAAAGTTAAGAAAGTTTGATAAGAGGTTTGAGATTATAATCAGTGGTCCAGAAGAAGGGTTTGTTTATAATCTTTTAAAGAAAGAGATAGGCAGTATTCATGAATTTAAGGATATTAAGGTTGGTAAGGAATATCGGGGATCATTAGTAGATGTGGGGAAAGTTGGATTCGGTTTATTTGTTGATTGTGCTATCGTAAATCCACACGCAGATGTTCTCATAAATTTACACACGTTACGAGAACATTTATGCCAAGGAAAAGAGAGATCGTTAAAACAAATTATTGATGCATATGATTTTATTGATCATTTTCCTATATATGTTAAAATTACAGAAATAGACTCTATTAAAAACAAAATTCTAGGAGAATTAGCACCGAAAACCTTGAATTTCTATAGAAAAATATTGGAAGAAAATATCGAGGGTGTGTTTTTGAGCGGTGAAACTAAGGGTCAATTCAAGAAAATAATAACCAAGAAAGGGCATTTTAGAGATATTATAACAGTAAAAAGATTTGGATTCTTAGAAAACATAATTTTATTAAAAGAGGGATCTAATGCTCCCGGAATTATAGCCCATATTGGAAATGAACTTAAAAATTGCAAATTAAGCGCCATAAGACCTAAAAAAATAAAAAAATTACTCCAAAAGGATAAGTAAATGGTGGGCCAGGAGAGGATTTCAAGAAAAAAAGAAATTTTTTTTCCTATTGAACTCCCGACCTTCGCGGTGTATTCGCGATTTAATATATTTAATATTAAATGAGCGCGACGTCTATTATTCAATTTTTTGAAAAAATTGAACCATAACCACTAGACCACTGGCCCAATTTAATAAACTTACAATTAGGTTTAGTTTTAAATACAATTAAAATTTTTGTATAAGAGAATTTTTGTTAACTTTAGTAAGTATCTTTATAAGAATATAGGATATCATTATTTGAATATTTTTTAAATAAATTCTTTAATGCTCTAAAATTCTTAACTTTCATGGTATCTCCTCTATATATAGAGCCTTTAATGTCAGAACCAAGCATAGAATTAATGTTTGGAATAGAGTATCCATTTTCTTTCAAACTTCTAAAAAAATGATTAAACTAAACACTCAAAGAAGCAATGGGAGGACTTCTTTAGTTACGAGCTTCCCGATTTGATATATTCTAGGAAAATATTATATTCAATAGTTCATTGAATATCTCAAAAATTATTATAGGATAAGAATAAATATAAATATTTAAAAAATGGAAGGAATTCAACAAGAAGGACTAAAATTAACATACAAGATTTGTATTTTCGGGGATAAAGGTGTTGGAAAGACAACATTGGTAGATCATTATCTCACAAATGAATTTCATGAAAATATACAAGCGACTCTTGGGGCATCAATACATATTAAAGACTTAGAGATAGAGAATGGAAAAATAACACTTCACGTATGGGATTTTGGTGGTCATAAGAGGTTTCAATTCCTGATATCATCTTATGCTCGAGGTTCAGCGGGAGGAATTTTTATGTTTGATATTACTAATCATGAAAGTTTAATTGCTTTAAATGAGTGGCTTCCAGAATTTGGGAAGACAGTTAGATATGTACCTCTCCTAATGGTTGGTGGTAAACTAGACCTTGAACAACAAAGGGTTTGTAAAAAAGATGAAGTGTTAGATATAATGAAATCATATAATTTCCATAATTATATTGAATGTTCATCAAAAACAGGAGAGAATGTAGAATTAGTATTCAGAGTTTTATTAACTAAAATTCTTGAAGATAAAGGATTAAAATACATAAAATTTAAGTGAATTAATATTGTTTTTTTCCCTTATTAATTTTTGCTTAAAAAACCAATTATTTAAAATCCTAATCAGATAATGTGGACGCAATCGGTGGGATTCGAACCCACGAGTCCATCGGACACCGGTTTAGCAGACCGGCGCTCTACCAGGCTAAGCGACGATTGCTTAATTGCTTAACAATTGATATGATACAAGTTCAATATAACGATTTAAAATTTTAATATTTTATTATAAAATTTGAGGTTTTAATGTATAAAGAAAAATTAAAAAAAAATGGTAGTGTTAAAATTTCAAAATATTCCTTTAATATTTATTTGGTTTTAGACCTTTTCCTTCTTAACAGATAATCTCGTACTTTTATTTCACTATACCACCATAAAACTCCAATGGGAGCACATATAGTACTGTTTATGATGAAAAATAATATGAACGTTAATACCTGTAATTCTTCTGATAGAGTCTCTGAAGTTAGACCAAAAATGCTTGCTCCGTAATGTTCTCCCCAGATGGCAACTGTCATTGCAAAATAAAGAATCTGTGCTAATAAAATATGATAAGTAGCTCTCCCTATACTTGAAATAGCTTTAGTAAATTTAGAATTACCTTTCTTTGGTAGTATTTTCATCATTATTAAAAACAAAAACGCAGAATAAGGAAAAAAGAGTAAAGTGTATTCGGTCCACATAAATTCAATACGGAATTCAAATATCCAACAGAATTGTATTATATAGAATAGACTCAAGGGAAATAAAATCCACATAAAATAATTTTGTTTTGAAAATATACTTGGTTCATTATTTTTTGTAGAAAACCACATCCCTAACCCAATCCCTGAAAGCATAACAAAGGGTGTAGAAAATACTATATGATAAATACTGAAGAAGGCATAGAAATCATCCGTTGTTGTAAATGGTGTATTTGGTATAGTAAAAAATATATAGAATAATAGTTGTATTACAATTTCAGTAAGAAAACATATGAAAAGTGTAAATATTCTCCAGCCCCATTTGGCTGACATTCCCTTATACAAGAGAGGCATAATAAGAATACTTAAAAATAAAACGGGAATGAACCAATTTCCTGGCCCCCAAAATTGCAGAATTCCTAGAAATACACTAACGAAATGGAATAACCCTTCAGTTCGATATTGTTCAAATGCAGGATAATTATAGAAAACCTCAAATATAGTTCCAATTAAAATTGAGAGTCCTAGTAGTATGAGAAATGGAAATACGTTTCTCCAAAACTTCTTCTTAAAATATTTCCTAGAATAGAGTTTTCTTAAAGCCTTCGATTCTAATTGGTTGAAAGATAATCCCATATTGAAACCCATGATTACTAAAAATATAGGGATTGCAATTCCTTCCCAAAGTCTTACAGCCATTTGTTCCCGAGCCCAGTATGGTACAGTATGATCAAAAATTACTAAAAAAATCATCGCAGCTTTTAAGATATCCACTTGAAAATAATGTTCACCCTTTTCTTTTACTATGCCTCGTTCTGTTTCAATTAAGTCTAATTGAACAATCTCTTCTTCATCTGTCATTTCAATCTTTAAATTTTTAATTAAATATTTCACAAATTTGTTAATAGCTTTTTTTTAAAGTTTAAGATATTTTAAGAAAAAAGGAGTCCAATTTTTATTTTCAAAATAATTTGGAATTTCAAAAGTTCTTTTTTATAAAATTCTAAAGGAAAAAAAAAAGTAGTATAAATCTTATTTATTCAGAAATTATCTCAAAAACCATTTTCTCGATGATTGGTTTTTTTGTATAACGTTTATCATAATACCAGCCCACTAGATGCGCTTTTTGTTCTGGTGTTTTATCTGGCACAGGAGGTACAACGATGATCATGACTCCATTAGATAAATATTTTAATATTCTTTTATCAATTGTATGTAATTTTTCATTACCAGAGGGATGACTATGCCACATCCAAACGATATCAACACCCATTTCAGCTTTAAATTTACGCATGTTATATATTTTAGATTTTTTATATCGCATCCAGCTTCGTGGTTTAACATGAACTTTACTTTTACGTAAATCAGGATTCATAATAAATTTTGTACAGATTCCAAAATTCTCTTTTCGATCTGCAAATAACCATCCATGAATTATCATAGGATACTCCTCTGCTGCTTTTTGGGTAATCTCCTTGAATAAACTTTCAGGTATTAAATAGCGAAAATCCTTTGCTCCACTCATTTCTTTACCATCTCAATGAGAGGTCAATGAAGCATAAAATTTATAGTTTTCTTTATATACAAGAAGAAAATAGTTATAAAAGCAATGCAAAATGAAAAAAATTTATTTTATAGAATATACTCTAATTTAATAGCCATTAATTGCGATATAAAAAGAATTTATATATCGTCGTAAAAGCGCAGATGTAGCCTAGCTGGTAAGACGCCGGCCTTGAGAGTTCTTGACATCCGAGTGAGCCGGTGCGCGTAAGCGCTCGGGGGTTCGAGTCCCTCCATCTGCGTTTTATAAATTTTACTGGCTAAAAAGAAAATGATAAAAGGGCTATTGGCGCAGGCAGGTAGCGCAACCGGCTCTTAACCGGCAGGTCGGG
>Ga0209635_10001265_pt1 | contig 18738 bp, 15 predicted proteins | sample DeeMarSWOR230_32_FD_187463 | JGI IMG/M metagenome (GOLD analysis project Ga0209635, IMG submission 187463) | Marine sediment microbial communities from White Oak River estuary, North Carolina - WOR-2-30_32 (SPAdes) (version 2) | ecosystem: Environmental > Aquatic > Marine > Intertidal zone >... | reverse complement strand
ATAATTCAGGGGTCTAATACCGGAAAGACTCTGCAAAATCAGGATTATCGGGATAAGATAAAAAAGATTCTTCGGAAATACTTTCCTGAATCCAAAATCTTCGATCCGGTTGAATCTCATCCAGACTCTGTGCATTATGATTACCGGATGGGCGAGTCGGTCTTTTTGGGCTATATAAAGCTGGCCACCGAATGCGACTGCATGATCGCCTATCTTCCGGAAGCCTCCATGGGAACCGCCATAGAGATGTGGGAGTGTTACAAGAAAGGGGTGCCCATCTGGACCATAAGCCCGATGAAAGAGAACTGGTCGGTGAAGTTCTTGTCCAAAAGGGTATTCGAATCCTTAGATGAATTCGAGAATTACCTGAAGACAACCCACGCCAGGAAATAAACCAGACACACTTCAAGATGGTGATGGTAGGCTGAATTACCCACAGGGGCGGACCTCTGTGTCCGCCATAAATTTAGGGATCAGATAATAAAAGAAACATGAAGGAATAAAGATGATCATAAATTCCACTCTGATATTTTGTTTCATTCCTGAGCTAAATGAGGCACTTTTGGGGCTTAGGATTGCAAAAATCTTAATATCCTCCGATCAGAAGGAGCTTCTGTTTTCTCTCCGAGGCAGAGGCAAACAGTCCGTTCTGTATTTCTCCGCCCATCCGGAAAACTGCCGAATGGAAATATGGGAAAAAGATGAGGAAGAAGAAGGCAAAAGAGATTATCAAAAGACCAATCTCTTCTGGTTTGCCACCGGGGGATACGTTCGGAAAATCGAGCAGTCAGACTTCGATCGGGTAATTAAAATTTCCTGCGAAAAAAAGACTCAATTTGGAGCAGGAGAATCGTTTGCTCTCATCTTCGAGCTGACCGGAAGAAACAGCAACGTGATTCTGGTAAAGCAGGATGAAATGATAGTGGATTGTTTGAAAAAGATCGACTCCACAAAAAACAGGTTGAGGCAAATTTTGCCCGGTGAAAAATATCTCCGACCTCCACCTCCTAAGAAGAAAAATCCTTTCCCCATCAAAAAAGAAAAGTCTGGTAAACTTATCCCAGCTGGCGATAAACCCGCTCTTGAGTGGCTGATCTCCGGTTTCATGGGAGTGGATGAATTTTTGGCACAAAAGATCGTCACCCAGTCCGGGCTCGATCCAAAAAAGAAAACCTCCGAGCTTTCTCAAGACGAAATTGAACGTCTGTGGAAAGCATTTTCCCAGACCTTCGAACAGATCTCAAATTATGACCTCACTTTTCTGATTGTATCGAACAGAGATGGTGATCCGACCACCATCAGTTGCGTAGATCTGCCTTTTATTCCGGATGATCAGAAAATCTATTGCCAAAGCCTAAACTCCGCCATAAAAAGCTTTTTCTCTGATAAGCTGGAGAGGGAAAAAAGAAAAAAGGAGATATGCAGGCTATCTGTGGTAATTCAACGGGCTTTGAAAAAATTGAAAGAGAAGGCAAAAAAGATCGAGGATGATCTGAAGCAAGCGGAAAGATTTGAGCAATACAGAAGATTCGGCGAGCTTTTGATGATGAATAAGCAAGATATTAAAAAAGGACAGACCTCAGTCAAACTTACCGACCTTTTCGACCCGGCACATCCTATAATCGAAATCCCCCTGGATCCCAAATTCACTGCGGTCAGGAACGCCCAGAGTTATTTTAAAAAACACAAGAAAGCAAAAGACGCATTAAGAATAATAAAAAAGAGAAGATCGGAAACCGAAGACAGGATTGCTCAACTTGAGAATATTTTCCGGCAGTTGGAGAAAAAGGAGGAGAGGGTTGACTTAGAGGAAACCAGGCGCAACTTGAATCGGATGGGATTTTTAAAAGAGCCGAAATCTCAAACCGGGAGAAGGAAAGAAAAGGGGGGGTCGTTCAGAACCTTTCTGACAGAAGAAGGTTCAGAGATTCTGGTGGGAAGAAACAACAAGGAAAACGATTATTTAACCTTCAAATTTGCCCGTCCCGATGATCTGTGGTTTCATGCCCAGGATGTCCCTGGCTCTCACGTGTTACTCAGAAGAAGGGACAGAAAGAATGAGCCTTCATTTTCGGAGATAAAACAAGCCGCAAAGGTGGCAGCATATTTCAGCAAAGCCCGGAGGGAAAATAAGGCGACGGTAATCTACACCCGAGCCAAATACGTGCGGAAGCCCAAGAGAGGAAAGCCGGGGTTGGCTTTAGTGGAAAGAGAAAAAACCATCCTGGTGCAACCCGGGTTACCCGGTCGAGATCCAGAACCTAACTTAAGTTAGATCCTAGATTTATTTATTTCAAAACCACCATCTTTTTTGTGATCCTGTTACTTTCGATAGCAAGCTGATAGAAATATATTCCACTTGCCACTTCTTTTCCCTGATCATCCTTTCCGTCCCAGATGACCTGATAATTTCCAGGTAACATCTCCTCATCCACCAAAGTCCTTACCAACTGCCCCAACACATTATATAGCTTAAGGGTGGTGTGGACGGGACTATGAACTGTGAACCATGAACCATCAACGGTGAAAGGTATGGTGGTGGCGGGGTTAAAGGGATTGGGATAGTTTTGATACAGGGCAAATTGCAGGGGCACTGAAGCGGGCTCCTCCTCAACGGATGTGGGCTTGAAGTTTACCTGGACGTCATCAATATACCAGCCGTCGCCTGTGCCAGCATCATCTGAGGTCAAATGGAATCGAAATCTAACGTTTGTGTGTCCTGCGTATGAATCTAAGGGCAGATTAACCTGTGTCCATGCGTGTAGAGTGTCGACAAACGGGGAAGAGAGTCTCTGCCAGCCTTTGCCTCCATCTGTATTTATCTCCACAAAACCGCTATCACCTGACCAGAACTGATACCTGTGCCAGAAGGATAACTGAGGATTTTCCACATCGAACAGATCAAAGGTCTCCTTGATTTGAGCCCAACTGTCGGCATTATTCTCATAGCCTCCTTGCGGGCTATCGGTCAAGCTAAATGTTCCCTCGCGGGAATCAACTGAGGTTATGTTCCAGGAATTATTGGTTCCGCCGGTCTCCCACAGAAAGAGCCCATCCTCGAAATCGAAAGTGATAACATCAGTGGCAACAAAGAATTTGAATTTAAAACGAGGAGCACCTAAGGGGTAATTCACCACGTTATAAAAACTGTCCTGAGCGGAAAAATAATAGTGCAGTATGGTTTCCGCACTTTGTGCCGGAATCTCCGCCCGATATTGATTACCTCCTGCCGATTGTAAGTCCTGTTTGACAAAACCAGAGAGCGTGTCTGAGCGCCAGAAAAGAAACAACGAATCCTCATTCAATCCATTTCCTGGGGTGATGGTGGCGGACATAACATACGGGTTCGATGTGTTGGAGGTAAATAGAGGGGGATTGTGCTGAATGGTCAATGCACCTGAAGGATTATAGTTTAAAGCGGCAAAAAGGTCGACCAAACCCCAGCCATATGTGTTGTCAGGAGAGGAGGCATTATTGGCGGTCATCATCAAGGCTTCCCTTGTCTGCATAACCGTCCAGTCTGGATGAGCTGACAAAAGCACTGCGACACACCCTCCTACCAACGGTGTGGAAAGGGAGGTTCCGCCGACCTGGATATACAGAGCTGTGTCGTAAGGTGAAGCACAATAGGTTGCCGCACCTCTGGCAACCACCTCCGGCTTGATGCGCCCGTCGTAGGTGGGACCACGTGAGCTGAAGTAGGCTATGTTTCCATCCTCATCCACTGCGCCACAGGCTAAGATGCTGTCTGCATCAGCCGGTGCGATCAGCGTGCCATACGTGCCATCTCCCGCCCCCTCATTTCCCATGGCATTGCAGACTACAATTCCACGGCTGGCGGCTAAGTCTGCTGCAATGGTGGTGACGCAGGTGTTACCGTCAAAATGAGATGAGTCATACCAGTCTGTATATCCCAGGGAACTGGAGACCACTTCTGCTCCAATGGAATCTGCCCACTCCAAACCCGCCACCCAGTTGTCTTCTTCAATCTGTACTTCTTGAGAGACATCTTCAGTCTTAGCCAGAACGAAGCTTGCTTTATGGGCGGGTCCATAAAGCTCTCCATCATATTCTCCACCCAAAGCCGACCAGGTATAAGTGCCGTGATTATGTTGAGTTGAAGGGTCTCCTGTTTCATTCTGAGTATTACCATCGTCATTGATGAAATCCCACTCCGCCAGAACTCTGGAGTCAGAATATGCGGAATTAAATGCTTGATGATCTTTAAAGTAACCTGTGTCCAGCATGCCCACGATCACATTCTCTCCCTTAAACCCCATGTCGTGGACAATGGGAACGTTTATCTGGTCAAGCTGTTCGAGTGAAGGCCCATAATTTCTCCCATAACCGGTAAAATCTTTTTGTCGGGGAAGTTTACCATGTAATGGATCGATTTTTGGCGGTCTCCGTTTAAAGCTAACCACTTTTTTTATCTGTCTTACAAAGGGAAACTGTGCCATCTTCTCAATTTCGTCCGCCTGAATTCGGATGCTCACAGCATTCAGCCATCGGGATCTTTTATGAAGCTCTCCGCCCAATCTTAAGACTTCATTAACATAATCCTGATTGATGGGAAGATCCAGAAAGTCAATTTCCACCCTGTTCTTCGACCTTCTCTTTAGAGCTGAACTAGTAAGCGAGCTCTTGAAAGTTGCTTTCGCCTGTTGATATTGCTGTTGCGAGAAAATGCCCTTATCAGTAAAAAAGACCCACACTTTCACAGAATCCTCTGAAGAAAAACCAGAGAGAAATCGTTTCAAAGTAGCTGAAACCACAGGATATTCTTTTGGTGACACAAGGAGCCGGGCAACTTCCCCACGATCTTCCGAAATTTCAATCACCTGTGCTTTTAAGAAGTAAGGAGACCAAAAGAGGATTGAAGCTATGATTGGTAAAAGAAGTGATCTTTTAATTGAGGTAAGCATGGTGAAACAAATCATCGACTGAAGCAAATTATAGTCAATTGGTCAAAATCTATCCTGAATAAGAAAAAGTCAGAGTTTATATTCAACTTTTGCTTCAATAGATACAGAACCAAAGCCATCAAGTTGTGATAAATGTAATCACCCCCCCACCAAAGTCAAGCATAAATCGAGTAAGTTTCGCCGTTCATCCCACTCCTCGCAGGCTAAAGCCTGCCACTACTCCATTCTTCTCAAATATAGCGTCCGATCCGTGTCTGACGAAAAAACTCTGTTCGGGATACAATCCCGAACACCTCTGTAAAAACGTAGCGTCCGATGTTTACCGAAGTGAGGCAAAGAGTTATCATGGGTTCATCCTGCCAGATACAGCTAAACTTTTTTCAGTTACTTCAACCCTAAAACTCTTGACAAACCTTTATAAGAGATGTTAAATGAGATGGTGAACAAAACTTTTGTCCACAAATCCAAAAAAATCGATTTTTGTGTTTTCATTCCATTGTTTATTTAATACTCTGAAGAAGTAAGGCTCAAAGATGAAGTTCCTCTGTGATGATAATCTGGGGAAATTAGCCAAATGGCTCAGAATTTTGGGGTATGATACACTTTTTTTTGACCCCATTGGGGATGGGGAGTTGGTCTCCCGGGCGCTGAAGGAGAACCGAGTGGTCTTAAGCAGGGATACTCATCTGTCCCGTTTCAAGCTGAAGTTAGGTGAAAGGCTCCTTCTTATCAAAAGTGATAAGCCCTTAGAACAGCTAAAACAGGTGATGGAACATTTTAAATTGAAACCGGAAAAAAATCTGCTTTTCTCCCGCTGTTTGATCTGCAATCAAGTTTTGGAGAGGGTGGAAAAGGAAATGATCAAAGACAGGTTATATCCTTATGTTTACCAAACCCAGAACAACTTTGTGCATTGTCCCCAATGTGATCGTATCTTCTGGCCAGCCACCCACGTGGAGAAGATGATGAAGACGCTTTCCGAGAGAGGGATTATTTAACTCCCAGCTTGCCTTCATAAGCAATTGTCGAATCTTGACCCGCATCTCCAAATCAAAAGACAAATTGGTTATGTGATAAATTTCTTGATTGGTCCATATGAATTTGTTATAATAGAATCAAGTGTAAGAATCCAAGACAAAAGAGGTATCTATTTATGAGGAAGAGACCCGCAAGAAAGGGAGGGATAAAAAGATGAGTGATTTTTATCAAACTGGTGTGGTTTCCACCCTGCATCGGCTGGGAAAGCCCAATTTAGAAGCCGTAGAAGCCGAGCTTTTGGAGCATGCCAAGCATCGCCCCATAGCTTTGATTTTGCCCACCACCTTTTCTGATTTTCAAGGGGAGGCTTTCAAAAAGATACTGGAAAACTTAGCCCGGGTGAAGTATCTGGAGGAGATAGTGGTGGTGATGAACAAGACCGACACCATGGAGTTCAGACAGGCAAAAAAGGTCCTTTCTGAGATGCCCTTCAAGGCGCAAATAGTCTGGAGCAGTGGTCCCAGGATCGGTGAACTTTACAAACTTCTGGAGAAAAATGAACTGTTCATCGGACCGGATGGAAAGGGAAGATCGGTCTGGATTGCCATGGGCTATGTGATCGCCACCGAGAGAAGCGAGGTGATAGCTCTCCATGATTGCGATATTCTCACCTACAATCGGGAACTTTTAGCGCGTCTGTGTTATCCATCAGCCAATCCTAACATGGGATATGAATTCTGCAAAGGATTCTACAGCCGGGTGACCGATCGCATGTTCGGGAGGGTTACCCGCCTGTTTTTCACTCCTCTGATCCGAGCTTTAGAAAAGATTTTGGGCTATCTGCCCATCTTAGTCTATTTCGACAGTTTTCGCTATCCGCTCTCCGGAGAGTTCAGTTTGGACATTGATTTAGCCCGGGTAACCAGAATCCCTTCTGACTGGGGACTGGAGGTGGGGCTTTTGGCTGAGGTGCATCGCAACTGTGTGCCCAGAAGGATCTGTCAGGTGGATCTGATGGAATGCTTCGAACACAAGCATCAGGAACTTTCTGAGAGTGATCCCTCCAAGGGGCTTTTAAAGATGTGTGTGGACATTACCAAGACCATCTTCAGGACCCTTTCCACCGAGGGAGTGATCATCTCCGCCGGACTTTTGCGCACACTGGAATCCACCTATCTGAGAACCGCACAGGACACCATAAAAAGATACGAAGATGATGCTTCCATCAATCAGCTCTATTTTGACCGCCATGCAGAGGTTTCAGCGGTGGAGGCGTTTTGCAAGGGTATCAAGATAGCTGCCAAGGAGTTTCTGGAAGATCCGGTAAGCACCCCTGAGATTCCCAACTGGAACCGGGTCACCTCCGCCATCCCGGATTTTCTGGGCAAACTCCGAAAAGCAGTCGAGGAGGATAACCGGTAACCCTCACCTATGCTCAAGTCCGCAGGATTTATGGGAACAGAGAAGTCACTTAGAAGAGACGCATTATCGATTTTGCGCTTCTCCATAAAAGCCTGTGACCCGTTTCACGCCATCAAAAATCACATCCAGCTAAAGCGGGGAAAGCTATGGGCAGATCACCTTCCTTATGATTTAAAATCCTTCCAGCGAATTTTCATAATTGGCGCGGGCAAGGCTTCCGCCCGAATGGCTTCTGCCCTTGAGGAAATCCTGGCAGATAGAATTTCCTCCGGGATAGTGATAGCCAAAAAGGGTTATCAGGTTCCGCTAAAGAAGATCGAATTGGTAGAGGGAGGGCATCCTCTGCCGGACAGAGATGGGTGGCAAGCTACCAGAAGGATTTTAAAACTCCTTTCCCGGACTACCAGAGATGATTTGATCATTTTTCTCCTATCCGGCGGTGGTTCCTCCCTTCTGGTCTCACCAGTTTCGGGAATAAGCTTGAAGGATAAAATTAAGCTTACTGACCAGCTTTTAAGATGTGGTGCCAACATCAAAGAGATCAACGCCATTCGCAAGCATATCTCTCAGGTCAAAGGAGGACGGTTAGCTTTGCTGGCGCAACCCTCATTGATTCTCACCCTGATATTATCTGATGTGATTGGAGACAGAATAGATTCCATTGCTTCAGGACCTACAGCCCCGGACAAAACCACTTTTGCAGAATGTCTGAAGATCATTAAAAAATATGAATTGGCAGATAATATTCCCAAATCCATCTACCTGCTTTTGAAAAGAGGTGCGGAAGGAAAAGTTAAAGAGACGCCCAAACCTGGTGATCGGATTTTCAAAAGAGTAAAAAATGTGATAATCGGTTCAAATCGAATAGCTCTGCAGGCAGCAAAAAAGAAGGCAGAAGCTTTAGGATATAACACAAAAATCTTGCCCCGGCCTGTGGCTGGCAATACCACCAGGGCGGCATTAAGACACGTGGATTTGATTAGACGAATAAGGGAACAGGCAGATCCGATAAGCCCGCCCGCCTGTGTTATCTCCGGTGGCGAGACCACGGTGAAAATCAAAGGAAATGGGTTAGGCGGAAGAAATCAGGAGTTTGCTCTGGTGGGTGCCATGGGGATTGACGGCATGAAAAATGTGGCTTTTCTTTCTGCTGGAACAGACGGGACCGATGGACCAACAGATGCAGCAGGAGCGATATGCGATGGGGACACCATAAAGAAGGCACTTAAAAAAGGATCGGACCCAAAGCAATATTTAGATGAAAATGATTCCTACCATTTTTTTCAGAACTTAGGAGATCTGATAATAACCGGACCAACCCACACCAACGTGATGGACATCCATCTGGCTTTAATTGGGAAATGAGAACAGCCAAAAAGGAACAGGAGTGTAGGGGCGAACCTTTAGGTTCGCCCTTAAACGTGTGATTTTTCCAAACCTCCATGTCTGTTTACAGTTTACTACTTACTGCCCACTGAATACTGTCTACCAGCTATTTAATCAACACAAGCTTTTTAGTTTCACTGAAGTCGTCTACCTTAAGCTGGTAGAAATATATTCCGCTTGCCACCTCCTTTCCTGAATTGTTTTTCCCATCCCAGATAATTGTATAAGTACCTGCAAACTGCCTTGTATTTACTAACTCTCTCACCTCCTTTCCCAGGATATTATAGATTTTAAGAGTGGAGTGGATGGGGTGGCTCTGCCTACAGTATACAGTATACTGGTAACTGAATTGAACGGATTGGGGTAGTTCTGATAAAGCATAAAATCTGAAGGGTGATGTCCCCCTGACGTATCCACAGATGAATTCGAGGAAGAGTAATAGTATACTTCCAACGAATCATCATCCCAGGAACCTTGTGATGAATCCAATCCGGTGAAGACGCCGTGGCCCCGCCCCTCAGAATCTATCACAAATCTGAATGATTCCCCTGCCCCCGGAGCATCGTATTCGTACAACAGAAGCTCAGGCTCCGGCCAACTCCTGTTTTTGTTATTCGTGTAAAATACACTGAACCCACCGAAAGCTGAGAGAGAAAGGTGAACATGGTCTTCCTGATCAATAAAATAGTCCCGCATTACCCCACTGTCCGGGGGATGAACCTGAATCACCTCTGGTCCAGCCCAAATGCTATCGCTACCCACCTTGTAGTAGTAGAATTGAAATATAGTGTCGCCTACGCAACTGTACCCCTGGGTGAAAAGGTGAATCTTGTCTGAAGCGTCAGCCAGTAATTCAATATATCTGTGGGAACAAAGCGGAATCGACGGCCTGGGAATAGTATCTGTTTCCCAGTTCTCGCTGTTCAGACTATCATTCCTCACATAATAACATTCTGACACACCAACTCCTCCGTAGGCTATGTGGGCAATTCCATTGTTCTGAACTGCCAAGATCGCGGCCCAGGTCCCCCCAAAGTCCAAATAAATGGGCGGCGATACCGGCTGTTTCATCCAAGCACCGGTGGAGTTGTTCGCGTACCAAAACCTGGCCCAGCTGCCTCCAGACCAATAAGACTCGTACCAAACGACGTGAGCATTCCCCAGAGAGTCAAGTTCTATATCTGGCACTATATACTCGTGTCCTGACTATAGGGAATCTATCTTAACCGGCTCCCAGTCGGGTACGTTGCTGGCAGCATAATAGAGCGTTTCCGCGCGGCCGAAGAACGGATAGGAAACGTAGACCATATGAGTGACTCCCGCTCGTGTGTCATAGGCTAGGTATTTCTTGAAGGCAGCTAGGTCAAATGGAGCGTAGCCTATTTTCTCCGGTTGTGACCATTCACCGCCCTTGACCTTCTTCATAACGAGCAGAGTATCACGGTACGGCTGCACTTGCGGGTCCCACCTCCACTGGCGGTAGAATAGGAACAAGCTATCATCGTTTCCCAAATACAAACTCTCAATCCTGTTGGTGGAAGTGTTAAAGGTAAGTCGTTGGGCCTCCGCCCCATCCCACTGAGCGTTTGCGCTGGGGCACAAGAGGACGAATGTCCACAGGACCCATAGGAACGAATAAAGAATAATGAAGGCTATAACCCTTTTCATTTTCCCCTCAAGTGTTGATCTGCTAAATTTTCTTCCCAAAAGAAAATATGCAACTTTGTCTTGATTTGCCAAGTGTTTTCTGAGATTTTTTCCCTTGATATTTGCGTACGGCTTACTTCTTACTGCCGACTGTCTACTTAATCAACACCAGTTTCTTGGTCTCTTTGCAGTCAGCCGCTTTAAGCTGATAAAAATAAATCCCGCTTGAGACCTCCTTTCCTGAATTGTTTTTCCCATCCCAGGTAATCGTATAACTACCTGAAGATTGGCTTGTGTTGACTAATTCCCTCACCTCCTTTCCCAAAATGTTATAGATTTTAAGAGTGGTATGGATGGAGTGGTTCTGCCTATCCGATGGATCCTTCGGACTGCCTCCTGTATACTGTATACTGGTGACTGAATTGAACGGATTGGGATAATTTTGAAAAAGGTTAAAATGAAATACTTTATAATCCTCCTCGGTATCTACGTCTGAACTGGATGAGGAAAAATAGTATATCTCTAAGGAATCATCATTCGCAGCGTGCCACATATTAGCGCCTGAAAAGGCGCCATGTCCTTTTCCTTGCGAATCTAATACAAAATAGAAAGGCTCAGCACTCACCACTGAGTCTGGCTCTTCGCGCCAGTTTACAAGGAGATATGGTACTCGCCAACCCCCTTGCTTTCTGTCTGTAAAGTAGACTTTTTGGTCCGAGGAGATATAGCTTACATATGGAATTCCCTCCTGATCTATGACCAGTCGTCGGAAATCGTACGGCAGACGTTCTCCAAGTGCAGTATCAGGGATTTGCTCCTCTCCTTGCCATATACTATCTTCAGCCTGCTTATAATAGTAGAAGCTACGCTTCTTGTCTGGCCAAAAGCAGGCATACTCTATGCATCCAACAGTGAGGAGGTGAACTCTATCGCTAACATCAACTTTTATGTGACTCGCCCAATAGTGCCAAAGGGGGCGAGACGGTTTTGGAACAGTGTCAGTGATCCAGTTCGTGCTATTTAGACTGTCATTTCTTGCATAGTATAAAACGCACTCTAAGTCACAAGGCTCTCCATGATACACAATGTGAGCAGTGCCATTTTTCTGAACCGCAAGATGCGGAGGGCTACTTGTGCTAAAGTAAAGGCAAATAGGCTCGGATACCTGTTGCTTGACCCACTCACCGGTGGAGTTGTTGGCATACATGACCCGATACCAATTATAGGCCATGGGACCAACGCCTACGGAATCAAAATCTACATTCCAAGCAAGGTGAATATTCCCCAGGGTATCGAATCCGATGTGCACAGGAGAATAATCCGCCATGTACTCATTGCTCAGGGAATCGATCGTGACTAGTTGCCAGTCAGGTAGCTCGCTGCTTGTATAGTACATAGTGTCATAATCAAGAGGCATTACTCTTTGATAAATCATGTGCGTGATGTCTGTGCGGGCATCGTAGGCCAAACACTTCCTATACAGCCCGACCACAAACGAAGAATTTCCTATCTCCTCAGGTTGGCTCCACGCGCCTCCCTGCTCTTTTGTCCTGTACATTATGGTGGAACCATACACAAACCCGGTGGCCGTATCCCTCACGCCCTCCAAATAGAACAGATGCAGCTCGTCCTGGTCATCTATATAGAGTCCTATCACCTTGCTCAGCAAGGAGTCAAAGGTCAGCCTTTGCACCTCTGCCCCTTCCCACTGGGCTTTTGTGCTGGGGCACAAGATGAGGAATGACCACAGGAGCCATAGGAACGGATAAAGAATGACGAAAGCTATAATCTTTTTCATTTTCCCCTCAAGTGTAGTCGTATTTAGTTTCCTCCCCAACTAAAATATGCATCGTAATTTTCATTTGTCAACTGTTTTTCAAACCTCCATGTCTGTTCACTGCATACTGTTAACTGTGTACCATCTACTTGATCAAAACCAGCTTTCTGGTCTCTCTGTAATCACTCGTCTGGAGCAGGGGGGAATAATTTAAAATGGATACTTCTATCGAAATGAAACTTTCTAAAGGGTGGATACAAATATCATTTGAAAAAGACTTGTTTTTTGAATTAGTTTATTTTAACTTTTACAGGAAAGTAAAATTTAATCATTCCCACTTTTGAAATTGGTGGAAGATGGCCAGGTCTATACTGTCGAAAGATGTAAGAAAAGAAATTCAGCAGATTGGGGAAGTAGACGTATTGGTGGGGATTCCCAGTTACAATAGTGCCCGGACCATCCCCCATGTGGTGAGGGCAGTTTCAGCCGGACTGGCAAAATACTTCCCCAAACATCGCACCCTTCTGGTCAACTCGGATGGGGGCTCTACAGACGGCACCCAGGAAGCAGTAAAGGAAACCACTCTGGATGATCTGGATATTTTGCTGATGGAACATCCTGTGTATCCCGTTCACAAGATAGTCACGCCCCACCATGGCATGCCCGGAAAAGGGAACGCTTTCAGGACAATATTTAAGATAGCTTCCGCTCTGAACGCTAAGGCCTGCGCAGTGGTCGACTCCGATCTAAGGAGCATAACGCCTGAGTGGATTGAACTTCTGATCGAGCCGGTTCTCTTTCACGGGTATGACTTCGTAGCGCCCTACTACAAGCGCCACAAGTATGATGGTACCATCACCAACAGCATAGTCTATCCCCTCACCAGGACGCTGTACGGCAAAAGAATCAGACAGCCCATCGGGGGTGATTTCGGTTTCTCGGGCAGATTGGGCCAGCACTATCTTCAGAAGAGAGTCTACGACACTGACGTCGCCCGCTTTGGCATAGACATATGGATGACCACTACCGCCGTGGCAGACGGGTTCAAGGTATGTCAGTCCTTCCTGGGGGCTAAGATCCACCAACCAAAAGACCCGGCAACTGATCTCTCCGAGATGCTGGCACAGGTGATCGGCTCGGTATTTCGCTTGATGGAGATCTACTACCCGGTTTGGTCTGAGGTGGCCGGCTCAGATGCAGTTAAGGAGTTCGGCTTCAAGTTCGAGGTGGGGTTGGAGCCGATCCGGGTGAATCTGGAAAGAATGGTGGACAGCTTCCAGCACGGGTTGTCCAACCTCAGTCCCATATGGAGGAAGATACTTTCGCCTGATTTGATGATTCAACTCGAAGAGATTGCCTCCCATCATGTGGTTGAATTCTATCTTCCGGATGCCACCTGGGTAAGGATCATGTACGATTTTGCCCTGGCATATCGTCGAAGAGCGATGTCCCGGACTCACATCTTAAAATCCCTTACCCCGCTTTATTTGGGATGGATCGCTTCCTTCGTCAACCAGACCATGGAATCAGATGCAGGGGAGGTGGAGGAAAAATTAGAAGGCTTAAGCCAGGAGTTTGAAAAACAAAAGATTTACTTGTTAGCCAACTGGGATAAGGGAATTAAACCATAGCCCAGAGGAGGTGCCAGATGGAGTCCTCATGGAGTACGTCGATTACTCAATCCTGGAAAAAGATCGCCGGGTTCGCCCCCGATGCGCTGCAACTCATAATCATTATCATTTTAGGATTTATCCTCGCTTGGCTTTTGAAATTGATAGTAAGAGAGGTTTTGAAGGTGGTTAAGTTCGATGTATTTGGCTACCGAGTGGGGATGACATCAGTTTTGAACAAAGCCAGTATTACCCATTCACCCAGCGAGATGATAGGAATCATCATCTACTGGTGTGCTGTTTTTCTTTTCTTTCTGATCGCTTTGGGAACTTTAGAACTCTACGCTGTGGATCATCTGGTCACATCGATTTTCACGTACATCCCTCGTTTCGTCATCGCCGTCTTCGTTTTCCTTTTGGGGTACTTTCTTTCCAGATTCCTGAGCAGGGCGGTCCTCATCGGATTGGTGAACGCCCATGTGAGATCTGCCAAGCTGATAGCCACCCTTTTTCAGATGTTGATCATCATACTCTTCTCTGCCATGGCCATAGAACAGTTGGGAATAGCTCGGGGCATCGTGGTAGCCACCTTCGCCATCTCGTTCGGGGGGGTGATCTTAGCCTCAGCCATCGCATTCGGCTTGGGTGGAAAGGATATGGCTAAGGATATACTGGAGAGAAGGTTCAAGGCGTCCAAGGAGGAGAAATCCAAACCGGACGAGTTCTCTCATCTGTGAGCTTCCATGGCCAGAAAGAAAAAGAAAGTTTTGATCTTCACCGATCTGGATGGCACCCTGCTGGATGCAAATAATTATTCATTTGAAGAAGCCCTCCCCGCCTTAGAGAAGGTCAAAGAAAGAAAAATACCTCTAATTTTGTGCTCCAGCAAGACAAAAGCAGAACTTGAGCTTTATCGAAAGAGGCTGAAGATAGATGATCCCTTTATATCCGAAAACGGAGGGGCAATTTTCATTCCCAGAGGATACTTTCGCCAGATACCGGATGAGCTGAAAAAAGGACGGAAATATCTGGTTTTGGAATTGGGGACCCCTTACCCAAAGATCAGAAGAGAATTTTTGGAGGTTTTTAATAAATTGAAGATTAATGCAGTTGGCTTTGGAGACTTAAAAGCCGAAGAGCTCTCTTCCTTGCTCAACCTTAGTAAAACTGAGGCTAAGCTAGCCCTAAAAAGAGGATACGATGAGCCATTTTATTTCTTAAAGAGAGTAAAAAAGGAGAAGCTCAAGCTGGCACAAGGGGAGTTCAATAAAAGTGGACTGAACTTGACCAAAGGAGGAAGACTGTTCCACCTTACCGGAGGCAACGATAAGGGAAGGGCGGTTAGACTTTTAACCCAGATATACAGAAAAAACCGGAGAGATTATCTTTTGACCATCGGGTTGGGCGATAGCCTTAATGATCTTCCTCTGCTTGAATCCGTGGATATTCCTGTGCTGGTAAGAAAAAAAGGTAACCTATACGAGCGAAAGATATTAAACAAGCTGTCCACGGGATCCAAGGTAAAGGTATATAAAACTAAAGGTATTGGTCCCCGAGGATGGAATCAAGCCCTCCTCGATTTGATAGCAAAAGACAGCTCCGAAGCGGGTTGACTAAAGTCCTTTTTGGGGAAAGGAGCCTGGTGTAAGTTTGTGACTCAGATGAATACAAATTGCAAATTTTCCGCCGATAGATAAAGATGTGCAGTATTCCGGCATCTATTTGACAAAGGAGCATTAAGGATAACATTATGATTTATAAGAAAGAGAAAAATTTCTGGTCGCTTCTTTCTCAACCCAAATGGATTTTCTGGCTGATTCGAGGAGTAATTTTTTTAAGCTTCGCCTTCTGGATGCTTTTTGCTCCAGAGTATGACCATCGTATATGGTTGCTTTTGGCTTCCTTTCTGGTTTACTCTTTTGCCGCATTCATCTTTACCAAGAAAACTAAGGGGGAAAAACTTTATTTCCTCATCAGCCTGCTGGATATAATTTTAATCAGTCTGGTGGGGCTGTTGACTGATAGAAGGGAGAGTGGATTCTTTCTCCTCTACTTTCTGGTGGTGCCATTTGGAAGCTATGTAGCCGGTCTCATCCCCGGATTTTCGTTGGCGTTTCTCTCCTCCATCTTCTACATCTCCATAAATGCAGAAGATTTTTCCGGGCTTTCTGTGGGCTTCGTGCTGGTGGAGACTTTAGCTCTGTGGGCTTTGGCTATCGGTGTGGGCATAGTGGTGAAGGAGATGAAATACTCCCGATCAAGACTTCTGAGAATGTTTGACATCTTGAATCAGAGGACCTCCGAGTTGGAGAAATCACAGGCCCAGATCGAAACCATCTATGAGACCTCACACACCCTGGGAGAGAGATTGAATTTGGATGAGGTGGTGGAAGAGATATTAAACATGGTTCAAAATATTCTGGGGTATGGTTTCTTTTCAATTTTCATTTTATTCGACAAAGACACCCTCTCCCTTCTGGGAGAAATCAAGGAGGGGGAAAAGAAAAAATACCCGGAGCCAAAAGCAGAGCGGCTGAAGGGAGTTCTGCAGGGAGTGGTTAGCACCGGGGAACCTAAGAGGATTTTCGATATCACAAAGGATCCTGATTTTGAATCGGACACAGATGGAATAAAGTCCTTTATAGCTGTCCCCATGATCTCCCGAGGAAAGGTGATAGGGGTGATGATTGCCCGTTCCACTCAGATAGGAGCATTCCTGGATCAGGATGAGAAGATTTTCTCCATTCTGGCGAGCTCAGCCGCCCTGGCTGTCGAAAATGCGCTTCTGCATCAAAAGACCCAGGAGCTCACCATAGTGGATGAGTTGACCGGTCTTTATAACTTTCGCTATTTCAGTAATAAACTGAGAGCTGAGATCAGAAGGGCAAAAAGGTATCACCTGCCTTTATCTCTTATCATGATCGACATAGACTGGTTCAAAAGATGTAATGATACCTACGGTCATCTTTTTGGCAATCGAGTTCTGCAGGAGATGTCGCAAAGAATCAAAGAATCCGTTCGAGATGTGGATGTGATTTGTCGTTATGGTGGAGAGGAGTTTGCCGTGATCCTGCCTCAAACCAAAAAAACTGACGCCCAGATGATCGGGGAAAGGATCAGGCACAGGGTCGAATCCGGGGATTTTGTAAGCGAGGATAAAGATTCAAAAGCTAAGATAACGGTAAGCTTGGGTGTGGCTTCCTATCCGGAAAATGGCAGGACCTCAAAGGAACTGATCGAAAAGGTGGATGAAGCTCTGTATTTAGCCAAGGGTCGGGGCAAAAATTTGGTTTGGACGGTTTGACCTTACACTGCAAAACAGTCAACGGATGAAGCAGGTGCTCAGCAAAATTATCAAATGGGGGACAGTTCATAGAGCAAAGTTCTTTGTGCTCATCCTGGTTACTGTTACGCTTTTGTTTTTAAATTGTGCGGAGATGCCGGTTTTCCGGGAGGAGCCCCCCTATCCCCAGATCAGACAACCAGCTGTGACAATTAAACTCCTGGCGACAAAAAACAGCTTGAGGGTAAGCTCGGATGGATCATTTGTGATCAGTTGTTTTCCTGAAGAAGGTGAAAGATCCGTTTACTACGCCTCAGCGGAAATTCTGGTGAAGCTTTCTGGCGAAGGCATAACCTTGAGTCAAAAAACTCAAGGAGAGTTGGAGACCGACCTGCATAAGGTCTCATTTTTTCCTAAAGAAGACAAACTCTGGCTTTACTTAAATGGCAAACCCTATCGCGGCACAGTGGAGATAACCGCATGTAAGAATCCCGGATCGCTCCTGGCCTTCAATATAATTTATGTGGAGGATTATCTTAAAGGTGTGGTTCCGGCGGAGATGGGGAAGTTGGGTCAGCCGGAGATGGAGGCATTAAAAGCTCAAGCCATTGCTGCTCGAACCTACTCCCTCTCCCGACTGGGTCAATATGCGGACAAAGGATATGATCTGGAGGCATCGGCTGAAGATCAAGTTTATGCTGGCGTCAAAGGTGAGGATCCTCTGGTGAATCGGGCTATCCAGCTTACCAGAGGAGAGGTGCTGACCCATGAAGGAAAGATCATCCATGCTTATTATCATGCCAACAGTGGAGGAAAAACCGAATATATAGAAAGGGTGTGGGACAAGCCAAAAGAAGATTACTTGATTCCCATAGATGATGAAAATTTCTGCTCGTGGTCAAAGAATTACACCTGGATGGAGAGCTGGACCAAAGAGGCTTTGGAGAGAAATATCGAAGAATTCCTCGATACCTTTGAGACCTTTACGGATGAGGGAATGGGAAATCTGCTTCACCTACAGATAAAAAATAGATCCCCCTCGGGAAGAGTTGAGGTATTAGAGGTGGTGACCGATGAGGGATACTACCATATCCAAAAAGATGAGATTCGATGGGCTTTGAAAAAAGGAAGTGACCCCACCTCGATTTTGCCCAGCACCTTATTTGATCTAAAAATCGAAAGGGAAACTGACGGCTCCATCCAAAGGGTGATAGCCCAAGGCCGGGGAAATGGTCATGGGGTGGGGATGTGTCAGATCGGTGCCATCGGCATGGCGCGAAAAGGATACTCCCACAAAGACATTTTGATGCATTACTACCCAGGCGTGAAGATTACCAAATTTTATTGAAAAAGCAATTCTGGAGTGCAAGAGTTTGTCGGCAGGATCCCCCCCGCCTCTGATGGGGGCTTTTGCGTATGGGGGTGGGTCGAATGAATCCGACCCTACGTTGAAATGCTCAATTCATCCATCCCCATTTAACTGCTGGAATTTTTTGTTGCAACGGTTTTATTCTTCAAAGTTGAGGGAATTCGTTAGTGAATTCGATTTCTTCTGCAAAAGGGAGTTATTCCCGGAAAATATTGGGTAAATTTACAATCATCAGCCGCTTGGGGCAGGAGTTATCTTAACTGACCTCTTTGAGGGATGAATTCTTATAATGACAATGCCGGCAAAGATAAGAGCTGCGCCCATGATTTGTGGAGCATTTA
>Ga0209635_10001263_pt1 | contig 18747 bp, 20 predicted proteins | sample DeeMarSWOR230_32_FD_187463 | JGI IMG/M metagenome (GOLD analysis project Ga0209635, IMG submission 187463) | Marine sediment microbial communities from White Oak River estuary, North Carolina - WOR-2-30_32 (SPAdes) (version 2) | ecosystem: Environmental > Aquatic > Marine > Intertidal zone >... | reverse complement strand
TAATAAGAAGCTATGTAGAAGCCAAGAGGAAGTAGAAATCTTGAAGAGACTTTTAGAAAGCCTATTAGAAGAGAAGGCTCCGGGACCATACTTGTCCTTTTCAATATTTCATCTAATAAAAGCGTTAGAGATTATCGCAAAGGAAGGTCCAATTGGTCGTGGCAAACTTTCAGAGGAGCTAAGAACTGGCGAAGGTGCCATCCGCACCCTTGTTGAGAGGCTAAGAAATGCTGGCTTAATCATGGTTTCTAGACAAGGTTGCTTACTGACAGAAAAAGGAGAGAAGATCTGGAGCGAAATGCAGTTGCTTTTTCCTCAGAAAGTCAGATTGAAGCCCAACGAATTAGCTTTAGCTGCCTGTAATGTGGCAATCAGAGTAAGTGGCTGCGGCGATAAGGTTAAGTCTGGCTTGGAACAAAGAGATGCGGCTCTTCTTGCTGGCGCAAAAGGGGCTATGACCCTCTTTTTCAGAAAAAAGAAGCTTGTTTTGCCTGCAATCAGTGAAGATGTTGCCAAAGATTTTCCAGCTACTTTTACTCAGATTAGCAAACAATTGCTTTTAGAAGAGAACGATGTAATTGTTATTGGAAGTGCCGATGCTTGGGATAAAGCTGAATACGGAGCTTTGGCAGCTGCTTGGTCTCTGATTGAGAACGACGGCATCTAGGATCTATGGCGCGTACACACCTGTGAATTGCAAACGAAACTATTATAATACATCTACCTGCAATGCCCTAAAGCCTTGAGGGACGTATGAATGTCTGGGAAGAAGGATTGGACAAGGGAAGAACTTGAAGAAGAATACGTAGACGCCATGACAGCGGTGACAATACCAGTTAACATACACATAGAAGGCCAACAACGAATCTTAGACTTCTCCGAAATGAAGAAGATTCTCCGAGGAGCAAAACTAATCTCCTTGGGAGAATGTGGCTGTAGAAAAAAATTGAAAAAATGTGATGCTCCACTCGACGTCTGCATCGGCTTAGACAAAGAAGCAGAGGATATGATAAAGAAGGAGTTAGTAGAAAAAGCAACTCTGGAGGAGGCACTTGAGGCGTTAGAGCGCTCAAATGCGACTGGGCTTGTTCACATTGCTTATACTTTTGAAGGAAGTGAAAAACCAGATGTTGTCTGTAGCTGTTGTTCGTGCTGTTGCCACTCTATGAGTGCGCTGGTGAGATTTGGCATACCGGAAGCAGTCGTAGCGTCAACATATGTCGCTGTCAATAACTCAGAAACATGCATAAACTGCGGCAAATGCGTCGAAAGATGCCAGTTCAAAGCTCGTTACTTGGAGAACGATAAGTTAGTATATTACAAAGCAAGATGCTTCGGTTGTGGCGTCTGCATAAGCACTTGCCCAACCAAGTCGATTTCTTTGGCAAAACGAAACTAAAATCTCCGACTGCTACATGCGTTGCTTTCAGTTTAGCTAATCAGTGTATTTTTCTCCGCTTGTAAATACGCGTTCCAGAGCAGCGTTTAAGTTAATCAGCCCTTCATTGGTTTTTGAGGACACTGGAATCAGAAGGAATCGTAGGCCTAATCGATAAATCACGCGCATCATGTCTCGGCTGAGTAGCCGTTTGGTTCCTTTTAGACTCTCTTCTATAGCCGTTTCCAACGCTTTTGGGTTGGCTGACCAGTCTACGATTCGGTTGGTCTCTTCTGGCGGGAGTAGATCACACTTGGACAAGATGTGTACTTGAGGGATTAAAAAGCGGTTGTACACGGCTGATGACAGAAAGAGGTTAGAAACGTAGTTGAGTGGGTTAGATGAGAAAACTGAGTCAAAGAGGTATACGAGACCTTTTGGCTCCTTTGTTAATTCAGCTGTAATGTAAGGTCCGCTGGCTCTGAAAGAGAAAAGTTCCATCTGCCCAGGCGTGTCTATGAGAACGAAGTCTGGTTTGAAACTTGTGATTTCTTCTCCAAGCCTATCTGTTTCTTCTGCTATGAGGTCAGCTGCCATAATCAATGCTCCGTTTGGTCCCAGTCCATATTGCTTCATGATGTCTTCGATTCTAATGTAATCTCGGATGTCAATGTTTGGTGCGTAAGGCAGTGTAAGGACCCCTGGGTCTAGGTTGACCGTGATGGCGTCTTGTTTGGCGATTTGAAGCCATTCGGCGAAGGAGGCTGTTAGAAGTGATTTGCCTGAGCCAGCAGTCCCAATTATGAACACAATATACATATGAGCATCACCATTTCAAGGCGCTTAATTAGAATTCGTTCTGCTCTCCTATTTATGCTTAAGCAAGCTTTTTGGATTTAGGAGTGTATTTTTTGGTTTATTTCTGTTTGCGGAAGATCCTGCAGCCGAAGCGTTATCTTCAATGACGCGTGCGCGAGATTCCTATTGCTTAAAATGCTTCTTGAAAACCTGGAAGATTTCCTCAGGCTTCTCCAAGATGAACACATCGTCCATTGCAGCTAACTTTTTGACATGCTCCACGTCTTCTTTTCTTATCCTCAATTTAAAGTCTCGTCCATTAGGAAGTTTTGTGATTATTGTTCCTTCTTTGTAGTCAGAAGGCATTATATAGACAGGAACGAAGCCTTTTAGGCCCATGATTGCTGCGTTGCAAAGTAATGTGTCTGCCATTCCTGTTGAAATCTTCGCTATAGTATTCGAAGTTGCCGGAGCAATCAATAGAAATTCAAACTTCCCCATTTGCAATTGACCAGCCAGAAATGGTGTATTTGCGTCGATCTCAACCCGAATTCTGCCAAAACTCTCTTTCAGATGATCAGCCAGTCTATAGTATTTTGCAACAAGGTTTCCTGCTTTGGAGAGATAAACTATTATCTCAACTTTCCCTTGATATTGCTTCTCTATTTCCTTCATAATCTCGACTGTTTCGATTAGTCTGTCTCCGCTTCCTGTTATTCCCCAAGCAACCTTCTCTTTCTTCCTTTTCTGTTTTTTCTTCATTGTTGTCTCAATAACCATGTCCTTGCACCCTAGTGCTGCTTTTGAACCTCAAATTTCTTCATAAACCCAGCGAACTTCTTGACAGATTTGCTCAAGCTTCTGAATCCTTCTTCATCCTTTTTTACGCCTTCCAGAGTGTCTTTTGACCAAAAAGTTGCCCCCAAATTTGCTCCAAAGGAGCCGCCGCTGATTGGTATAATTCCGTTCAGGATGTAAAATGTTATGATTTGCTGTATCGCCAGTTCTTGTCCGCCGATTCTGTCTCCCCCAACTGCTATAGCTATACCGATTTTATGCCTGAAAAAAGCTTGGTCTGCTGCGACTAAAGCTCTGCATCTGTCCATAACAGCCTTTGTTTGTGCACTAAGTCCACCGTTGTAAACAGGTGACGCGATTATTATTCCTTTGGCATCTTTGAGCAGAGGATAAAGCTCATACATATCATCCTTGACCACACACTCCTTGTTTTCTAGGCAGTAGTTGCAATGCCTACAGAATCCAATGTCCTTGCCTCTGACGGTGAAGAATTCCGTTTTGAACCCCATCTTTTCCATCATATTCAAAGCTTTTCTTAGAACATATTCAGTTGCTTGTTTTCGTGGACTCCCACAAATGCCAACTATCATATTACTTCATCAGACTTCTATGATTTTTAGAGTCAATAAAGCTTACTGAGATGCTCGGTAAGTCGATAGGCTTCAGGTGGTGAAGCTAGAAGAAGCGATTGCTGAGGCTGCAACGAAGAAGTCTACACAGACTCCCAGAACCCGCCGAAAGTTTCTAAGTTTCTTTTAATGTTCTGACTAGACCTTGGAGATACACTTAAGAGTGCGGTTGAAGATGTTCACATTTCAGCTAAAAGAGGTTTGAGAATGGAATTGAAGGGAAGTCGAACCGAGAAAAATTTGTTAGCTGCGTTTGCTGGTGAATCGCAAGCTAGAACCAGATATACTTTCTTCGCCAGCGTGGCCAAGAAAGAAGGGTATGAACAAATATCCGCTATTTTTCGGGAAACGGCTGACAATGAAAAAGAACATGCTGAACTCTTTTTTAAGCTCCTCAAAAGTGGAATGGTCGAGATCACAGCTACCTATCCGGCGGGTGTTATCCGTTCAACAAATGAAAACCTGAAGAAGGCGGCAGAGGGAGAGAAACTAGAGTGGGGAACTCTTTATCCAAGCTTTGCTAAGGTTGCAGAAGAAGAGGGTTTCACAGAGGCAGCCAGGGCCTTCCGTAATGTCGCTATGGTAGAGAATTATCATGAGCGGCGATACCGAAAATTGCTGGCAAACATAGAGCAAGACAAGGTCTTCAAGAAAGACGCGCCTATCAAATGGAAATGCAGAAACTGTGGCTATGTCTTCGAAGGCAACGAAGCACCTGAGAAATGTCCTGTCTGCGCACACGCAAAGAGCTATTTTGAAGTGTGGTGCGAAAACTACTAAGTGCTCATATTAGCAAAGGTAGCTGTCACTGCAGGATTCTTCGGAACAGTTTAAACTTCGACTATGTATAAGCAAAAAAGAGGTCCATGACTTTGAAGATTCTATGGGGAATTACAGGTAGCGGGGACAAAATTGAGGACACTGTGAGCATTATGCTGAAACTTCAGAAAAAATATGATCTCGATATAAGGGTAGCCCTGTCCAAAAACGGAGAAAAAGTTGCTCGCATATATGAAGTCTGGGAACTGCTAGAAAACGGTTTTAAGGAGGTGCTCGTTGAAAGAGGGTCAAACGAACCTTGGCTAGCTGGGCCACTTCAAATGGGAAAATACGAAATCTTTTTAGTATGCCCAGCCACTGCAAATACAACTGCAAAGATAGCTCATGGTGTTGCCGATAGCTTGATCTCCAACTGTGTATCGCAAGCACTGAAAGCAAACAGGGAGGTATATATTTACCCTGTGGATCAAAAACCTGGCGAAACGACTACTATTCTCCCTGATGGAAAAGAGTTGAAACTAACAATAAGAGAGGTTGACTTGAAAAACTCTGAGAAATTGAGAAAAATGAAGGGAATCACCGTAATCTCTCAGCTAGAGGACATTGAAGGAATAATAAAGAAGCATCTGACCAAACTAGAAACCCTCTAGACGCAGATGTTAACGAGTATGTTTAAATATATCGTAAATCAGACTTTCGAAATCTAACGGACGTGAATGAATGACTACAGTTGGAGATGTGTACGTTTGCGAGCTCTTTTTTCTCTTGAAAATAAAGTGTCCAATTATAGCAGAGGACATCGGCGCAAGAAAAGCCTCCACAGTCCTGAAGAGATTTCTCAAGAATGAATAAAAAGGACTCTTCACTGTATTATTTTCTCACAATTTACTATAGCCAGGGAGTTGTGAAACATATGTACGTAAAGACCCCTGTAGTAGGTGTGGTAGGCCATAAAAACTCTGGAAAAACAACCGTCATAGAGAGCATAGTTCAGGAGCTGTCGAAAAGGGGATACCGAGTGGCAACAGCCAAGCACATTCCCCAAAAAGGGTTTTCAATAGATACCGAGAGAAAGGACACTTGGAGACACTCGATGGCGGGCGCGAACCCTGTGGTTAGCGTTTCCGACTCGGAAACAGCTGTATTGATAAAAAATGGAGAGGCCAGTTTTTCCTTAGATCAGTTGTTGAGGTTTATGCCTGGGATCGACGTAATGGTGCTTGAGGGGTTTTCCAAACTGGTTTTAGATGACGAAAATGTCGGTAAAATATTGTGCGTCAGGAGTAGAGAAGAATACAATGATTTCAGGGAGAAGACGAGGGGTAAGATTATAGCCTTCTGCTCTACTCGACCTATGGAGAAACCGAATCTGAAGATAAAGGAGGACTCACAGGCTTTGGTGGGGCGAGTATTAAGGTATATCAGAAGGAAACAGAAGATCTCAAAGATTCTCAGCCGTCTTCCAGGGTTAGACTGCAAAAAATGCGGGTACTCGTCATGCGGGGAAATGGCAGTGGCCATATATCAAAGGAAGGCGAAATTAAACGAATGCATTACTTTGAAACTTAGGTCAAAGCTGAAGACTAGAATAACAGTCAACGAAATTGAGGTTCCCATTCAGCCCTTCATATCTGAAATCATCCGCAAACCACTTCTGGGCATGGTCTCCTGTTTGAAGGGCGTTTCCATAAAAGGAGACGAGGAAATACGCATAAAAATAACGAGCTGAAAGTTGAGGGCGCTCTAAAAAGCTGGGTTTCCAGTTTCCTAAGACCTTTTTTTTGTGCACATGCACGTTTTCATAGATTATGACGACAATTCGAATATATCAAGTGTGATTAGAAGAGAAGACCCATCACGCGCACATTCCATCCGAAGTTGCATTTAAAATTGCGCGCCCTCGCATTAGCCATTATCGCCTAAAAACTATTCTCTACGTCCATTGGTCTTCTTTAGTTCTCGTTCTATATCTTTAACAAACTCAATGTAGTTGCTTCTTGGAATACTAGCTCCGCTTGCTGTATTGTGCCCTCCTCCAAAGCCACCATGTCTTTTGGCTAAACGCTTTGCTATCTCTCCGAGATGAAGTTCAATCCCCCTCTGACCTCGGATAGAAATGCTCATGAAACCCGTTTCTTCTCTCTTGTAACATACACCAACATCTACATTCATCGCATCAATCAATAAACCTGCCACGGCTCCGATTGTCATGCCCTGTACACCTTCTACATACGCCAGTTTCTCAAGTCTTGAAGCTTTCTTAGGCAGTGTTTCTAAAAGTTCAACCGCATCTTCGAGATAACCTAAAGCAGCTTCTGTGACTCCCTCTACCTTGTGAGGGAACGAAAATTTGCTAAGTTCATTAGCAACCATCAACCTGAACTTAGAAGTAGCTTTGCGATGAAGGGCGTGGGTTAGGATTAAAGCCTCATGCTCAACAAAATGCCTATCTAACCTCGCCATAAGCTTTGACGCGATAGGACCATCCTCAAAATGATCTGATATGGCAGCGTAGACAACTAGCCTTGCTGCTTTCCAATCCAGTTTCTCTTGGTGATGGCTAAATAATAGGACACTTGAACAGTCTAGAGTGCTGTAAACGACAGTTACTCCAGAATGCTGGAGTCTTTTAATTACTTCAGCCTCTGTGGGGTGGTGATCTACGAATGTAACACTTGAGAATTTGGTTATCCTTTCAACTTCTTTGCAAAGTTCCTTTCTGATGTTAAGATCACAGATGTAAACTTCCTCCACCGGAGGTCTTACACTCTTCAACGCTTCTTCAAGATCGTCGTAGGCAACTAGTAGAGTATGAGCATCTAAGAGATGTTTGAGGACAGCTGCACATATTATCCCATCAGCATCTTCAGCATGCGAGATACAAACTGTCTTCACACCAATGACACGCCCCGCATAGATAGCTACACTGTACCATATTAATAACTGGAGTGTGCGCAGGCACTGGGTATCTTCAAAATCTGTAATTTTTTTGAATGCTTTGTGTTTGTATAAAATTATATACAGTAAGAAAGATTTATGAGTTTTACAAATCAGATTAGATTTGATTTGTCATGGTCAGATTGGGAATAATAATATGTGAGAGGAACAGAACATGCACCGGCGGCAAATGCTTCATGTCTATAAAGGATAGATCCGGAGCCTTCGCTCGTTACCCTAAGGATGAGCCAATTGAGGTTGTTGGCTGGATAACATGTGGCGGTTGCCCCGGCGAGCGTCTAGAGTTTGGTCCTGCCGAGATGAAAAAGTATGGAGCCGAGGTCATCCACCTCGCTTCCGGATTCTTAGCAGGTTATCCGCCATGCCCTTATATTCGTGATTTTATCCAATACATCGAGAAATACGTGGATTTACCAGTGGTCGTTGGAACACACCCGATGCCAAAGAATTATATAGACGCTCACAAGGCTGCGGGTGATTGGGATAGGCTCAATATGCAAGAGTTACTCGAACCGCTTGTCAGCGACCAAAAGGCTTCCCTTGCCTATGATTCTACTCGTCCAGATTTCCTAAAGAGTAGAAAACGTTGCAAAATCCACAAAAACAGAAAGTAACCGATTTCTTGAGTGGACACGAGCAAGGAACATTATCTTTATTGCCAGGCTAGAACTCAGTTAGCACAGGGTGAAGCAATAAGAGGATGAGTTACATGAAAAAGCTTGTCTCTATGGGTAGAGGAGGCAGCGGTAAAACGAGTTTTGTCGCCCTTATGACCAAATATTTCATTGAAAATGGCGATACTCCCCTACTTCTTGTAGATGTAGATCCGGATCAGAATCTTGGGGAAATGGTTGGGATAGACCTTAAAGAAGAGGGGAAAAAGACCATATCCGAATTGTTGATTGAAACTTTTTTGGAGGGAGGAGGCACCACTGTTGGGGTGCCTCCCTCAGAAAGGATAGAAAGTAAAATCTGGGAAAGAGGGTTATACGAAGGAGTTTCCTTCGATCTGATCGCTGTTGGCACAAAATTCATAGAGGGTTGTTACTGTCTGCCAGACGCCGCATTGAAAAAAGCTCTAGAAGGTTTAACAAAAACGTACAGATACGTTCTCATCGATTCTCCAGCTGGACTAGAACACTTGAACAGAAGAATAGCTTCTCAAGTAGATGACATATTTGATATAATAGATCCTTCCCAAAAATCCTTTAATCATGTTGAGAGGGCATATAAAGTGGCCAAAGAGGTTGAGATAGATTTCAAAAATTTCTACGTTGTCGCAGGATACAGAGTTCCGAAGGAACTAGAAGCAGATGTTGAAAAAAGAATAAAACTGAAATATCTAGGAAAGATAGCTTACGACAAGGAAGTTGAAAACTCTGTTCTCTCAGGGAAACCCCTACTTGAGATACCTTCCTCGTCCTATGCATACAATTCAGTGAAAGAACTCATGAAAAAAGCAGGCTATTAGACTAGACGCTAGCCACCTAAACAGACGACTGAACAAGCCCATTCCCGGAGAACCTTCACAAAAATGCGTCCGCCCGTTATTGACGGATCCATACCCTAAAAGATTTTTGTATGCGTCACTTTCGTTACCTGAAGACTTGAGATCTGTTTAACTTGTATACTCGAATCATAGTGCATGTTCAGTTGACAATTCTTCAATACTCTTTTCCCAAACAATACCTCTTCTCGCCAGCCCTTATGGGCACTTTAAGCCAGTTTTCTGGAGGGATAAAGGGGCAAGTGTACGCCTTGCTATATGCACACCATGGATTGTACGCCTTGTTGAAATCGACAATCCATTTCCCCTCTGTGATGCGATGTCTCTCGGGTTCCAAATCAAGATATCGGCCCGCACCATATGTTTCCTTACCTGAGGTTGTATCTCTAAAAGGGACCCACAATCTTTTCTCTTCAGCATCGCTCTTATAGGCTTGAAGCATACACCGCTTCTCACCAACATTGAATCTAAATTCGCCCCAACGAATGAATTCTTGCACCCCGCCCTCAGTAGTTGACACTTCTACTCTCTCCTTCTCCTTATGCTCATGAAACACTAATTTAAAAAGTAAATCCGGATCTGGAGGATAATAGCTAAGACCTTTACCTATAAGACTTCTGCGTTCTTCGCGAGGTATAGGTGATCGTGGGTCTAGTATGAAGAATCTATTCTTCTCTTCACGTTCTATTTTAAGACGTGCCTTCCAACCAAGAACTTTCAAACCAAATTCATCCATTATTCAAACTGGGAGTTTTTGAAATTTGACATTTCATCTTCTTAAATATATCTAAAAATTTAGGATATCGCATCATTTGCATCGTATTCATTCCAAATCGATTTTCATCAACGTCACCTTAGCAGGTCTTCTTGGTCGAATCGTCAAACCACAGAAATGTTATAGAACGTACACAACTTGCTTGATACACACGCATGCCTTTGAACTAGAGCACTAGATATGACTTACGCTTATTGCCTCCGCCTTGCATTCTCTTAAGCAGTCTTTGCATCCTTTACAGTTTTCCGCCGCCACTGGATAGGCTATATCATCTATAATCTCCAGAACACTATAAACACATGACTCAACACAAGCACCGCAACCAATACATTTCTCAGGGTCAACCTTCACCCTAAACCTCATCACCAAACCTTCTCTAACCCCAGAGTAATCAGATACCATCGTCTACTATGACAACGAAAGAAGAAAAACTTAAAAGCTATTCTTTTAGAGAGTAAAACGAAGGAGAACACAAATGGAGAAATGCGACATTTGTGGTAAGAACGGTGAAAACCTGACCCTGATGGCAGCCAACCACAAAGAACTGGGTCACATTGAAGTCTGTTCAGACTGCTGGAAAAAACTTTACGTCAAAAATGAATTCGTCGGTGGCACGACCAGCTCGAGCAGTTCATGCCCTACCTGCAGGTAGCAATCACCAACCACAAAATCATCACTAGGACGCGTTCTTGGGGTGTTATGAGGGGTGTATCTGTGTGGTCTGGCGGGACTATTGTGACTCATATCGTTTGTTGGAAAGGAAGTATTCCAGTGGATGCACCATGTTTGTACAGAGACCTTTAAGTGGTTAAATAATGTAATTCTTTTGTTAAACATATAAGGTGATTAATGTGAGCGGAAGAGGCTTTGGTAGAGGTAGAGGGGGAAGGCGTCAAGGAATTGGTGGACCATCTCACTGTGTTTGTCCGAAATGCAGGTACAGGGTACCTCATGTGAGGGGAACTCCGTGCCTTTCCACTAAGTGTCCTAAATGTGGAACATCCATGATCCCATCATCTTGATTCTATTCAGCCTGTTATGGTGGACTGGAAACAGGAAAAATGGGGATTTGTAGAGGAAACTCGGGGGGATATCTCCACTTCGCTTTCCTATTTGTGTTTCAGCAAGCTTTCTAGAAGTACGAGTGCATATTTTATACTCATTTTGTTGGTAAGATTCTCCCGCCATCGAGTATTTTTCATGAAGTTCATTAAGAATGATAAATGACTAGAAGCCTACGCATCACAAATACAAACACAGCTATTTCCTCATTGACAATGAGAATGATTTTGTTCTTTTAGAAAATTGTAAAGGGAAGCGTGCGCGTGTATAATGTGGGACTTAGAATGCAGTTTGGGGTAGTTCTTCATGTGTCTGCCACTTATGCTAATTGGGATACTTTTTTGACGATTACGAAAGAAGCTGAACGTCTTGGGTACGACTCTGTGTGGCTTTCTGATCATCTTATCTCACCAAGCGGTCGTCCATATGGACTAGAAGCTTGGACCGTCTTATCTGCGTTAGCATCATCAGTGCATAAAATTAGATTTGGGACTTATGTGCTTTGTAATCAGTTTCGCCACCCATCGCTTTTAGCAAAGATGGCTTCGACGCTTGACAATATTTCAAAGGGAAGACTTGAATTAGGTATCGGTGCTGGATGGTTTAGAGATGAGCATACAGCTTTTGGTTTCTACTGGAATAAACATTCAATGAGAGTCGACCGGTTGAGAGAGACTGTAGAAATAATAAAGAGACTCTGGACAGAAAAACATGTATCTTATAAAGGAGACTACTTTCAACTAAAGGATGCCACCTTAGAGCCAAAACCTCTGCAAAAACCACATCCCGCAATATGGATCGGTGGAAACTCTCTGGCTATAAGGAATGTCGTTGCCGATATGGGCGATGGTTGGATCCCAGTTTTACCTACACCAAAGCAACTAGCTAATGGTGTGATGCAGATTAAAGAAAGAATGAGGCATATCAGAAGAAAATCTCAAAGGATACGAGTCGCTTATGGAGGAAGTGGTTGCGTATTAGTAGCAGATAATGAGGATTTGGTAAGGAAATTAGCTGAACCATTGATCCGTTCAATGAAAAAGCCTAGAGAAAATCTAAATTGTCTCATTGGGACCCCTGAGCAATGCGTACAGAAAATAGAGCAATACCAGAAAGCCGGAGCCGAAAAAATCGTGGCAGGATTCTACGATTTCCCCTCTGTGAAGGGCTTAAGGCTTCTTGCAAAAACAGTAATTCCTCACTTCAAATAACACAAAAAGCGGAGTTTGCTGGCAACATCTTTTTCTTTGAGAATTGGTTAGTCTTCATCTACGAGCTCAAGTGATGACTATTCCATAGAGTTTACGCAAGTAACTATCGTAAACCTTGTTTGGGCTCAGAAACCATTAGTAACACGACGAGCACTCCAATTAGACCCACGCTGGCACAAGCGATGAAAGGTGCTTCAGAAGATGAGAATTCATAGAGAAAGCCTCCCACGGTAGAGCCCGCAACTAATCCAACATTGCGGAATAAATTGAAAATCCCCATGCCTCTTCCCCTTTTCGAGATCGGAACAAGACCTGAAAACATAGCGGTAATTGAAGGATTAGACATTGAACGGCCAAAGCCTCGCATAGTCATAACAAGGAGCAAAGGCCAGAAACTTCCAGATAAAATGACCAGTATTGCAGCCAAGGCATGAATGACCTTCCCTAAAACAATAATAGGTTTCCTTCCAACTTCATCAGCGACTATACCTATGGGGATAGTTGCAAGTAGAGTCACAATTCCTTGGACAGTGAAGAGCATTCCCACTCCCACTTCTGATATGCCCATCTCTTCGTTGGCATATACGGATAACACTGGTTGCATCAATGCGTTGGAAAATACCAAAATCAACTGAGCTAGGCAAAGACCTACGAAGATGCCCGTATAAGGTGTTAGCTCTCTGAGTGCTCTAATGGCTTTGTTGTGCGTTGAGGATTTCGAGGCTGTTCTGAAGTGAGGGATTTCGACTGAAACATCATAGATCCTTAGTTCCGTTGTAGCCGTTTCCTGCACAGTCAAAGCCACAATGATGGAACTGATGAAGGCTAATACTCCGCAAACAAGAAACGGGACAGCAATGGTAAACATCCCTGCCAGCACGCCGCCAAGCCCTGGGCCTATTACCATCCCTAGGAAGTGCATCATCTCGTAAAGTCCTATAGCCTTGCTCCTATCCCTTGGAAGCACCTTGTCAACAACCATGGTGCTTATCACTGGCCAAACAACTCCGGAAGCCATGCCCTGCAGTCCTCTAAAGAGTATTAATTGGTTGACATCTTGCGAAAACCCGTATAGAGCCATCACAACGGAGTAAGCGAGTAATCCCAATATTATCGGTTTTTTTCTTCCTGCTCTGTCAGCAAGCCAACCGCCGGGAAATGTCGTGATCAGTCGAGCTATTGCGAATGAAGCAGTCAAGAAGCCAAGTTGTGTGCCTGTAGCACCAAAGTCTCTTGCGTAGATTGGCAAGAGAGGCATAACCAGTCCAAAACCTAGCATGCTGACAAACACTGCAAAACACAGAGGAAATAGTTGAGAATAGCCGAAGAGGATCATCAGGTTTTCCTTGAATGCTTTAAACATTTTATCACCGAGAGATTGATGATCTTGGAAGCAGACATATTCGCATATGAAAAGAAAACCCTTATGTTATGTGCAGGATCGAGTTCCAGAGAGGCGTGTGGTTTAACTATAAATGGTGTAGCGGAAAAACGATTTTCTTCACATCCTTGATGGTGTCTCGAACCTTCTTTAAGATTCTTGGATTCTGAGCCTTTATGTCTCTGTCAAAGAGTCCTTTGTAAGTATCTTCATCTTTAGGCGTAACATCTGCTATGGTGATGAATATCAACGCCCAACATCTGGAAACGTTGCTGGGTTCGTAACCTCCGCCGCCAAATACTAGGAGCCTTCCTTTTGAGATCTTATGCGCCAATTGATGGAGCGTTGAGCTGACCTTAATATAAGATTTGGTCGTCAAGGCCAGACCAACAAGTGGATCCTGATAGTGAGTGTCCACACCGAATTGGGTCAAGAGTATTTCCGGCTTAAATCGCTCAATCAATGGTGGGACTATCTCGTTAAATGCCTCAAGGTAAGCTTCATCAGAAGTTCCAATCGGCAAAGGCACGTTTACAGAGTATCCCTTACCATCCCCTTCACCTATTTCGTCAACGCTTCCGGTTCCAGGATAAAATCCTCCATATCTGTGGAGAGAAATCGTGAGAATTGGTTCCTTGTAGAATGTCCATTGTGTTCCATCCCCATGGTGCCCGTCCACATCAACGATGGCAATCCTTTTCAAACCGTGTCTTTGCTGAACGTGCCTTGCCGCTATTGCAACGTCGTTAAACACGCAGAAACCAGCAGCTCTATTCCTTGTAGCATGATGCAAGCCTCCACCCACGTTGAATGCGTGTTCAACCTCTCCACGCATAATAAGATTCGCTCCGAGTATTGATCCTCCTACCTTTGCACACGACGCCTCGTAAACTCCTCTTCTAGCCGGGGTGTCTCCGTAATCGAGATAGCCTGTTCCAGTCTCGCATTGCATCTTGACCATTCGAATGTACTCTTTTGAATGAACTAGCATTAAATCCTCCTCGCTTGCACGATCAGGCTTATAATGTTTAACCTTTGCATCAAAGACTCCTAACTTCTGAAGCAGCTCAAACGTGTCCTTGTATCTCTTCGGTCTTAGTGGGTGCATGGATCCAAAATTATAACCTAAGTAGTCATCATGGTACAGGAATGCTGTCTTGCCGCCCATACTATCACACGCCTTCAAAGTTAAGCTCGTCAGATATAAGAAAACATTTTCGGAAAGCAACACCTGATATTTGCTAGCCATAACCGAATGTTTGGATATACACGGCTTCTGATTGTTGGAACCTTAGATTCATAGCCTTCTCTTGTGATAAAAACTCGTGTTTGAACGAGAATTTTCCAGAAGAATAACACCACTGCTCGTAAATCACAACAGAACAATTAATGCAGATAACACCTTTGGAACTCTGCTGCAACTACATAGAAACTGGGGCAAGAAGTCATATTAACTGAAGTCTAAGTCAAGCTTTTTCCCCAAATCTTTTGCTCTATTTCTTACTGTGACCTCGGTTATGTTTGCAGCTTTTGCAAGGCTGCTTTGTGTCGTTTTTCTCCTTTTGATCTTAGAGGCCATATATAACGCTGCAGCCGCCAGTCCTGTTGGATCTTTGCCCATAGTAACATGTTTGTTTTTGGCATTCTGAATTATCTTGATGGCTAGTCCTTCGACATCGCTAGAGATTCCGGCTTTTTCCGCTATTTTTGTGACGTATTCCATTGGGTTATCGATGGGCATTTTCATCTTCAGTGTTTGAACTATCAAGCGGTATGCTCTTGCGATTTCCTTTTGATCTCGAAGGCTAACTTCTGCTATTTCCTTCAATGTTCGAGGTATTTTGGTGAATCTGCAGGCTACGTAGAGGGATCCAGCCACTACTGATGCGATATTACGTCCGCGGATTAGATCTTTGTTTAAGGCTTTTCGGTAGATCACTGCCGCCATTTCTTGCACTGAGGACGAAATATGGAGTTTTTCAGATAAACGTTGAAGTTCGTTCATGGCTTGACTAAGGTTTCGGCTTTGGGAAGCGTGAACTCTTGATCGAATCTGCCATCTCCGAAGGCGCCACATCTGACGTCTGACTTTTGGTGACAATAGGCGACCAAAAGCATCTCTATCGACATGGATGACCGTAGACAAACCTTTGTCATAGTGGTAATACTTGGTTGGGCTTCCCGCTCTTGCTCTAGACACCTCTTCTTGGTGGGTGAAGGCTTTCCATTCTGCTCCTCGGTCTAAGATGTTTTCTTGAATGACAAGACCGCAGTCACCACATACGAGTTCTCCCGCTATTAAGTCCCTAACTATATTTGTGCTTTCGCATTCCGAGCATACTACTTGGGTAACGATCTGCTCTGACATTTCTTCATCCAATTTGAATCTTTGGCATCTGTTTATATTATATACGAAGTAGAATAAAAATATGACGTATGTCATAATATGGTAGAGGTAGAAGAATTGAAACTGAGCGCGTGTAGAATTATGAATGTAACCTTGTAAACTGCGTTTTTCGTTCCAAGCATGCTTCCAGCATGAAGTGCCATCGAAAACTTCCATATGTGCGAAATGCAATGATAGACAAAATACGAAAGTAAGATAAACCTTTCTTTATTATTTCGAAACGATGTTGTCCGAAACCGTAACTGCAGGTTTTCTTATCGTTTGTCTAGCAGTCTTTTTCACAGTTAATCTGCCCAATGTCTTAAGGTTCCGTCAGAGTAGAAAGAACAAAAAAGTGCATGCAGAAATCAGACGCCCCAAAAACTTCACGTTATCACTTGCGGCATTTGGCACTCTGCTCTTCTTCCTTGAGTCAGTCTTCTTTTCGTTTCTTGCTTTCGCCGGGTTCACTCATGCTTTACAGGTTTTTCCATTGCAGTTGCAGTTTCAATATGATTCCTACGTGCAGATTGTTGGCATCGTCCTGACAGGAACTGGATACTTTCTCTTCATCTGGAGCGTTATCGCCAGAGGCAGGTATGCAGTTTCATGGGCCATGTCAGAAAACCATAGGCTTGTAACATGGGGGCCCTATCGCTATGTTCGTCACCCATCTTACTTGGGATATTTCCTGATGTTCTCAGGATTTTTCCTTATCTGGCTTAATCTAGTGGCATTATTACCCTTGGTCGGAGTTCTAGGCTATGTGCGAGCAACTGTCGCAGAAGAGGAATTATTGATACGTAGATTCGGAGAGGAATACATAAAATACCAAGAGAAGACAGGTCGTTTCTTTCCAAGACCAAAACAGAGCTAGAATTGATTATTACTTTTCTGTCACTCCCATTCTATTGTTGCTGGTGGCTTATGAGTAATGTCATAGACGACTCTCACAACTTGCGGGATTTCATTCGTTATCCTCGTAGATATTCTCTCCAAGATATCGTAGGAGATTTTTGCGAAGCTGGCTGTCATGGCTTCTCGACTTTCAACAGCTCGAACAGCAACCGTGTAACCATAGGCTCTAGCGTCTCCTTTTACACCAGTGGATTTGGTGTCAGTCAACACCGCAAAATATTGCCAGAGGCTGTCCTTCAAGCCAGCCTTTTCGATTTCTGTAGTTACAATCTTATCTGCCTTTCTGGCAACGTCGATTTTCTCTTTCGTCGTTTCACCAGCTACTCTCACAGCTAACCCTGGACCTGGAAAAGGCTGGCGCCAAACAATTTCTTTTGGTAATCCTAGTTGCGCAGCAACTTCACGTACTTCGTCCTTATAGAGGTCGCGTAGAGGCTCAACTACAGCTTTAAACTCCATTTTTGTGGGCAAACCAGCTACGTTATGATGGGTTTTTATCTTGTCCGAAAACTTTCTAAAACCCGACTCAATGCGGTCCGGATAAATGGTGCCTTGAATTAGATACTTCGCGCCTACTTGTCTGGCAACCTCTTCGAAAACCCGAATGAACTCTTCTCCAACAATTCTGCGCTTCTTCTCGGGGTCCGCTATGCCTTCTAATTTTTGCAGAAACCGTTCTCGCGCTTCTGCTAAAATTAAGTTTATTTCAAGGTTTTCAAAAGTTGATTTAACAAACTCTGGTTCGCCTTCTCGCATGAAGCCGTGGTCAACAAAAACTGCGGTCAGATTTCTACCTAGGGCTTCAGCAGCTAGTGCTGTGGTTGCGCTTGAGTCAATGCCTCCGCTTAACCCGATGATGGCTTTGCTTTCGCCTATGGTTTGCTTTATTTCTCGTACAGCTGTTTCTATGAAATCCTTTACTTTCCAGTTGGCTTCACAGCGGGAAACTTCAAAGATGAAGTTGCGAAGCATTTGCATGCCTTTTTCTGTGTGAACCACTTCAGGATGCCACTGTAAGCCGTAGATTGGCTTCTCTTTATGTCTAAAGGCGGCAACTGGACAGTTTTCTGTGTGAGCTAAAACCTCGTATTCGGCCGGAAGGGAGAAGACTGTGTCGCCATGGCTCATCCAAGCTCTCTCTTCTCTATCCAATCCTTTTAAAACACCTAAGGGCTTGTCTATAGTAACACGGGCAATTCCATATTCCCTTCGCCGAGCTGGCTCAACTTTTCCTCCGACTATTTGAGCAATGAGTTGGTGTCCGTAGCATAGACCAAGAATTGGAAGGTTTAAGTATAGAATGTTTGGGTCGCATCTTGGTGCGTTGGACTCGTAAACGCTGGCGGGTCCTCCTGAAAGAACTAGTCCTTTCACGTTGAACTTCTCATTTAGAAGCCTGATTTCCTCTGGTTTTATGTTGTGCGGAACTATTTCAGAGTAGACGTTTTGCTCTCTTATTCTTCTTCCTATGAGATGGCAGTATTGTCCGCCGAAGTCGAGGATGATTATAACGTCATATTTCATAGGTCTGTCTTCTCAGAAGTATAGAATAAATGCTTTGTTACAACTGGTTAATTTAGAGCATACTCTGTTTTATTCTTCATTCGTGTTATTCAAATGCTGCGTATTAGGTGCTACTTCATCTCGCCTGATTTTTGCATTTGAAAAAACGGTTATTCTACCATTTTTCGCAGAGCTCTGCTAGATATTTTAGGGAGAGGGGTTTAGCAATAAATCCGTTTAAGCTGACGATCAATGTTTCATAGTCTTCTACGATACCCTTGCCTTCAAACCTGAGTTGTGTGAGAAAATTGGAGTAATCTGTGAAGTTTTTGTGGATAGAAACTATTACTGCATTTTTTCCCATGCCTTCCGCTCTACCTGCAAATATGACATTTGGCTTTGACATTGTCCATTTTCTTGCTTTTTCTGCTATCTCCTTGCTTGACTCTGACTTGCAACTGATAATTGCTAGAAGTTCAAATCCCATCTTTGTGAAGTCGGGTATGACCGTGAATTCTTTTATCACTCCATCTCTTACAAGCTTATTTCGCATTCTGCTCACAGTTGCCTGTGACACATCCAGGACCTTTGCTAATTCCCTGTCACTCCTTTTGGAATCTTTTAAAAGCTGCAAGAGAAGCTTCCTCATTGTCTTCTTCATTC